>JAEIGA010017287.1_pt1 | contig 10984 bp, 9 predicted proteins | sample 9270691 | NCBI WGS metagenome assembly JAEIGA01 (sample SAMN17057246, study PRJNA624740) | gut metagenome | biome: biome; isolation source: fecal sample | host: Bos grunniens | place: China: Xizang | collected 2019 | reverse complement strand
GGGGAATGTCGGGAGGGGTACCTACCGACGCCGCCCTCTGAGCGTAGCGAAGCGTAAGGCGACGGTGGGTTCTCCCAACATTCCATCACTTTTACATTTATCGTTGCTGTGCTATACTACATCCCGTGAACCAAGATCAACACATCATCAATCTAGAAATGAAAATCTCCTATTTGGAGGACTTTGTGCAGCAGTTGCAGGAAGTTGTGCTGGAGCAAGGCTCAGCCTTGGAGCGGTTAAAGGCTGAAAATCAACATATTAAAACTAAACTGGCAGATATGGCAGATCAACTGGAAGGTGATGTGCCTAACCGTCGGCCGCCTCACTATTAAAATAAGGTGGGAGTGAAATGGAGCTGGAGTTGCAGGCAGGGAATTAATCCCGTGTCAGCAGTTCCAGCCGTGGGTAGGCAATCTCGATGTTGGCTTCTTCAAAGCTCTTTTTTACTGCAATATGTAGCTGGTTTCGTACAATAAATAAGTCGCTATTGTTCAGCCACACTCCAATCACCAAGTTAATTCCATACTCATTAAATCCATCGTAATAAAAAATTGGTTCTGGGTCTGAAATTACATTGGGGCATTTTCCAGGAATTTCCTTCGCAATTGCCAGTGCGTAATCTAAATCAGTTTTTCGATTTAATGGAATAGTTACGTTTATACGTCGAGTGGGGTAAAAAGAAGTGTTTTGCAGGTTTGTATTCAAAATCTTTTCGTTGGGAATACGCACCATTTGGGCATCGGGAGTTTTGATTTTGACAGAAAGCAAATCAATGGAATCCACGGTACCAGAAATTCCTTCCACTGTAATAAAATCCCCGATTTTTAATGCATGTTCAGATACAATAAAAAATCCACTGATAATATTACTCAAAGAGGTTTGGGATGCAAAGCTCACCGCCACACCCACAATTCCTGCTGCACCAAGAAGGGCAGAAATATCGATGTTAAACACACCCAAGATATAAATTATCAGCAACACATAGATGATATAGCGAATAATTCTCACTACTGTGGGAATTGCTTGAACTTTTTCTTTTTTTGTTAAAATCTTTTTTGTAATTTTTTTAATAAGAAGATATAACAAGATAAATGCAACCAATCCAATAACTGCGGAAATACAATCATTTATCATTTCTGCAGTAAAGAATTCTTTAATGGCCACTATCATGATTTACTCCTGAGAGGTGAGATTATTATGCATACACAGGTCTGCAATGGGACAGTTTTCACATTGAGGATTACGAGCTGTACAAATATACCTACCATGAAGTATAAGCCAGTGGTGGGCATGTTGCATATATTCTGCAGGAATGACTCGAATCAAGTCTTGTTCCACCGTTTCTGGGGTTGTGCCATTGGAAAGACCCATTCGGGGACTGATTCTCAGCAGGTGGGTGTCCACTGGCATGGTGGGCTCGCCATAGACTACATTCAAGATTACATTGGCGGTTTTTCGGCCTACACCGGGTAATTTTTGCAAGTCTTCTCTAGTACGGGGGATTTTGCCACCAAAATCTCGGACAAGGATTTGGCTTAACTCCATCACATGGCGAGCCTTGGAACGAAACAGCCCAATTGATTTGATGTAACTAATGAGTCCTTCTTCTCCCAACTCCAGAATTTTTTCTGGACTGTCCGCCACTTGGTACAAGGGAGCAGTGGCCTTATTTACACTTTTATCAGTGGCTTGGGCAGAAAGCACTACAGACACCAACAAGGTAAAGTCGTTGGGAGCAAGTAATTCTGTTTGGGGAGCTGGATTTGCAGCTTTAAATCGCTCAAAAATCTGAATAATGCTTTCTGGAGATAAAAGCCGTACATGAGACTGAACCTTGGGCTGGGAGGCTTTTGCTTTTCCTCCCGCTCCAAGGCTCTTTTCCCCTTTGGCGGATTTTTCCTTTTGAGAGGTCATGTTTGGGCCTTATTTAATTGCCTTTTTCAGCTGTTCCAGTTTGTCTGTTTTTTCCCAGCTGAATTCGCTGCGTCCAAAGTGTCCGTAGGCTGCAGTAGCCTGATAAACTGGCTTCTTCAAGTCCAGTGTCTTGATAATGCCAGCGGGAGTGCAGTCAAAGACTTCTTTTACAGCCTCGGAAATAGCAAAATCTTCTACCTTGCCAGTTCCAAAGGTGTCTACCATGATGGAAACAGGGAAGGGTACACCAATGGCATAGGCCAGCTGTACTTCACAACGCTCTGCCAAGCCAGCTGCTACTACGTGCTTTGCAATGTAACGAGCCATGTAGGCTGCAGAACGGTCTACCTTGGAAGGATCTTTTCCAGAGAAAGCTCCACCACCGTGACGTCCCATACCACCGTAGGTATCTACAATGATTTTGCGGCCAGTAAGACCTGTGTCACCAAAGGGGCCACCTACTACGAAGCGTCCTGTGGGATTGATAAAGAACTTTGTGTTGCTGTCAATCAATCCGGTGGGATCTAGTACAGGTTTGATAATCTGCTCAATCATGGCCTCTTTGATGGTACCGTGGCTGATTTCAGGATTATGCTGATGAGAAATAACCACTGTATCAATGCGAACAGGCTTGTGTCCTTCGTACTCAATGGTAACCTGGCTCTTTGCGTCGGGGCGCAACCAGTTGATAGCACCAGATTTGCGCAGGTCAGTGGCTTTGAGCAAGAGCTTGTGGGCGTACATAATGGGAGCGGGCATAAGCTCTGGAGTTTCAGAACAGGCAAAGCCAAACATCATTCCTTGGTCACCTGCCCCCTGCTGTCCCTTGTATTCATCTAGTCCAGTTCCCACAACACCTTGATTAATATCAGGAGACTGGGAGTGAATCATGTTCATAACAGCCATGGAATCGCAGTCCAAGCCGAAATCAGAGTCGGTATAACCAATTTCCCGAGCAATATTGCGGGCAGTTTGTTGCACATCCACAAAGGTGTTGGTAGTAATCTCTCCACCAATCAAAACTAAGGCGGTGGATGCAAAAGTTTCACATGCTACGTGGCTTTCTGGGTCATGGCGTAGACATTCATCCAGAACAGCGTCAGAAATCTGGTCGCAAAGCTTATCGGGATGTCCTTCGCCTACAGATTCAGAGGTAAAAAGGTATCTATTCTTGTTCATAAAGGGCTCCTTGGGGCTGAACATGCCACTTTGAAATATTTCACGGGTACTATACCATATATTTAAAATGTAGTATACTACAGGTATATTGACACTTTCTTATTTTAGAATCGGAGGATGTAATGGCTTGCGACAAAAAATATTTAAAAAGCCAGAAGGAATGTAACGTAACCTTCATTTTATCTGCTGAAGCTGCTGCTGGTGCCACTGAAGTTTGGCTGGCAGGTGATTTCAATAGCTGGAGCAGTGTAGATACACCTATGAAAAAGAACAAGGATGGTAGTTTTTCCGTTAAGGTGAAGCTGGCAACAGGGCGAGAATACCAGTATCGTTACCTTTTGGATGGCAAGCGCTGGGAAAATGACTGGGAAGCAGATAAGTACGTTCCCGCTCCTTTTTCCAACACCGATAATAGCGTGGTAATTGTATAAGCAAGGAAAATAACTTGTAGTGATAAACCGGCGGCAGATTCTGTTGCCGGTTCATTTTTTTATAGGCAGTTGTTGTAATTTAGGCTGCATGTAATGGACTTGAGGAAGTAGGATGGGGTTTGGAGAACTTGTATTTTTAGCGGTGGGTCTTGCCATGGATGCTTTTGCAGTAAGTGTAACCAACGGCATGTGTCTCAAAAAATGCGGCTTGAAAGAGATTTTTGCTATGGCACTTACCTTTGGGCTTTTTCAGGCTGCAATGCCCTTGGTGGGCTTTTGGGGTGGCTCCTTTTTTTATGAACAAATTAAAGCGGTGGACCATTGGATAGCCTTTGGGCTGCTGGCTTTTCTTGGTGTCAGGATGATTATAGAAGGAATTAAGTCCCAGAAGCAGACGGAAGGTGAAGGTTGCGAAATTGCAGGTTCTGTCCTTACCGTAAAACTGCTGCTGGTACAAGGTGTGGCCACCAGTATTGATGCACTGGCGGTGGGAATCAGCTTGTCGGTGGTACAGGCAAACATTTTTTTTGCTGCGGTGATAATCGGTTTGATTACCGCCCTCCTGTGTTCAGTGGCCTCTGGGGTGGGACGCCGCTTTGGAACCATGCTGAACGACAAGGCGGAGATTTTAGGTGGGATCATCCTTGTAGGCATTGGTACCCGCATTTTGATTTCCCACCTTATGGGGTAGTGGCAGCAAGCTTTATTCGTGATGTTCGTAGAGGCTACTTACATCAGGATCTTCTTCTTGTTGCTTAATAAAAATATGTTCTAGGGCAGGATTTAATTCTATATCATTATCATAGTTGGTATAGCAATTTTTTCCAGAACCCTTAGAGTGGTACAGGGCCATGTCTGCCCGCTTAAGGGCTTGATGCCAGCTGGTATCAGTGGGGCGGTACCAAGCAGAACCAATAGATATAGAGGTGCTGAAGGTGCCCTTGCTGGTTTCAAACTGCAATTGGTTTACGCAGGACAAAATTTTATCAGAGAGGGTTCTATCGTAATCTTTGTCAACACCATTGAATATGAGAACGAATTCTTCTCCACCCCAACGGAAGAACTTGTCAGAAGAGCGGATATTTTTGAGAATTTCCTTAGTGGTACGTTTTAATACCTCGTCTCCCACGTCATGGCCATAAGTATCGTTTGTTTTTTTAAAGTTATCCAAATCCAACATCATAATCAGGGGTGACTGTTCCCCTCCTCGAAATTGCTGGAAGGTGGTAGAAAGGAAGTCTTCTCCAGATTTTCTGTTTAAGGCTCCTGTTAATGCATCTATAGTGGTTTCTTTTTCGATATATTCTTCGATTTGTGTGTTACGTCGCATATAACTCAAGAGAATCAGGACAATATCCAAGGTAAAGACTAAAATCATGAGGCTCACAATTGAAATGGATACCGTCTTAGAGAGTTCTTGGCTGTAAGATTCTAGATCACTGGATTGTGATTGTGCATAGAAGAAGACACTGGAAAGTGGCTCACCAGTGGCAATAATCCAGTTAAAAGGTTCGTAGAGCATTGCAAAAGATGCTTTCTTGTTGATGAATTCTGATTTCTTGTTTTGGAAGTTGTACGTATGGAAGACTTCCCCCTCCTTCAAAACGCCCTCAAGTTCTGTTTTATAGGGCAAATTTCCGTCTACATCCATAGTATTCGTACTGAGATAACTTCCCTCTGTTTCTGGAAATTGGGGATGCATGAGGCGAATGGCATACTCATCTCCACCTTCGTAGTTCAAAACTTCGTTAACCCAGATATATTTTCCCGTTCCATAGGATGTGTCGTGAATGAGGCGGTAGATAAAGTCTTTTGTTGTTTGACTGATTCTTTCTTCAGAAGCAAGTACAAAAAGACTTTTATTGTTGTAGGGGGTAATGATGTGATAGGGACAAGATGCAACATAATTATACCATTCAGTAATGGGAACAAAGGATTTTATCTCCTCAATTCCCTGGCTGGTTTGAACAAATTCAGTTTTTTCTTGGGTGTAAGCATCGTATAATACTAGTTGCAAAGCTCTTCCGTTTGTCATTGTATCAAGGAATTTCACCCAGTCATGAAAAACTTTTCTGTCCTCAGTGGCCGTCTGAGCTGCCATTCTGCTGATAAATTCACCCTGGGTTTTTATTACAGACAAAACCGTTTCTCGCTCATGCTCAATGTAGCCAATCATATTTTCCACCCGTTCCCGCATGGTACGTTGGGTAATATTCAAGGCTTCTTTTTCCAAGGCATCTACCACATAGTTTGCCATATTATCAATAAGCAAGGAGATGAGGATGGAAGATACGATGCAAATCACTATCTGAGAAGCTATAAGTATATAAAGATATTTTCGTGTACCTGTTTTCATGTCAGTTTTATTGTCTATTGAGAGTTTCTATAAATCGCATAAAAGCCCTTTGGCCTTCTGAATCTCGTTTGAATACGCCTGCATGACTTAAAACCTGCAGGAACACTTTACCCACTTCTTGCTGAAGGATGTGGTGAACGGAGTCCTCAGTGCAAGAAGTTGCGAATCCCTTGGCCCAATCCAAGTGCTTGGCAATGGCTTCTTTTGTGGCTTCGTCCAAGGATGTAGCTAGATTGTCCCAGTTTTCCACAGAATCCTTGTTTGCCACAATGAATTGAGCTAAAAGTTCCAATTCAGTTTTTAGTCGAGCGGGAAGTATAGCCAATCCCATTACTTCAATCAAGCCGATGTTTTCTTTCTTGATGTGGTGAAGTTCTGCGTGGGGATGGTATACACCAAGGGGATGTTCGTCGGTGGTGATGTTGTTGCGCAGGGCCAAGTCGATTTCGTAGGCCCCATCCCGGAACCGCACAATGGGGGTGATGGTGTTGTGTTGCGTGTCTCCAGTCTGTGCAAAGATTCCAGCCTCTGGGTCGCTGTATGCACGCCAGCTGGTAAGGATAAAATCTGCTGCCTCCACCAAAAGCCCTGGATCCTGATGGCGGAGTCGGATGACAGACATGGGCCACTTGATAATACCTGCTTCCATTTGAGGGAATCGTTGTAGCTGGAATCGTGTTTCCATGGGGGCACGAGCCATGGGGAAGGTGTAGTTTCCACCCTGAAAATGCTCGTGACTCAAGATGGAGCCACCTACAATGGGTAGGTCTGCGTTGGAGCCCACCATGTAGTGGGGGAATTGCCGTACAAAATCAAAGAGCTTGCCAAAGGCCGCCTTGTTGATGGCCATGGGAGTGTGAGCCTGGTTCAACAAGATACAATGCTCGTTGTAGTATACGTAGGGAGAGTACTGGAATCCCCAAGGCTCTCCTTGGATGGTTACGGGGATAATGCGGTGAGTGCTACGGGCTGGATGATCCAAGCGGCCAGCGTAGCCTTCGTTTTCTACACAGAGTTGGCACTTGGGATAGCCCCCCTGGGGCTTGAGTTTGGCTGCTGCAATGGCCTTGGGATCCTTTTCTGGCTTGGACAAGTTGATGGTAATGTCCAAATTTCCGTATTCAGTGGGGGTTGTCCACTTTATGTCTCGCTGGATTCTGTAACGGCGGATGTAGTCGGTGTTTTGGGAAAAGTCATAGAACCAGTTGGTGGCTGCTTGGGGAGAATCCTTGTACAGGGTTTGGAATTCAGCAATGACCTGGGAGGGTGGGGGAGTGAGACAACCCATGATGGTGGTGTCCAAAATATCTCGGTAGCCAACGGAATTTTCTTCTAACAAACCGTGGTCAAAGGCCCAATCCATCATGGCCTTCAGAATGTGCTCCAGATTTTTGTTGCTACCAGATGAATCGTCCGTCACACTTCCTGCAGGAATTTTATTTTCTGCTGGAAGTGCAATGGCATCTCCATCGAGTTTAAACAAGGCAAAGAGTCTATTTACCGTGTAAATTGTGTCTTCAGGTTTTACAAGGCCACATTCCAGTCCGTATTCCACCAATTGTCCAATCAAATTGTAAATCATTATCCTTCCCTCCACATGATTCCCAAGGCTGCCTGTTTAAAATTCCTGTAAATTATGCTAGTGGACCTGCACCATTTCCTGTAGAACACTGGAAGAAGGTTGCCTCGTAGCCAATTTTCTCCTTGTAGGCAGCTCCCACGGTGTTAATGAATGTGGGGATAGCGTCTTTGTGAACCAGGGCAATGGCACAACCCCCAAATCCTGCTCCTGTTACTCTGGCTCCAAGACAACCAGCAATCTTATTTGCTTCTTGATTTAAGGTGTCGAGCTCAATGCCAGTGGTTTCATAATCTGTCTTCAGTGATTCGTGGGAAGCGTTCATCAGCTGCCCTAGCTCCTGCAAGTTGCCAGACTTCAGTGCCTCGGTGGCCTTGTATACCCGCTGGTTTTCCAAGATACAGTGACGTATTCGGCGATAAATCACCTCTGATTCAGCTGTCTTTGGAGCTGCTGTTTTTAGTGCTTCCTGCAACAATGCCAGCTGTTCTGTTGTCATGGAGCAGGGATTTGCTACAGAGGGTTTTCCTTGAGCAACCAGTGCTTGATTCAAGATTTCCAAGCCTTCCTTACATTCGGCCACCCGCTGGTTGTACTTGGAGTCTGCCAGTTGTCGCTTTTTGTTGCTGTTCATGACAATAAAGCGATAGTCCCCCAGTTCCAAGGGAATGTACTGGTAGTCCAAGGTGGCACAGTTCAGGAGGACGGCAGAGTCCTTGCGTCCAGTGGAAATAATGAACTGGTCCATGATTCCACACTGCACGTTCATAAATCGATGCTCTGTCTCCTGTCCAATGAGAGCATTATCCACAGGATTTACCTTTCCGTCGTACAAATGGCTCATGGCAGATACAAAGCAGCATTCCAAGGCCGAGGATGAAGAAACGCCACCGCCGTCTGGAATACAACTAAAAAACAGGGCATCAAAGCCTGTGGGGAAGGAAACTCCCTTGTCTTTCAGAATGGTGATGACACCATTCAAGTAATTACAGTAGTCACTTTCCTTCTTGTAGGAAAAATTCTCTGTGATGTCAAAGGTAAAGCGACCGGGGAAACGGATATCATCGTAATTGATGGTGGTATCTTTTCTGCGGCGGATTGCCAAGAAGATGTAGCGGTCAATGGCGGTGGGCAACACCATTCCACCGTTGTAGTCAATATGCTCACCGATAATGTTGATTCGGGCGGGTGCTGCAAAGAACTGGATGGCTTCAGAACCAGTTCCATACATTTCTACAAAACGGCGTTCTAGTTCCTGCTTCAAAGCGGGAACATTCTCACTTGCAAGTTGTGTTAAAACAGCATACTTCTGTGACATCTCTCTTCTCCTTATGACAGTTTTGGTGGTTTTAGGGAAAGAATCTTTTTCCGTCTGTCTTTTTGCTTTCTTCGCTCTCTTTCTTCAGGCAACTCCATAGGCTTTTTTCTGCGGTCTGGAGGACCAACACGTCGTTCCACTTGGAAGGTGCTTACTGCTTCTACCAATTCAGATACTGAGTCCTTAGTGGCCATTGCTACAGTATTAACTTGTTCTGCTACTTGTTGCATTTCTGCAGAAGCTGTTTTACATGATGCTAGTCCACTGTTTACGTCAGTATTTAAGTTTGTCAGTTTTTGACAAAGCTGAGATGCCTGACTGGTACTGGCAGTAATTTCCTCTACATTGAGGGTAATGTTTCGGGTGCTGCTTTGAATATCGCTGAGGGCGCGTAAAACCTGCTCGGAAAGTATCTCTTGCTCACCAGTTGCTTGCTCCAGTTGGGTTACAACGTGAGTAATGTCGTTAATTCGCTGGATGGTACCTGCAAAGGATTTATCAATGGTGACTGCTGTCTCTGCAATACCATCAATTTTGTTTTGAATAGATTTAAGATAGGTACTGGAAGAGTTAGCTTGTTTTGCAGCAGTTTCTGCCAGTTTTCGAATTTCGTCTGCAACAACGGCAAATCCCTTTCCTGCAGCTCCTGCATGGGCTGCTTCAATAGCGGCATTCATGGCTAACAGGTTTGTTTGGGCTGCTACAGAGGAGATAACATCGTTCATTTCCTGGAGGGATGCAGATTCATGGCGTACATTCACAATGTTTTGGGTAGCTTGGCTTACTGCATTTTTATTCTCAGAAGAAAGTTTTACTAATTCTTCTACATGGCTAGAAGCTTCGTTGATTCGAACATGAACAGATTCTATACTGGCAACAATCTCTTCAATGGAGGCACTGGAATAAGAGATAATCTGATTTTGGGAATCGATTTCGTTACCAAGCAATGTTGTCTCTCCCACAATTTTTGCTACGGCATCGTCTACCTGCTGCACCGCCTTTGTCTGTTCTGCAGTGGTGGAGTCCATCTGGGAAATGGCAGTAACGGTATTGTTTATGGAAAATTTTATGGAATCTGCGGCTTGTACCAAAGATGATGAGGATTCAGATACAGAGTCAGCAGACTTGAAGATTTTTCCCACCAGCATACGTATATCTTGTGAAAAGACTTCAAACCCACGGGCAAGTTGATCTGCCTCTTTAATAAAATACTCTGCAAAGGAGGCGGTAAAGTCTCCGTTTGAAAATCGGTCGCAATGTTTTACCATGGCGGCAAAGGTATGTTTGACTAAGCGGGAGAAAATTAAGGCAATTACCAAAACGATTATGAGTTGAACTACCATAAATAAAAAGATAAGCCCAATTGCATCAAGTATACTACCAGTAAAATCTGTGATATCACCAGTGGCTATGATAAACCACGTAGTTCCAGTCACCGGGGAGATAGAAAAATATGTTCCGTTATTGATGATTGGATCCGTATTGCTGACTACCGCATTTTTTCCACTTTGTGCTGGAAGATAATCATCAAAAATCGTTGATTTCATTAATTTTCTGGAGTCTTTATGAGTCAAATAGTATCCAGAAGAATCTACTAGATTGATAACACTGCTTGGGGAGATCTTGTAGTTCTCTGTCATTCTAGAAAGTGCATCCAGCAGTAAGTCTGCGGCAGCTACTCCTGTAATAGTTCCATCTTTACTGACAGCTGCTTTAGATACAGTGATGCACAAGGTATTTGTCATGGTATCTATGTATGGCGTGGAAATAGCGATTTCCTGTGGCGTTATCATTGCATTTCTATACCAGTCTCGGTCTGGGGGATTCCAGTCGGCAGGAGGGTTCCAATTAGTACTATCTACGTAAAACCCATTTTCCTGGTCTCGAGGTATGGCGGTGGCATAATAAATTGAAAGGCTTTCTGGCAAGTCAGCGGCAAAGGAACTGGCTGCACTATACATCATTTGGGGATCTTTTGTTTCAGCTCCTAATGTTGCCAGATTCCGTACCTTCTCATAATAGAGTGTCATGAGTGCATTAACATCTGAGGCCAACTTATCGGTAGATGTTTGAGCGAGTTGAAGTGCTGTTTTCTCAATGTTCTTTGTTGTGGTTGCATAAAACAGGAGGCTAGATATTACTGTCACAATAAGCAAAGGAATAACACTTAACATAAGGATTTCTGTGGAAATGGAAATTTTAATTTT
>JAEIGA010017286.1_pt1 | contig 10985 bp, 8 predicted proteins | sample 9270691 | NCBI WGS metagenome assembly JAEIGA01 (sample SAMN17057246, study PRJNA624740) | gut metagenome | biome: biome; isolation source: fecal sample | host: Bos grunniens | place: China: Xizang | collected 2019 | reverse complement strand
ACGACAAGGCAAGCGGCAGCAAGAGAGTTAAAAAATATCTTAGGGTTTTCATATTTACATATATTAGTTCGTCCTTATTTTACGTACAAAGAAGTAGAAGTACCAATAGGTATTTCCAAAGTCTTTCTTAAAATATTGCGCTATATCTTCCTCTTTCTTACCCTTATACATATCTACGCGGTTTCTGAAAGACCTGAAACGCGTCTCGATATTCTTATCAATGGGAATACGTGAGACGTCGACACTCTTATCAAGATACGAAAAGAGGAGTAACGCCTCTTGATAGTGGGTAGGCAGGCGTTGCAACTTACGATTGTAAAGATAGCGATTCAAATTACCCCAGAAACCTCGCGAGTCCTTACGTGTCATTGAGAAGACAAGTGCCGCCTCGGAGTAGAGGGGTGAGTGCTCAAGTGTAGAGCTGTTTGCGATGTTATTAAGCAGATAGGCCTCGACAAAGGATTCATCCACGTCAAGAGCATCGCCATAGACACACATCTGCAACGGCATAGCGAACTCGGGCATCTTGGCTATCGAATCAGGGTTATCGGCAAGATGTTCGTAGCGTTCGGCCCAATCGCTGTGGAAAAGAGTCTTTTTGAGTATGCTTGTATAGCGCTTCACAAGAGTATACTCGCCATTAAGAAGCATTGAGCGTACCGAATGCTTAAGATATTCGACATTCCATCCGCGCTCAACCGCATTCTCGACACACCAGCGATAACAGAAGTTGAACTTTCCAAAACACCAATAGGACATCAATCCACCCGTATGTGTCAGATGCACTGCAAAAGGAGCATCAATATCGGCACTGCCATCGGGATAGGTAAACATTTCATTACCTATGGTTCCCAAATTAAGCAAGGCTATATTTTTGTTCAGCACAATCTGGCGCGAAGGCAGTTCGGTGTCGCGGGCATAATTGGCAACATCTCTCCAATCACCCTCCCACATTGCAGCATCCTGTTTATTCTCGACGCGGAAGTTATCATCGTTGTACCAATAGCTATATGAGAAACAGAGCGTCAATGCAATGATGAGGAACTGAACCGCATAGTGTATCTTTTTCGCTTTACCACTACCCGAGAATTTGTTATAAAGCGCCGCAAACACCAGTTGAATGCCAAAAAGCAGGATATATGGAACCCAATAGCGTATGATGCTGCTTATAAAAAGTGTAGATGTAGGTTCCCAATGGTACGAAGGCAATCCGACGGTGTGAATATAGCGCATCGCAACAGAACTGTAATAGTCGTACCAGAACATAGGTACCTCATAGACAAGCACAGCAGCCACCAGCAGCACCGCAACGCCATCAAAAACAAGACGTTTGCGATTGCCGTTGCGAATGGCCATTGAGAGCGCTATAACCGCCATACATAGAGCCGAGAAAAGCGCGTAAAAGCCAAACAGCGGATAGCCGAATACAGTCCAGACAAATATTACGGGTATATGCAGTTTATACGATGCACGATTAAATATCCATATTGCAAGCAGACCTACAATAGTACCAAGCACAGGGATAAACCAATATCCCGGCAGTTTTATATAATATATCCAATAGCCTAATTGTGTATTCAGGGCAAGCAGCATAAAGAGCGGCAGCATTGCCAACATTGCATAGGACGAAGATATATGAAAAGCCTTGCGTGTGAGCCAGAAAACCAGGGCCAGCATAGCCACAAATATAGCGGCACCTAACGCCGGATAGTAGAGAAACTGTGTAAAGAAACAACCAATGTATCCCAACAGCCCCGCAGGCATATTCATCGCGTTCTTAAAGAAGAGGTCGTCGTAGAGGAACAGCGACTGCGCATCAACTCGCAGCAACTGCGCTCTCTCGTAAAAAGCAAGCATCGCCCACGCCACTATACAGAAGATAAGCGGCAACAGACGGTTAATCTTTTCGACAGCCGTCGTCGGGCCTTTAGGGGTTACTGATTCCATAGCAGTATGTCTATTATTTTATTTTTGCTCTATAAAAAACTTGACGATATAAATTTAAACAGCTTCTAAGAAGCCTCGTTTTTTGTTTTTCAGCGTCGGATATTCATATTCCCTTTCTCAATTCTAAGAAAATCGAGGATTACAAGAGCAGCCATAGCCTCGACAATCGGGACTGCTCTTGGCACCACACAGGGGTCGTGCCTGCCTCGGGCGGCAATCACTGTAGGCTCACCCGAGCAATTTACAGTAGGTTGCTCCATTAGTATTGTGGCTACAGGCTTGAAAGCTACCCTGAAGTAAATATCCTCGCCATTGGATATTCCACCCTGAATACCGCCGCTGTTATTAGTAAGTGTGGTTATACAACCATTTTTGTTGCAGAAAATATCGTTCTGTTGTGAGCCTCGCCCCGCAGCCGCGGCAAAACCGTTGCCATACTCAAATCCCTTTGCTGCATTTATCGAGAGCATTGCCTGTGCCAATCGCGCCGATAGTTTGTCGTACAAAGGCTCGCCTAATCCTACAGGAGCACCCTTTATGACACAGGTCACTACCCCACCTACGGTATCGCCTTGACGCTTTACATCGAGTATAAGTTCCTGCATACGCTCGGCAGCGGAAGCATCGGGGCAACGAACGATATTCTCTTCGGCTGCAGCAAGGTTATATGCCTTATAATCTTTATCTAAAGCAATATCACCCACCTGTGAGGTATATGCGGTAACAGTGATACCGTAACTGCGCAGAGCAAGCATTGCAAGCGCACCGGCGCATACACGCACTGCCGTCTCGCGAGCCGACGAACGCCCTCCACCACGATAGTCACGCACACCATACTTATTATCATAAACATAGTCGGCGTGCGAGGGACGATAGGCCTCGCGCAGATTACCATAGTCGGCACTGCGATTATTGGTATTCTGTATCACAAACGCGATGGGAGTACCCGTAGAACGACCCTCGAAGATACCCGATAGAAACTGCACCTCATCGGCCTCGTTACGTGCTGTGGTAACAACACTTTGTCCGGGACGACGACGACGCATCTGCTCACGCACAAACTCCTCGTCGATGAGTATGCCTGCCGGGAAACCATCGAGAACACCCCCAATGGCTGTTCCGTGCGATTCGCCAAAGGTTGTAAGGGTTAATATTCGTCCAAAAGTATTCATCTGTCCAATATATGCTCCATAAGAGGAAATACCGCACTTGCGTTCGGTAGCCCCTCTTATAAGTAGTTATTAATGTATTATTGCGGTCTGTTACTCTCCGCAGCAACCGCCACAGCCACTGTCGCAACCATCGCCACAGCCGTCGCCGCCGCAACCACTGCATCCGCCACAACCTTTGGCTGCTGCACGAAGCTGCTCATAGAACTTTTTCATCTCCTGCTCTTTGGCGGGACGATTCTCTATTACTGTACCCACAAACTGAAGGTCACAGCCGGCAAGAGGGTGATTAAAATCGAGTACAACCTTTGTGGGAGTAACCTCTTTTACCACAGCATAGACAATGGATTTATCGATGTTACGCACCATTTCTATGATATTGCCCTCGTAGATATGAGCCGAGTCGAATTTTCCGTCTATGGTAAAGTCCTCGCGACTATGCTCCTGTGTATGAGAAGGCTCATACTCGCCAAAAGCCTCGGCACAAGGGATTGTAAAATCGAACTCCTCGCCTTTCTTAAGGTCTTTAAGACGCTCCTCGAATCCGTCAAGAGTATATCCTACTCCTGTAAGAAAAGCAAAAGGTTGCTCACGTGTTGTCTTTTCCCACTCTTCGCAAACACCGTCGCGGTGCTTATACAGCGTGTATGCAACACGCAGATATCTGTTATCAATTTCCATAATAGTTCTACTTATTACCGGTTTTATATACTGTTCCTGTTTTAGAATCTTTTTTAGTAATAATTTTTCAAAGGTCGCAAATTTAGGAACATTTTCCAATAAAAACCAATAAACTGTTTATAATTTATTGTGATTATTTCTCGTAATTGCTAAGAAAATCGGGAGTATAACCCGAGATATATGCCGCGTGTCCTGCAATAATAGCCTCGGCCAATGCAACGAAGCGAGCGAGCGACGAGGCAAACAACTCCTCATCGGCTGCAGAATCGGCAAGAAGCAGAGCTGCCATAATAGAGTAAGCAGCCATATCATAGAGTCGGCGAGAGAGAAAATCGAGCGACTCCTGACATCCCAACGACTGCACCTTCTCTACCGCCTCTTTATAGCTCAACACCATCTTCTCGATACGTGTTTTAAGGGGCATAAGAGTCTCGGGCACCTCTACTGCAAGATATTCGTCGAGCAGCTGACCATAGAAACCACTTGTCGCATAGCGTATTGCAGCAACTACCTGCAGCTGTGTTGTACCCTCGTATATAGATGTTATTCGAGCATCGCGATAAAGACGTTCACACACATAGTCGCGCATATATCCCGAACCTCCGTGCACCTGCACGCAGTCATAAGCATTCAGGTTGGCAATTTCACTTCCTATTCCCTTTACAATGGGAGTTAAAGCATCGGCTTTCTTGGCAAAGATTTTCGACTCGGCGCGCTCCTCGGGTGTCAGCGTGCGCTCACGTGCAAGCTCGGTAAACTGTCCCGACATATCGACATTGCGAGATGTCTCATATAGCAGGCTGCGGGCTGCATCCAAACGAGCCTTCATTGTGCCTACAAGGTCATAGACTGCGGGGAAATTTATAATAGCCTTGCCAAACTGTTTACGGCTGCGAGCATACTCGAGCGCCTCGTTATAAGTAGCCTGTGCAATTCCCACACTTTGTGTGGCAATACCTAATCGGGCACCGTTCATAAGCGCCATAACATATTTTATAAGTCCCATACGACGACTGCCTATTAGTTCGGCAGGAGCGTGATTAAAGACTATCTCACAGGTGGGCGAACCGTGAATACCCATTTTATCCTCAATGCGACGAGTGTGTACTGCACCGCAGTTCTTCTCGACTATAAAGAGCGATAATCCTCGTCCATCGACACTACCCTCCTCGCTTCGTGCAAGCACAAGATGCACATCCGAGTCACCGTTAGTGATAAAGCGCTTTACACCATCGAGATACCAGCGTCCCTCCTCCTCGTTGAACGTTGCTTTCAGGCGAACACTCTGCAGGTCACTGCCGGCATCGGGTTCGGTCAGATCCATCGACATTGTCTCGCCAGAGCATATTCGGGGGATATATCGGTCGCACTGCTCCTTACTGCCAAAAGCGAGGATAGTCTCGGCGCAGTCCTGCAAGCCCCATAGATTACCAAACGCTGCATCGGCGCGACTCACAACATCCTCGATGAGAATGAATATCGTACGCGGGAAATTGAGTCCGCCATACTCGCGTGGCATAGAGATTCCCATAAGTCCAGCCTTGCGGAAGAGGTCTAAGTTCTGCTCGGTTGCAGGCGCATATATTACACGTCCATCTTTCAGCGTGGGGCCATCGGTCTCAATAGCCATTGCATTGGGAGCAATGACATCGGCACACAACTCGCCCACAAGTTCAAGAACCTGTTCATACCCCTCTACAGCCTCATTAAAATCGACAGGGGCATAGTTATACTGTGCAGACTGTGTATAATCGCGCTCTTGCATCCGTACGATGCGCTGCATAAGTGGGTGCTTCAGATAGTGACGGAGCACCCTGTTATCGGTATAATAGTTCATTATTTCTGCTGATAAAAGTTAATGAGTTTGGGAATAACCTCCTCGACACTGCCTGTGACAACATAGTCGGCAATGGCGTTTATAGGTGCATCGGGGTCGCTGTTTATCGATATTATGATACCACTGTCCTGCATTCCCGAAATATGCTGTACCTGTCCCGAAATTCCGCAGGCAATATATACTTTGGGACGTACGGTAAGTCCCGTTTGTCCTATCTGACGGTCGTGTGTCGAGAACCCTGCGTCGATGGCTGCACGCGTCGCACCCACCTCACCGTGAAGCAGATGAGCCAGTTTATACAACATATCGAAATTCTCTTTACTGCCCATTCCGTATCCTCCGGCAACCACAATTGGCGCACTCTTGAGGTTATTCTCTTTGGGCTTCACATTGCGTTCAATTATACGCACTACCCTATCGGCAGCCGAAATGTAATCATCGACATTATGATGCACTGTCTCTCCCTCATAATCCTGTGGTCGAACAACCTTCAGTGGCATTACGCCCTCGCGCACCGTTGCCATCTGCGGACGACAATAGGGATTAACAATGGTAGCCACAATATTTCCACCAAAGGCAGGACGCACCGAGTAAAGAAGGTTCTCTATTTTTGTGCCACTTTTCTTATCCTCGTAATCGCCAATCTCAAGTGCAGTGCAGTCGGCTGTAAGACCACTGCGCAGCGTAGCAGAGATTCTGGGGCCAAGGTCTCGACCAATCACTGTTGCACCAAGCAGGAATATTTGTGGTTGCTCATCCTGTATCAGTTTGCAAAGAGCGGCTGTATGAGGCTGAGTTGTGTAATACTCAAGCGAGTTATCCTCGAAAAGATGCAGTGTATCGACACCATAAGGCCACACCTGCGACGGAACCGAAGCAAGATTATCGCCAATAGCAACAGCCTCTAATTTCACACCTAACTCATCGGCCAATTCGCGTCCCTTACTCAATAGTTCGAGGCTGACGTCGGCAACACGCGTGCCGTCAAGTTCGCAATATACCAATATACTATTCATATCTCCTTATCCTATTGTGTGGTTAGACAATAGCTCTCCTATGAGTGATTTTATATCCTCATCGGCAGCAGTATAACGCTTGCTCTCTTTGGCGCGAAACACAACATTCTCGACCTTGCGCACTTTGGTGGGCGAACCGTTTAGACCGCAACGGGCAGCATCGCCATCGACATCGGCAAGCGACCACTCTTTAAGTTGCAGAGCCTCGTCGGCAAGAAGCTGTTTTTCATATTTAAACTGCTCCGAAGCACGTTCGGTGGGAATCGCGGCACGATGGAAACGCAACAGACGATAGGCGTTAGCCGGACGACAAGCATCGGCAGCACCATCCACCGTAAGCAACAGCGGAAGAGGAGCCTCAACAGTCTCCACACCGTTCTCGATAGAGCGCTCTACGATTATCGTTTTTTCATTAATAGAGACGATACGACGCACGTATGTAACCTGCGGCAGCCCAAGCTGCTGTGCTACCTGTGGGCCGACCTGTGCTGTATCACCGTCTATAGCCTGACGACCGCACAAGACAATACTGCAATCGCCAATTTTTTTTATTGCCGAAGCGAGAGCATAAGAGGTTGCAAGCGTGTCGGCACCGGCAAAGGCACGATCGGTGAGTAAAACACCCTCATCGGCACCGCGATAAAGCGCCTCACGCAAAATGTCGGCAGCACGATGGGGACCCATCGTCAAAACAGTTATCTTACTCTCGGGATTAGCCTCTTTCAACTGCAAAGCCTGCTCAAGTGCATTAAGATCCTCGGGATTGAAAATCGCTGGAAGGGCCGCACGATTAATGGTCCCATCGGCATTCATTGCCTGCTCGCCAACATTGCGAGTGTCGGGCACCTGCTTGGCCAATACAATAATATTCAATTTCATTCTATACGTTTTTATGGCTCAAAAGCAGCAAAAAAAATAAGCGCCCATAAAGCCAAATTAGGTCACAAAGGTAAGAAACTGTTTTGATTTATAAAATATATTTAAATGCGGTTGAAAGAGTTTAGCCTGCTTTTTGTCATTATTTAACACTACAGGCGCACATAATGAACAAATATCATATTTTATAAAAAAAGACAAACATCATTTATATTAAATTAGCCTCGGCACAAAACAACATAACTACACCCGAAAAAATAGTTTTTTATCATTATTTATTTTTATAATAAAAAACTGTTTCTTATATTCGCAGAATATATGTCCGAACAAACAAAAAACAAATAAAACCGTAATGAAAAGAACTAAAATCAACGCATTGGTTATCGGTATGATAGCTGCAACATCGGCGCTTTTTGGTGCTTGTAGCCCAAAGGCATCAGCGCCTGTTCAAGAGACAAGTAAGTTTATAACAGTAGACAGCACCAACATTGTACGCAATGGCAAGCCCTACTACTACATTGGTACAAACTTCTGGAGCGCACCCATTTTGGGTTCTACAGGACAGGGTGGAGACCGCGCACGCCTACAAAAAGAGCTCGACGCTCTTAAGGCAATGGGAGTAGAGAATCTGCGCATCCTGGCAGGTGCCGATGCCGGAAGTGCCAACGCTAACAGCGTACAGCCCTATCTGCAGCCTCGCCCGGGAGAACTTAACGACACACTTCTTGTTGGCCTCGACTACACACTTGCCGAGCTGGAGAAAAGAGGAATGACAGCCGTAATATACCTCACAAACTCTTGGGACTGGAGCGGCGGTTTCGGATTCTATCTACGCGAATGTGGATATGGCGATTCACCTAATGCCTCGGGCGAGGGATACAACGACTATGTAAAATACTCGGCCGATTTTGTTCGCGACGAGCGTGCTATGGAGATGTACTACAACCACGTACGCGCTATTGTATCGCGCAAGAACACAATCACTGGACGCGACTACAAAGACGAGCCAGCCATTATGTCGTGGCAGATATGCAACGAGCCTCGTCCTTTCAGCAAAGATAACAAACAAATATTTGCATCTTGGATTTCAAAGACCGCAAAACTCATTAAGAGCATCGACAGCAATCACCTTGTATCCACCGGTAGCGAGGGACTCTATGGTTGCGAGGTCGACCAGCAAATGTGTGAGTTTGTTCACGGCGACCCCAATATCGACTACCTGACAGTACACATCTGGCCATTGAACTGGGGTTGGGCCAAGCGAGAGGCTCCCGACAGCGGCATCGAGAATGCCTGCAAACGCACAGGAGAGTACATCGATATTCACATCGAGATGAGCAAGAATATCCGTAAGCCTATGGTTATCGAGGAGTTCGGTTTCTGCCGCCGCGACAACAAATACACCCTCGATGCAGACGTTGAGACACGCGACAAACTATATGCCTATGTATTCGGACACGTAAAGAGAAGCGCCGAGAGCAACGGTGTTATTGCCGGATGTAACTTCTGGGGCTGGGGAGGCGCAGGCCGTCCCGCCGGCGAAGTGTGGAAAGCAGGCGACGACTTCCTTTGCGACCCCCCTCACGAGCCTCAGGGATGGTACTCGGTATTCGACTGCGACAGCACAACCATAGCTATCATAAAGGAGTACACCAAGGAGCTTAACAAGTGATTAACAAGAAATTATAAGATAAACAATTAAAAATACAATATTATGTATAGCAACGATAAACGCATCGTCATAACACTTGACGCAGGAGGTACCAATTTAGTATTTGGCGCAATGAAGGCCGGTAAGTTCATCATCGACCCAATCTCAATGCCCTCTAATGCACACGACCTCGACAAATGTCTTGCAACAATAGTATCGGGATTCGAGCAGGTGATTGCCAAACTCGACGAAAAACCCGTAGCAATAAGTTTCGCATTCCCCGGCCCTGCCGACTACCCACGCGGTATTATCGGTGGTTTTCTCCCCAACTTCCCCTCGTTCCGCGACGGTGTGGCCCTTGGTCCCTTCCTTGAGGATAAGTTCGGAATCCCCGTATTCATCAACAACGACGGCGACCTCTTTGCCTATGGCGAGGCGCTTGGCGGAGTGCTTACCGAGGTAAACGCAAAGCTAAAGGCGCTTGGCTCGACAAAGCAGTATAAGAACCTGTTAGGTTATACATTTGGAACAGGATTCGGCATTGGTGTTGTAGTTAACAACCAGCTGAACCGAGGCGATAACTCTTGCGTAGAGACATTCTGCCTGCGTCATAAACTAATGCCCGAGATTATTGTAGAGGATGGTGTTGCCATACGCGCCGTACAACGTGTATATGGCGAGAAATCGGGTAATATGGAGCACGGACTCACCCCCAAAGACATCTGCGAGATTGCCGACGGAGTACGTCCCGGCGACCAAGAGGCAGCAAAGGCAGCATTTGCCACAATGGGTACAGTAGCCGGTGCAGCTATGGCAACAGCAGTGACACTCATCGACGGACTCATTGTTCTGGGCGGTGGTGTTTGCGCAGCAAGCCGATGGATTATGCCCTCACTCCTCGAAGAGATGCGTTCAAAGATACAGACGCTCAAAGGCGACGATGTCAACCTTGTACAGATGAAAGTCTACAACCTTGACGACCCCGAAGAGTTTGCACAATTTGCAAAGGGCGACTCAAAGACAATTAAAGTATACGGCAGCGACCGCACAGTTGAGTACGACCCCCAGAAACGCATCGGAATTGCAATATCGCGTATGGGAGCAAGCCAAGCAATATGTATGGGTGCCTACTCATTTGCACTAAGCGAACTCGACAAATAAAAAAGCTACACGATTATGAGAAAAAAGATTCTATTTCTTTTAGGCGCAGCCGCCCTTGCACTCAACGTGCAGGCACAAGAGCCGGCCGATTGGGTCGACCCCTTCATTGGAACCACCAATTTTGGAACAACAAACCCCGGAGCACTGCGCCCCGGTGGTATGATGTCGGTAGTGCCTTTCAATGTAATGGGTTCGGACATTAATGTCTACGACAAGGACAAACGCTGGTGGTCGGCCCCCTACGAGTATAGCAACAAATATTTTACAGGCTATGCCCACGTGGCACTGAGCGGTGTTGGATGCCCTGAGGCATCGTCGCTGCTTGTGATGCCAACAACAGGTGAGCTTAACGTCGACTACACAAGCTACGGCTCGGAATACACCGATGAGATTGCCACCCCGGGATATTTCAGCAACCGCCTTACAAAATATGGTATAAAGACCGAGGTAACGGCCACCAAACGCAGCTCTTGCGAGCGTTACACATTCCCCGCCGGAAAGGGACATATCCTATTGAATCTTGGAGAGGGCCTCACCAATGAGAGCGGTGCAATGGTACGCCGAGTGAGCGAACAAGAGATAGAGGGAGTGAAACTGCTGGGAACATTCTGCTATAACCCCGGCGCCGTATTCCCCATCTACTTTGT
>JAEIGA010017285.1_pt1 | contig 10985 bp, 3 predicted proteins | sample 9270691 | NCBI WGS metagenome assembly JAEIGA01 (sample SAMN17057246, study PRJNA624740) | gut metagenome | biome: biome; isolation source: fecal sample | host: Bos grunniens | place: China: Xizang | collected 2019 | reverse complement strand
TAATTAAATATACTATGTATATCTAATTAATAAATATGAATTTTTATTACAACTATTTCGCCTCCGTCGGGAGAGAGCAAAGTAATTGACACTGACACTGACACTGTGCCTTTTCCTGTCTTTTCCTGAAAAAGTTGACTTTCCGACGGAATTTGTTTACTTTTCATCTGTTTTTGTTTACTTCGTACTGAAAAGGTTGACTGCTACAGGATGCAATCATACCTTTCCCCGAACAAGCCAAGAGTTGCAATCCGCTTCGCCGCAAAAAAAACGCACAAAAAATTTGCCTGCGCGCGCGAGAGTTCGTATCTTTGTGAATAAAAACAAAAAAAGACACCATGAAACGAATCCTTCTCATAGCCCTCACCGTATGGACATGCACATTTGCTCACGCCGAGCTGAAAGTACGCTTCACATTCGAGGATTGCCACAGCACCGCAGGCAACCACACCGGAGTGCTCTATAACGGTGCCGAGCTCACTACCATAGGCGGTCTGCCCGTGCTCTCCCTGGGCGCCAACGACGGTTATTTCGACATGACCGCATCGGTGGGCGAGGTGATTGCCACCCTCGAGGAGTACATCATCTCCACCTACGTGTATGTACCCAACACAACGACACTTGGCGGCGCGGGCAACTTCATCTACTGCTTTGCAAACTCCACCGACATCGCAAATCAGGCCAACGGATGCATATTTATGGGTGCCAACAGAATGAGATATGCCATCAGCCCATACCGTTGGGATGACGAGCAAGCCGTGGAGGCAGGATACGCCCTCCCCACTGGAGAGTGGCACGCGATTACCTTCGTACAAGACAGATCATCAGCAAAGCTATATCTCGACCAAGAGCTTGTTGCCCAAAGAGGCGCCCTCATGGCACCCAGCAAATTGGGAGCTACGCCATACAACTTCCTTGGCCGCCCATGCTATGCGACCGACAGCTACCTGAAGGATGCCATGTACTGCGACTTCCGCATCTATGACAGCGCCAGCGACCTCAATATCGCAGAGTTTACCCAAATCCTCAACCAGTTGAACGACAACATCGAACAATGGGAGATGAAGGAGCTCATGGACAAAATTACACTCGGAGGTGACAGATTCTACAACGACATCGTCCTCCCCACCCCCAATGAGAACGGGATAACCGTGACGTGGAAGTCTTCGGACGAGAGCGTCATCAGCCCCACTGGCCGCGTCACCCGCCCTGCCTATGGAAGCGGCACGGCACAAGTGACCCTCACCGCCACCTTCAGCAAAGGAAGCATCAGCCTGCAGAAGGAGTTCGTGGTGTACGTCCCCGCCTATGACATGAGCGATGCCGACATCGTGGATGGCGACATGATGAGCCTCACCCTCAACGGCCACTTGGAGAACCTCATGACCAACCTTTACCTCCCCACCCGAGGCAAGAAGGGTAGCTACATCAGTTGGCAGTCAAGCCACCCCAGCATCTTAAGCCACGAGGGTGAGCTCCTGAGTCAAGGGCAAACCAAGACGGAAGTTGCGCTGACCGCCACCATATCGCTCCGCAACTCCGTGGCAACAAACACATTCTACATCACGGTAGCCAAGAAGCTCCCCCTCGCCTACTACCTCTTTGCCTACTTCAACGGCAACGCGCAATGGCAAGAGCAAATCTGCTTCGCCCTCAGCACCGACGGATACAACTACACCCCGCTCAACAATGGCGACCCCATCATCAACTCGGCCGACATCGCACTGAAAGAGGCCGTGCGCGACCCCCACATCCTGCGTGGCGAAGACGGCTACTTCTACATGGTGGTGACCGACATGCGCTCAAGCCAAGGGTGGAGCTCCAATGACGGCATGGTGTTGCTGCGCTCGGCCGACATGGTCAACTGGACACACACCGCCATCGACTTCCCCACAAGATGGCCCCACCGCTTCGACCGCGACGCACTCACCCAAGTGTGGGCACCGCAAACCATCTACGACCCCGAAGAGGGCAAATACATGGTGTACTATGCCATCGGCGAGAGCGGCAAGAACTACATCACCTACTACTCGTATGCCAATGAGGACTTTACCGACCTCACCGAGCCCCAGGTGCTCTACAACCACGGAGGCTTGAACACCATCGATGCCGACATCGTGTGGCACGACGGCAAGTACCACATGTTCTTCAAGACCGAGGGGCAAGGCAACGGCATACAGAAAGCTACTGCCAAGACCCTGCGCGGAGAGTGGACACCCGAATACAACTACCTGCAGCAAACCGATGCCGCCGTGGAGGGTTCAGGCGTATTCAAGAAGATTGACTCCGACGAATGGGTACTCATGTACGACTGCTACACAAGTGGCATGTACCAATACTGTACCAGTACTGATTTGGACAACTTTACTTGGGTGTGCAACTCTGCCAACACCAGCATCTTCACCCCACGCCACGGCACCACCATCGCCATCACCACCGAGGAGGCACAACGCCTCGCTGCAACATGGCCAAGCAACGGGCTTAACATCGTAGATTGGGTGGACATCACCGAAGACTGCGTGAAGAGTCCGCGATTCGACGGCAACACCTCTGATGGATGGACCGTGGAGAGCAACGCCCACTCGCAAAACGTGGACTACAACACGATGGAGTTCTGGAATGGCACGTTCAACCTCTACCAAACCATCAACGTACCCAACGGCAGGTACCGCCTCTCGGCACAGGCATTCTACAACCCCGCCAGCGAGGGATACGACATGGGATACCTCTACGCCAACGAGGTGCGCCAACCCTTGGCGCTGCGCACCTCAGAGGGCATGAGCAGCAGAAACAACCCCGGAGGATGGGACAGGGTAACCATCAACGGAAAAACTCGCTACATCCCCAACAACATGGAAGCCACCAGCTATTGCTTCGAACAAGGTCTTTATAACAACACCCTAGAGGTAGAAGTCACCGATGGCACACTCACCTTCGGCCTCATCTGCGACTACACACTAGAGGCCAACTGGTGCCAGTTCGATAACTTCAAGCTCGAGCACTATGGCTACATCGAAATTGCGACCATAGAGGAGATCAGGCTCTCAGCCTCAGAACTCACCCTAAACGAGGGAGAGAGCACCACAATCACCGCCACCATACTCCCCGACAATGCCGTAAGCAAGGATATCGTATGGCGCTCAAGCGACTCCAAGGTGGCCTCAGTAGACAAATGGGGAACCATAAGAGCCCTAAAGGAAGGAAAGGCTACCATCACCGCAGAAGCTGCCAACAACAGCAGCATAAAGAGCACTTGCGAGGTAACCGTAAATGGACTGAAGGAAAACTGGGTGGATGTCACCGACACCTACATCGCCAATCCTCGATTCGAAAAAAACAGCAACCAAGGATGGACCTTTTACGCCAATGCAGGATCTACAGCATGTAGTTTTGAGACCATGGAGTTCTGGAATGGAACATTCAACATCTACCAGACACTTGAAGTTCCTAACGGAAAGTACCGCCTGTCGGCACAAGCCTTCTACCGCACAACCAACCATGAGGCAGGCTACAATGCCTACAACAACGGCACCGAGAACATCACCGTCTACCTCTATGCCAACCAAAACACCCAACCCGTCGCCAGCATCTACTCGGACCATCTGAGCAGTCAGGGGCCTGGAGCATACTATATCCCCAAATACGACGAGTACTACCCCAATAGCATGGAATCTGGCGCCCACTACTTCGAGCAAGGGTTCTATCAGAACAGCGTCATCACCGAAGTCACCGATGGTATGCTCACCATAGGTCTCATCAACGAAAAGTTTGTGTCCAACAACTGGTGTATGTTCGACAACTTCAAGCTCGAATACTGTGGCGAAATCGTCCCAGCCACCTCCATCGCCCTATCGCCCACCTCACTCACACTTTCCCCCGGAGAAAGCGCCACACTAACGGCCACCATCGCCCCCGCCAATGCTACCATACAAAAGATAAAGTGGCACTCGAGCAACCCCTTGGCAGCCAGCGTGGATGAGCATGGCGAGGTGACTGCCTACCAGATTGGCACCACCACCATCTATGCCCAAACCATAGATGGAAGCGACGTGTCTGCATCGTGCCAAGTGACAGTCGAAGGCAACACCCCCTCAGCCGAAAACATCGTCTTCAATGAGGTGCAGGCCTGCAACATCGACATGTACGTGGACCCCTCATTCAACTATGGAGGCTGGATTGAGCTTTATAACCCTACAAGACAGGAAGTGAGCCTCGCCAACCTCTACATCAGCGACGACCCCGATAACCTCACCAAATACAACCTGGGCAGAGATAGGGGCACCATCAAAGGCAGAGGGTATCACGTGCTGTGGTTCGACCACTACAACTACCACTACGCCCCCTCGCAAATCGACTTCAAGCTCGACTACGATGGCGGCACCATCTACCTGAGCGACACCGAGGGCAATCTCATCACAAGCTTCGACTATCCCGTAGCGGTACCCCGCACCTCGTATGCCTGCACCACCAACGGAGGCGACGAATGGAGCCACACCGCCACCCCCACCCCAGGCGCAAGCAATACCACCAGCACCTTTGCCGAAGAGCGCCTCGAAGCTCCTGTAGTAGACAAGGACGCTTGCCTATTCACCACACCCTTCACCTTCAATGTAGAAATCCCCGAAGGAGCCACCTTACGCTACACCACCGACGGCACCACCCCCACCCTCACCACTGGAGGAACAAGCACTAATGGACAATTCAGCGTGAGTAGCACCACTACCTACCGCTTCGTTCTCTTCCAAGAGGGAATGCTACCGAGCCAAGTAGTCACACGCTCCTACATCTACAGGGATAAAGACTATTACCTCCCCATCATCTCCGTAGTCACCGACCCAGTCAACCTCTACGACAACACGCTGGGAGTATATGTACAAGGAACAAACGGTCGCCCTGGCAACGGACAAAGCAGCCCCTGCAACTGGAATATGGACTGGGACCGCCCCGTAAACTTCGAGTACATCACCCCCGATGGAGGCATGGTATTGAACCAAGAGGTAGACTTCGCCATGTGTGGCGGATGGAGCCGTGCTTGGACACCCCACTCATTCAAGCTCAAAGCGGGCAAGATTTACGAAGGACTCAACTCCATGGACTACCCCTTCTTTGCCGACAAGCCCTACCTGAAGCACAAGACCCTGCAGATACGCAATGGTGGTAACGACACCGATTGTCGCATCAAGGATGCCGCACTGCAAGAGATAGTGCTCCGCTCAGGACTCGACGTGGAGGGACAGGCCTCACAGCCCGTACACCACTTCATCAATGGAGAATACAAGGGTATGCTCAATATGCGCGAGCCTAACAATAAGCACTATGCCTATGCCAACTGGGGTATCGACACCGACGAGATGGACCAATTCGAGATGAGCCCCGACTCGGGATACGTGCAGATGGAGGGTACACGCGAGGCTCTCCTCGAGTGGTACACACTCTCTGAGAATGCAGCCGACGAGTACATCTATGAGGAGATACGCAACCTTGTAGATATCGACGAATACATCAACTACATGGCTGTAGAGTTCTATCTCGGCGGCAACGACTGGCCACAAAACAACATCAAGGGCTTCCGCCCGCGCATCGAGAACGGACGTTTCCGCTTCGTGCTCTTCGACCTCGATGGTACATTGGCGACCACTAGCCCCTTCTACACCTTCGAGGGGAAACAGAACTATACATTCGACTACAACTATAGTGTGGGCGGCCGTTTGACCGAAGAGATTGAGTTAGTGACCATCTTCCTGAACATGCTTCAGAACGACTCGTTCCGCAAGCAATTCATCGACACCTATTGCCTTGTAGCTGGTAGCGTGTTCGAACCCGAGCGATGCAACGCCATCATTGACGAGATGGCCGACATGCGTGCTGCCGCACTCTCCATGGATAGCCGCTCACCCTACGGCACCGCCAACTCACTGAAGAGTGCGCTTGCAGGCCGTCAAAACACCATGATCAATGCCCTCATTGATTACAATCGTATGAAGCTCACCTACGACATGAGGCAGTCCGTATCCATCTCTGCCAATGTCGATGGAGCATCACTCCGCATGAACGACCAAATCATCCCCACAGGCAAGTTCAGCGGTTCACTTTTCGCCCCCATCACCCTCAAAGCCGAGCCCAAAGCTGGCTATCGCTTCGTTGGATGGAGCGACGAGAATGGTGGGCAACAAAGCACCACACTCATTGCACGCGGTTCTTCATGGGACTACTATGACCAAGGCTCATTGGATGGTCAGAATTGGAAGAGCAGCAGCTATAACACCGCTTCTTGGAAGCAAGGAAACGCTCCCTTGGGCTACTTCACCAGCGATGCATCAAACGGACGTGGCTATAAAACCACATTGGACTATGGCACCGATGCCAATGCCAAGCGCCCCACCTACTACTTCCGCACGACGGTAACCCTCTCGAAGGCTCCCTCTGCAACAGATGTATTCAAACTTAATTACACTGTTGATGACGGTATGGTCGTATACGTAAACGGACAAGAAGCAGGTCGCTACCTTATGCCTAATGGCGAGGTCACCTATACTACTTACTCATCGACCTATGCCAATAACAACCCCGACAGCGGCACGCTGACTCTCGATGCCAGCCTCTTTAAGCGCGGGAACAATGTCATTGCCATCGAGGTGCACAACTGCGATAACAAGTCCTCAGACATCTATTTCGATGTTGACCTCGTCCATTTCGGTGAGACAGACAGTAACATCGTAAGCCGCGATGCAGAGTACACACTCCCCAGCGGCAGCGACTTCTCACTCACCGCCATCTATGAGCCACTCACCGCCGAAGAGTTGGAGGAGCAGAAGACACGTCCCGTACGCATCAATGAAATCAGTGCCGACAACAGCATCTACGTCAACGACTATTACAAAAAGAACGACTGGGTGGAGCTTTACAACACCACTTCTGAGCCTGTAGATGTAGCCGACATGTACCTCAGCGACAACATCAACAAGCCTACCAAATATAAGATTCCGAATAGAGACGACATCAGCACCATCATCGCCCCTTATGGACATCTTATCATCTGGGCCGACAAATTGGTGACTATGACCCAATTGCACGCCTCATTCAAGCTGGCAGCAGAGGGCGGACACATCCTGCTGACCTCGGCAGACCAGACTTGGAGCGACATCCTCTACTATGAGCCGCATCTCGGCACCGAGTCTGTGGGCCTCTACCCTGACGGAAGTAATGATGTGTATGTCATGTCAACACCCACCATTGCTAAAGCCAACATCATCAACAGCTATGCCGCATGGCTCGAACAGCCCGAAACAGACACTTACATCGACTCTGCACTTGCCGACGAGGAGGGCCTGGCGCTGCACTATCACGAGAAAGCGCTATACCTGACTGGTGCCGAAAGCCTATGGGCAGAGGTTGTCATCTACAACACTACCGGACGAGTTTGCGCAAGAAAGACTGTCGAGCTCATCAATGGACATGCTGTCGTGAACCTCTCTACCCTCAGTGCAGGCATTTATATCGCTTACGTAACTGATTCAAATGGCGAAGCACAAACCTTGAAGATTAGAGTTGAATAACACTTTCGACTAAGACTTACTTCAAAGAAAAGATGAGGGAGTGCCCGTCGGGCACTCCCTTATTCCTTTATATACTAATACCGTTCTGATTATTTCTGCTCCAATTCCTGAGCCAATACACGAGCACGCTCCATAGCGATGGTGATATGGCTGCAGATATTTTCCTTACCGATGAGCTTATCAAAGCCTGTCTTTGTGAGCACGGTCATCACCTTGGGATTGACACCAGAAAGCACGATGCGTATATCTTTCTGCAAGCACTTCTCACAGAGGTTGGTAAGGTTATGCACACCCGTAGAGTCAATGAAAGGCACCTTACGCATACGAATAACACGAACAGAGGGGATGCTGCCCATATCATTCATCACCTCCTCAAATCGGTTGGCTATACCAAAGAAGTAGGGGCCATTGATTTCATACACCTCCACATGCTCAGGGATGACCAGGTGCTCTGTATTATCAGGCAAGTCACTATCTGCGCTAAGATCAATTTCTTCAGTCTCTACAGATACATTGGTAACCTCTGACATACGGCGCATAAAGAGCAAGCAAGCAATAAGGATACCCACCTCAATAGCAATAGTAAGGTCGAAGATTACGGTAAGGAAGAAGGTCACGAGCAGTACGATGATATCGCTCTTGGGATTCTTCAAGATTGCCTTGAAACTGCGCCACTCACTCATATTGTAGGACACAACCACCAAGATACCCGCCAAGCAAGACATGGGGATATACTTGGCCAATGGCATAAGGAAGAAATAGATGAGCAACAACACTAAGGCATGAACGATACCCGCCACGGGAGTGCGACCACCATTATTGATATTGGTCATCGTACGGGCAATAGCACCTGTTGCGGGGATACCTCCGAAGAGCGAGCACACTATATTGGCAATACCCTGACCCACGAGCTCCTGATTGCTATCGTGCTTATCACCAATCACGCCATCAGCAACCGCAGCAGAGAGCAACGACTCGATGGCACCCAACATGGCAATTACCAATGCAGGAGACATCAGCTTGGTGAACACCTCCCAAGTAATCTTGGGCACCTCGGGCTTGGGCATATCAGGATTGATGGTGAAGCGGTCACCAATGGTCTCAATAGTAGTAATGCCGGCATAGTTCTTCAAGAGCAGAGCCACCACAGTCATCACGATAATTGCCACGAGCGAACCGGGCAACTTCTTGCTGATTTTCGGAGTGTACACGATGATGAGGATGCTACAAACACCTATCAGCAAGGGCCAAATGTCCATCGTGCCGAAGTTCTGGAAGTACACCACCCACTTGCTCACGAAATCGGCAGGAACCTCAGCAATCTGCATACCAAAGAGATCCTTAATCTGCGTAGTGAAGATGGTCAGTGCAATACCACTCGTGAAGCCCACAATGATAGGATAAGGTATGTACTTGATAATGGTACCCACACGAAGCACACCCATCAAAATGAGGAAGATACCTGCCATAAAGGTGGCGATAATCAGGCCACTCAAGCCATACTCGGCAATGATGCCAAAGACGATGACAATGAACGCACCTGTGGGGCCACCAATCTGCACCTTGCTACCTCCAAAAACGGAAATAAGCAAACCTGCGATGATAGCAGTGATGATACCCTTCTCAGGAGTCACACCCGAAGCAATACCAAAGGCGATGGCCAATGGCAAAGCCACGATACCTACGATGATACCGGCCATAAGGTCGGACGTGAACGTAGTTTTGTTGTACCCTTTCAAACAAGAGAACAACTTGGGACGGAATTCAAACAATTTCATACGAAAATGATTAATAATAACTATATTTTATTCTGCTTTATTCAGCAACAGGCCAGGAATCACTACCTACGTATGCACTTATCGACTACAATCAACAGCAGCAAGGGCAGCAACATCCATAGTGCCGCAGCCATACGCCTTGCATCCACTTCGCGCAAGGTCACTGTCAATGCCTCGTTACGTTCCATAGGAGCTATCAACTGCTTGTCATGCGGGAGATCCTCAGCGCTCCACTTTCCAATAATTGTAGCATCCTTCAGCACCATCAATCCCGTATTGGCGCGAATCATCGTCTTGAGCAACGACTCATCGGCATTCAAATAGGGATAAGACGCACCCGTATGATCGTTCCATATATCTATGACATCGGCACTAGAAGATGTCAGCATATAGAAAGAGTAGTTGTGCACCTTGGCATAGTCGTAAAGGTCATTGATGACATCGAGCATTCCCTCATTGGTACGTTTGAGGTTTCGCGCCACCAAAAAGAACGTATATCCCAGTTGTTCGAGCACCTCCCACGTGACATCCTCTCCATCGAGCGTCGCAAGGTAGAAGTCTTCAATAGGAGGAGTGTAGCCCTTGCTGACCAAACGATTCTCGCGACGTACCAAGTGCCATGTAGAATCGGGGTAGTCATCAAAAGTGAAGGTACGCAATTCACCCTCCTTCTCGAGGACAAAAAGCGTCTCATATTCATCTCGTGGAGCATCTTCCGGCAACGTCATACCCTCAATAATGTTTGTACCAATGGCATAAGGGCGGAAATCCCATGCAGGGAGATGCCTCAAGTTATTCTGCATGAACAGGATAACAGACAGCAAGGCATATACAAACACAAGCCATTGCATGCGAGCCGAAACAATTCGCCACAGGCGTTTGTGCCATATCAGCACCACGATGGCCATCACAAGCAACGCCACATTCTTCCCGAACGTCTGCCAATGGGTAAGCGCCAGCGCATCGCCAAAGCAACCACAATCACTGATGGGGTTGGTCAGCGCAAGCACCAAGGTCAATGGGGTCATCACCGACAAGAAAGCAATCATCAGCCCTAAGTAGAATCGGCGGTATAGCCCGAAGAACAGGGCAACACCCATCACATACTCAATGGCGATGAGCGCCCACGCCGCCACTAGCAACAGTGCAGGATGCAACGTCAAGCCAAAGACGTCGGCATATTCGGTCAGCTTGTGTACCGTCCCCATAGGGTCGGCAGCCTTCACGAATCCCGAGAAGACGAACACCAAGGCCAAGGCAAAGCGCAAGGCATTGATTGCGATACCCGAAGCTATGTAAGCAGGTTTATTCACCAAAGTCAATCTTAATGAGTCCGAACACCGAGTAGTTAATCATATCCATATAGTTGGCATCGATGCCCTCTGACACGATGGTCTGTCCTTCGTTGCTCTCAATCTGCTTGGTGCGATATATCTTCATCAGAATGAGGTCAGTATACGAACTGATGCGCATCGAGCGCCACGCCTCGTCATAGTCGTGGTTCTTGGCTTTCATCAGCTCCAATGCCTTTGTAGCATACTCATCGTACTTGGCGAGCGCCATAGCGGGAGTCATATCATCAGCCTCAGCATAACCCAACTCGAGTTGTATGAGTGCGATGATGCCATAATTGACGATGCCGATAAACTCT
>JAEIGA010017284.1_pt1 | contig 10986 bp, 1 predicted proteins | sample 9270691 | NCBI WGS metagenome assembly JAEIGA01 (sample SAMN17057246, study PRJNA624740) | gut metagenome | biome: biome; isolation source: fecal sample | host: Bos grunniens | place: China: Xizang | collected 2019 | reverse complement strand
CCGGTGCAGTAGGTGTTGCCCTCGGCATCGGTGTAGATGCCTGCCACATAGTAGGTCTTGTCCAGATTCTTGGCGGCGATGCCGGAAGCCTGACCCCAGTGGGCACCGCTGGTCTGCGCCTCCATGGAAACCACGGCGGAAGCGTTGTGGGTGGTCAGCTGGGAAACTGCTGCGTAGACCTCGGGATTCCAGACATACAGCTTCATGCTGCCGACAACTTCTGCGCTGGGGGTGAAGTAGTAGTTGATGGCGAAGGCACCCTCAAAGCTGACGGATGCACTGCGTGTGTTGAAACCAGTGGCGGTCTTGGCGAAGTTTACAGTCTTGGAACCGTCGGCTGCAACAGCGCCATTGAACAGGGAGGAATTGTAGGCGGTGACCAGAGCCTGCTGCCCGGCGGTCAGATCTGCGTTCATCAGATCGTCGGTGCGGTAGTCAAAATAGGTCTGTGCGGCGGCACCATAGTTCAGCAAGGCAACGCACAGTGCCTTCTGACTCTCGGAAGTAGAAGACCTCGCCAGCATGTTGGTGGCGTATTGCTTGGGGCTGTACTGGTACAGGGGAGAGTAAGCGTAAGTGCCGTTGCTGAGCTTGGCATAAGCGCAGTAGTAGCGGCTGTCGCCCATGTGCTTGGCGGCAATGCCCTTGGTGGTGTTAACAAAGTAGCTGCCGCTGGAAACGGAGCCGGCATAAACATCGTCAGCCTTGGCAATGTCGGCGGAGGTGGGATCGGTGTAGAACACCAGCATGCCCTGTTCCACCACATGGTCGGTATTGGTGGCGGTGTAGTAGAAGTTGACCAGGATCTCGGACTCGAAGCTCAAGGAGAAGCTGGCACCGGTCAGAGTGGGAACCACGACAGGCGCAACATAGTCGGGGTCAGCTTCGCCGCAGCCGGTGCAGCTGTGGGTCATGGTACCATCGGCGGTGCAGGTTGCAGGGGTGGTCACAGTCCAATCGCCGAAGGTGTGGGTCGGCGCAGTGGTGACCTGAACCACCTGACCGCAGATGCTGCAGGCTTGGGCGATCAGACCGTTTGTGGTGCAGGTTGCTTCGGTGAAGGTCGTGGTGTTGTACTGGTGGCTGCAGGTGGTCTGGTCCGCTGCGGCGGGAATGACCACGAAGTAATCACCGCACAGGTACTTGACGCCCTGATTGGTACTCAGCTCCTTTGCCTCGGCGGCGTAGTAGTTGGTGTAACGGACAGCGATGGCATAGGTGTAGTTTCCGGCGGTCAGACCGGTCAGATCGGCGGATTTTGCCAGGGCACTGCCGTCAAGGGTATAGGCGTTGCCGGTGACGGAATCCGATGCGTTGACTGCCAAATTGCCAGCGAGGCCGAAGCCCTGGTGGACGCAGATGTTGACGCTGTCCAGCTGGTTGTATTTGGAGCTGACGGAGCCGGTGGCATTAAAGGCGCTGCCCTTCACATGGGCATCGGGGTAGCCGTAAGAATCCAGTGTGATATCCGTTGTCAGATCGCCCTCGTAGGTGGTGCGGCCGGAGAAGAGATAACCCGTCTCGCCGGAAGCGGTGATGACCTCATACCAGTAGTTGCCGCTGGTGTTCAGGTAAAGTCCCACGGCGGTATAGGTGGTGCCGGTCAGGCCCGTCTCCAGGGTGGTGGAGCCGTCGGAGGCGCTGACGCTGCGGGGCAGGCTGTTGATGGGTGCGTCATTGATGGTTGTGACCCGGCAGTGGGCGGGGTAGAAGGTACACTTGGTCAGATAGTTGGGCAGCACCTCGGTGTAGCTGTGGCCGCAGGCGGTGCAGGTGTAGATGACGGAACCGTCGGTGGTACCGGAGGGGGGGACGGTGGTGGATTCATAGGTGTGGGCCGCGGGGATGGTGTTTTTGGTCACCAGACCGCACTTGGAGCAGGATACCAGCGCAGTGCCTTCGGTGGTGCAGGTGGCGGCTGTCATCACGGTGGTGGAATTGGAGTGGGAGCAGGTGGACTGGTTTGCCGCCGAGGAAATGACCATAAAATAAGTGGTGTTCAATCTCTTGGTGCCGGTGTTTTTTACCATCTCCGTACCGGAGGCGGCATAGTAGTTGACATAGCCGGCAGAGATAATGTAAGTGTGCTTTCCGGTGCTCAGACCGCCGAAAGCGGTGGCGTTGTCAAGGGTGCTGTTATTGAGCAGATAGGAATAGCTGTCGATGCTTTCGGTTCCGCCGGTCAGCTGTTCTCCGTCAACGCCGAAACCCTTGAATACAAGCACCTTTACCTTGCTCAGCTTGTTGTAGGTGGATTTGATATTGCCGGTGACATAGAACACATTGCCCTTTACATGGCCGTTGGGCACATCGTAATTGGTCAGCGTGATGTCAGAGGTCAGCTTCTTGACATAGGTGGTATGACCGGCGTAGATATAGCCGATTTCGCCGCTGCTGGACTTGACTTTGTACCACAGATTGCCGGGTGCGTTCTGGCACAGAGCGATTGCGGTATAGGTGGCATCAGCGGCTGCGGTTTCCAGAGTCTCGGAGCCGTTGGTATTGACGGCGCAGGGCAGGGAGTTGATGGGGGTTGCCTTGGTGGTAGTGAATTCGCAGTAAGAGGGATAGAAGGTGCATTTATCCAGATAGGAGGGGGAGACTTCTGTACCGTAACCGTTGAAGCCGTACTTCTTGACGATGGCGGGGTAGTCCTTGAAGGCAACATTCGCATCAAATGGGCCCATAGAGCCCACATAGTTGCGGTTGGTGTACTGGTACATGCCGTACTTGGTGCTGTAAGAGGGGCTCAGGGTTTCGTAGGTGTAGTCGTAGTAGTTGGCCACCCAGAACTCGTACTTGGCGCAGATGGTGTCCATGGGAAGCAGGGTAGACTTGTAGTGGCTGGTGTACATACCTGTCAGGTAGCCGGCATTAGCCAGCTTGTCCATGAAGGCAAGGCAGATATTTTGGGCGGTGGTGGTACTCAGACTGTCCTGAGAGGGATCTTCGTAGTCAAAATACAGGGGGTACTCAAATTTTTTGCCGCTGATCCAGCTGAGCATATTGTCTGCGTCGGCTTTGGCAGCGTCCACGGTGGTGGCGTAGGAGTAGTAGTAGGCACCCACATTCAGACCTGCCGCCTTGGCGTTCTTATAGAAGGTCTCGAAACATTCGTCCTTGCCCTTGGTGGTGCCGGCCCGGAGGATCACGTAGCTGTAGCCTGCGTTCTTGATGGCATTAAAGTCCAGATCCTCTCCCTGCCAGAGGGAAACATCCAGACCGTGGGCGTAGATGGTGCCGTCACCGGCCATACCGCCGGCGTAGCCGTTCTCGTAACCGTTGGAGCCGGTGCCGGTGGATCCGGAGCTGCCGGAGTCGTCGGAAGATGTACCGTCGGGGTTAATCAGCTTGCCGGCTTTCAGCAGATTCAGAAGGGTAGTGTTCTGCTCAGCGGTGCCGGAGAAATCCGTGATGCCGTTGGCCTGCGCAATGCGGCAGTGCAGATCCCAGTCGCAGGTAACGCCGATGGATTCCATGGCGGCGTAGAAGGTGGTGTAAGAGGAATCGCAGGCGGGGTAGTAGCTGACCGGCACATAGTTGGGATTCAGCAGCTTGCCGGCTTTCAGCAGATTCAAAAGGGTGGTGGTCTGCTCAGCGGTGCCGGAGAAATCGGTGATGCCGTTAAGGGCGGCAATCTTGCAATGCAGATCCCAGTCGCAGGTAACGCCGATGGATTCCATGGCGGCGTAGAAAGTGGTGTAAGAGGAATCGCAGGCAGGGTAATATTTGTCGGTCAGACTCGAGGTGGTTCCGCCGGAGCTGCCGGAGTTGCCGGAGGAGCCGGAGGAAGGAGCCGCAGGGACACTGCCGTTGTAGCGGTAGATGCCGTAGTAGGTGCCGTATTTGTTGCCCAGTTCAGTGGGGGTGTAGTAGGAGCGTTTCAGCTGCGGAGGTGTCTGCTCCGTGATCTCGATCTGGGTCAGGGTGCCGCTGGAGTTGTAGGTCAGGCCGGTGACCAGCACCACATGGCCCACATCGTTGGAGTTCAGAGCGTCACCCAGCTGCAGCTTGGAGGTGTTGGCCTTGGTTGCCATGCCGATGTAGGTGGAGATCTGGGGAATGGAATAGGTGGTGTGTCTGCCGGTACCCCAGCACCAGGACACGAATGCGGAGCAGTCCGTGGCATAGTAGACAGAATGGGTGCTGCCGTAGGTGGACCGGGAGGTGTAGAACACGCTGCTGGCACTCTTGGTGGATTCCAGGAACTTGTCCACCGTGACGCCGAAGCCGATGTAGTAGCCGGAGTTGATGGGCTGTCCGTAGGGGATACGGTATGTAGAACCCTGGTAGAAGGTGTAGTTACCGCGCCAGCCGGACACAGTCTTTTTGCAGGTCCATGTGATGTTGTACAAGTAGTTCGCACGGGCAACGATATTTTTCTGGGCTGTGGTTGCTGCCGCGGCTGCCGGAAGGATCTCATTGCTGAATCCCCCCAGCAGAGTCCCCAGCATCACGATACAAAGAAGTAAGCTAATGATCCTCTTTTTCATAACAGCGCATTTTATGGCACGAGCTGTGCCATAGCCTCCTTTTCTGAAGTTTGGAAACGGGAAATGCCCCTGTTTGTAATTATACTACTTTGCCCCTGTTTTGGAAGTGATTGGAAGCTGAAAAATTTGTTTATAGAATAAATTGTTACAGTAAACAAAATGATGCCGGGTGGTTTTGTGCAGGTTAGCTTAATGATTCTTTGTTCCCTGTGACCATTGTCTTTGGAAGGTGAATTTTGTATTGCTGCGCAAGGCGGAATTTTTACCTGACAGCATCGCAAAAGCCCCCGGAGCGGTACTCCGGGGGCATCGTTACTTTTTTCTATCCGGCATTTTTGCAGCTGAAAGCGAATCTTCCGCCGGAGCGATTCTGATGGTTCAGGAAATGCCAAAGTAGGCTTTTGCGTAATAGCAGTACACTGCCGTTGCCATTGCGAACGCCTGCATTTCTCCACCGGCTGCTGCCTTTTTCGTGCAGTAGTAGCCAATGCTGTAAGGCATCACGCCGGTAGAATAGGTGACACCGTCCACCTCGTAAACGCCGCAGACATAGACGGTTTTATCGATGTCTTTTGCAGCAATTCCCCGGTAATCTGCCCAGAACAGATTCTGGGTGTCCATTGCGGTCATTTCCTTGCTGCCCGTAGCATTTTCGGCAGTTAAAACTTCAGCGATGGAGAAATCCTCCGCCGTCCAGTAGTACATTGTGACCCGATCCGCAGCATATGCGGTGGTGAAATAATAGTTCAGCGAGAAATTGCCGTCGGCAGACATGGTGGCACTGCGCGCAGTAAATCCGCTGGAAGATACGCCAAAATCACCGGCCTTTTCGGAATCTACGGTTCCACGGGGATTTATCATATCGGATTCATATGCTGCCACCAGGGACTGATAGGACTCAAGACCTGCGTTCATCAGATCGTCGGTCTTGTAGCCGAAGTACAGCTGGGCTTCGGTACCGTAGTTCATCAGTGCCACGCAGAGGGCCTTCATCTTCTCGTTGCTGGACTTCTCCAGACGGCTCAGGCAGTAGGCTTTTGCGCTGAAAGGATAAACCTTGCTGTACACATAGCTGCCATCTGCCTGCCGGGCATAGACCATCAGGTATTTTGTATCGGCCAAATACTTGCCGGCAATTCCCATACTCGATACCATATAGAAATCGTTGGCTTTGTCGTATACCGCACCCTCAAGGATCGTACCGCCGCCATTGACGGTCGCATCAGCAGGCTCCTGATCCCACATGATGAGGCCCATATTTTCAGGGGAAGAATCCAGATTCTCCCCGGTAAAATAGAGGTTGTAAAGAATTTCGTCCTCGAAAGAAACGCTTGTGGAGGTCAGGGTAATGGATGCAGGGGCAGCATAATCGGGATCTGGCTCTGTACAGATGGCGCAAATGCCGTCCACATAGCTGTGCCCAAGGGCATCCACAAAATTGTCCAGATAGGAATCGCCGCAGCCACAGGTATTGGTTGTGTAGCCCTGGCTGGTACAGCCCGGTGCCGTGACAACCGATTCATAGACATGGCTGACTGCCTCGCCGCAGTTCAGACACACACCTGCTGTGCTATGGGCATCGTGGGTACAGACTTCGTTGACCACCAGCACACCGTCTGTGCCGAATTCGTAGGTCACGCCGTCGATTTCCCGGATTCCGGTGGTCATGGCACCGGTGGAGGGATCCAGATAGTAGGTCTTACCATCCACCGTCAGCCAGCCGTACTGTCTGGCGCCTGTTTTGTCATAGTAATACCGCTTTCCGCCGGTGAGGGTGTACCAGCCGGTGAGAATGGTGCCCTCGGGATCGATCAGCATACCCTTTTTCAGCAGATCCAGCATCCGGGTGTTCTGTTCAGCGGTATAAGCGTAGTCCTCAATGCCGTTGGCAATGGCCAGACGCATACGGTATTCGGCATCCACATTTTCCACACCCACATTGGTAAGGGCTGTGACAATGGAAACCTCGGATTCACTGCAGGCAGGCAGATACTTCACATTGGAGGATGCGTCACCGGAAATATACTTCTTCAGGGTGTTGTACACAAATTTCTGACGGGAGGTGTAGGCACCGACCTGGTTGCCGGTGTCGGTCTGCAAGGCTGCGTAGATGTTGTCCAGAGTGTACGGCGTGGCGGTTTTGCCCAGAACACGCTTCAGTGCGCTCAGACCGCCCTGATGGCGGATATTGGCGCACATCATCAGAGCGTCCAGATTATCCACACCCAAATCCTTGGCTTCCGTCATATAAGATACCATCTGCTCGTCGATCAGCTGGTCCTGGCAGCGGATACCCACATCGGAGGAGATGATCTTGACGATGCATTTTGCCTTTGCGGAGGAGGCGGACAGCTTGTATGTACTCCAGTTTGCCGTATCCAGATCCGTGGCGATTCCGGCGGTGTCCAGACTTGCAAACAGGGCAGGATCGGTTTCCCGGATCCGATTCAGCAGCCGCTTGGCTTCGGTTGCGTACCACTGACCGCCGCCGATGGTAATGGCATGCTCCTCGGAGCTGTTGGTATAGGCTTCCGTGAAGTCGGCATAATCCACATTGCCGTATACCTGACCGCCGGTTTCCACCGCGTAAATGATTTTTCTGATAACGGTCATCTGCTCCTGGGTGGCACCCACAGCATTGGTGGAAGAAGATCCGCTGTATTCCATTTCTTCGATTCCGAACAGCTGGGAATCGGCGAAGGAAGCCGTGGCGATCTGGATATTGGTGCTATCCTCTGTCCCACCATTTTCAACATCCAGAAGATAGGTGGCTGCACTGGCCGGCTGCAGTACATAGCAGCCTTCCTTCAAATAGATAAACCAGCGCTGTGCTGTGGTGTCGGAATCGGCTGCAATGTTCACATTGGTGCCGTCCACATTCATAAGCAGGCCGTTTTTCTGGTTGATGATTTTGTAGCTGCCGTCGGTCTGACGCACAAATTGCCAAACCTGTGCGGCGGCATCAGAACTATGATACAAAATCACATTGGTATCGGACAGCGAAAGGTTTTTGCCGGAGGAAATATTCGTAATTTTCGAGTAGAAGCGCTGGCCCAGATCCAGAGGGGATACATCCTTCAGATAGCTGACCTTCGTCAGGGTGAACTGCCGGTTGGCACCGGTGGAGGTGCCGATCTGGGCGTTAGAACCATTGGTAACTTCCAGACGGCGGCTTTCCGAGCAGGCAGGACGCAGCGTTACATAATCGCCCAACCGATAAACATACCACCGCTGGGCTGTGGAGTCATCGCTGGTGCCCGTCTGCACATTGGTGCCGTCTGCATCGGTGCCGCCGGCAACCTCCAGCACTTTTGCGCTATTCTGGTTGATGATTTTGTAGCTGCCATCGGTCTGGTGGATGAACCGCCATACCTGATCTGCCTTGGAATTTTCGGTGTTGCTGACTGCGTTAGTGCCGCTGATGTCCAGATTATTGCCGGTTGCGGCATTGGTCAGGGTGTAATAAACATCCTGTCCGATGTCCGTCATTCTTTCGGTACTGCCGCCGTCGATGGCGTTCAGCGTAAAGAGCTGACCGGCGGCGTTATCGTTGACCGCGATTTGGACATTGGTCAGATCTTCGGTGGAAGCCCCTGTCACATCCAGAACACAATAGCTGGAGCAGTAGGGTCTGAGAACATATTTTCCTGCGTTTTCGTAGATGTACCACTTCTGACCGGCGGAACCGTCATACATACGCAGTTCTACATTGCTGCCGGGGGTTTTGCTGTTGTCGGCAACGGAAAGGCACAGACTGTTCTTTGTGTTGATGATCTTGTAGCAGCCGGCGCTCAGACGGACAAACTCCCATACCTGAGCAGGTTTCTCACTGTCGGGGTAAATGATGACATTGGTGCCGGACAGGGATAGGTTTTTGCCGGAGGTATACTGGATTTTGGAGTAGAAGGAATTGCCCAAATTCGCAGGTTTGGCGGTTTTTGCCTTCTTTTGATAGCCCGTTTCCAGAAAATACTCGTATGCCGCCATATAGTCTGTACCGCAGGCCTCCTTGACGGCGCTGTTGTTTTCCAGATAATACTTGACATCGAACATGGGGCTTGCCTGACGGCCTTCTTTGATGCCGTAGGTCAGAAAGTGGTTGTAAAGAGCCGCTTCATCCGAGCCATAGGCTTCCTTCACATCGGCATGTTGATTTGCGTAGTAAGTGGCATCGAAAACAACACGCTTCAGCGCATTTTCGTTGACATTGCTGGTGTAGCTGGGGCAGCAGATATAGACGATATATGTATTACTGATGGAGTAGGATTTTTCGCAAACGGCGCCGCCGTTGGTGGAGATGGTGGCGGAGCTGGTATTGCCTTCGATGGTGTAGACTGTGCCGTTGGAATACTTTGTCACAATGCCAACATGGTTTGTAATATTTTCGTTGCGATCGGACTTGAAGTAGATGATATCACCGGGCTGGGGTGTATAGCCGCCGCTGGCAACGGTTGCCCGGGAATAGGCCTGTCCCTTATTCTTGAACCAGTTCAGACCCGTGGGGGTGTAGGAGTGACTGGTCACCGTGGAGGTAGGAATACCTGCCGCATAGGCGCACCAGGATACGAACATGGCGCACCACATATCCTGCATGCCATACCAGCGTCCATACTCGGTGTAGTTTCCGCTTCCCTTGACCGTGCCGGAAAGCTGGGAGGAGGAACCGCCCTCCTGATAGCCGACCTGAGATTTTGCCACATTGACAATGTCCGTTCTCTGGTCGCCGGTGAGGGTTACGGCGGTGAGCTGGGTGTAGTATTTACCGGATTTGTAGGATGCGGAACCGTTGTAACTCAGTGCGGATGACGCAGGGGCAATCGGCGCTAAGAACAGCATGGCAACTGTTAATACCGCCAAACCCAGTGAAACGATTCTTTTTGCTTGTGTACCCATGGGGAATCCTACTTTTTGTAGCTTGTTGTGCAAAGGTTCGTGTTCATTGTAGCAATTAACTACCGCGAAGGCAAGGGTTATGCAGGAAAATTGTTGTATATGACTAAAATTTTTAGTTACAGACGGCTTTCGCAAACAGCGATTTTACGATATAAAATGCAGGCGACTGTAATTGCCTGTTTTTGCGGTATCCCCATAAACCCCGGTGAAGCCTTTGCCTTGCCACACATTTTCCGTCAAACGAAATGCCCCCGGAGCGGTACTCCGGGGGCATGGGATCGGATTTACTTGGTGAAATAGCAGTCAGCGTAGTAGCCATACATGGCGGTGGCTTGGGCCAGCTGGCCCATATTGCCGGAGGTATTATTCATGCAGTATTTGCTGAGGCTGTAAGCCGTAACGCCGGTGCAGTAGGTGCTGCCCTCGGTATCGGTGTACACGCCTGCCACATAGTAAGTATCGTCCAGATTCTTGGCAGCGATGCCCTGAACCTGTCCCCAGTAGGCACCGCTGTCCTGTGCCTCCATGGAAATGACCCTGGAAGCGTTCTCGGCGGTCAGCTTGGAAACGGCTGCATAAGTCTCGGGTGTCCAGATGTACAGCTGCATATTGCCGTCCACTGCTGCACTGGGAGCGAAGTAGTAGTTGATGGCAAATGCACTCTCGAAGGACACGGAAGCACTCTTGCCGGAGAAACCGGCAGCGGCAGCGGTGAAGGCACCGGTCTTATTGGCATCGGCAGGGATGGCACCCTTGAACAGGGTTGCGTCATAAGCGGTGACCAGAGCCTGCTGCTGGGCGGTCAGACCGGCGTTCATCAGCGCATCGGTGCGGTAGCCGAAGTAAACCTGCGCAGCAGCACCATAGTTCAGCATCGCCACGCACAGCGCCCTCATGTTGGCATCGTCGGATTTCTCCAGTCGGCTCACGGCGTACTTCTTGGGGCTGTACTGATACAGGGGGGAATAGGCATAGCTGCCATCGGTGAGTTTGGCGTAAGCGCAGTAATAGCGGTCGTCGCCCATTTCCTTGGCAGCAATGCCGTCGGTGGTGGCGATGAAGCAGCCGTTTGCGGAAGAACCGGGGTACACAGCGTCTGCCTTGGCAAAGTCCGCCTCGCCGGGATCGGTGCAGAATACCAGCATACCCTGCTGGGCAACGGAGGCGGTGTCGGACACGGTGTAGTAGAAGTTGACCAGAATCTCATCCTCGAAGCTCAGGGTGAAGCTGTTGCCCTTCAGTGTGGGCACCACAATGGATTCTTCCACAGACACGCTTAGGGTCTTGACCAGAATATCGCTGCCGTCGAACTTGCGGTAGTTGACATTCACGGAGCAGTCACGGGAATCAGATGCGGAATCGAACTCCAGCCAGTACATGCCCGCAGTGGGAACAGCACTGTAAGAAACCGTCTCGGTGCTGAAGATCCCGGCGGCGCTGCGAAGGGTATTGGTCACGGTGATACTGCTTACGATCTGGGCGCAAAGCGTATCCTTTGTGGCCCCGGCTTCTGCGCAGTAGGTGGTGGCGCCTGCAAATTCCAGACTCCGGTCCAGCACATTGACGGTCAAGTCGGTGATCTTGGAATCGGTGTTGTCGT
>JAEIGA010017283.1_pt1 | contig 10986 bp, 4 predicted proteins | sample 9270691 | NCBI WGS metagenome assembly JAEIGA01 (sample SAMN17057246, study PRJNA624740) | gut metagenome | biome: biome; isolation source: fecal sample | host: Bos grunniens | place: China: Xizang | collected 2019 | reverse complement strand
GATCGTACTGACATCAGGATGTGCTGAAGAGCATTTTATTTCAGACGATCAGTACAGAGCTCAGGTAGAGGCTGATTTTGCAGCCCGCGAGTCAATACTGGATGCTGCAGATGTCGATCTTGATGCTATGGATCTTGATGAAATAGAGAAGGAAGCTCTTCAGTTTCTCTATGCCTATATGCCTCTTGGAGATATCGTCAACCACAATCCGGAGTATTACCTGGAGCATTATCAGATGATGATGAAAGCCCGTGAGGAGATGCCTTGGGGCAAGTCTGTCCCTGAGCGTGAGCTCAGACATTTCGTCCTTCCGGTGCGTGTGAACAATGAGAATCTTGACTCTTCAAGAGTTGTGTTCTTCAATGAACTTGCTCCTCGCGTCAAGGATATGAGCATGATCGATGCTGTGCTTGAAGTGAACCACTGGTGCCATGAGAAGGCTGTCTATATGCCTTCAGACCGTCGTACAAGCTCTCCGCTTGCTACAGTCAAAACTGCCTACGGCCGTTGCGGTGAGGAGTCGACTCTTCTTGTTGCAGCCCTCAGATCTGTCGGCATTCCAGCCCGCCAGGTGTACACACCACGCTGGGCTCACACTGACAGCAACCACGCCTGGGTTGAGGCATGGGTCGACGGAGAGTGGTATTTCCTTGGTGCGTGCGAGCCTGAGCCGGTCCTCAATCTCGGTTGGTTCAATGCCCCTGCAAGCCGTGGAATGCTCATGCATACCAATGTCTTCGGAAAGTATAACGGACCTGAGGAAATCGTAAGGGAAACACCTCTGTATACGGAAATCAATGTGATCGAGCACTATGCTCCGCAGTCCGCTGCGATGAACATCACGGTAGTGGACAAGGACGGCAAGCCGGTGGAAGGAGCAAAGGTGACTTTCAAGATATATAACTACTCTGAGTTCAACAGCGTCGCATACAAGCTTACTGACGCTGAGGGCAAGACATCCCTTACTGCAGGTCTTGGAGACATGATGATCCATGTGTCCAAGGACGGACTCTTCGGCTTCAGAAAAGTGACTTACGGCAAGGATCAGGATGTGACCGTTGTTCTTGAATATGAGAAGGATTCTGACATCGCGCACATCGAGATGGAGATCGTTCCTCCAGTCGAGAACGCTCAGCTTCCTGACGTTACAGATGAGCAGAGGGCTGAGAACACCCGTCGCATGGAGTACGAGGATTCTCTCCGTAATGCGTATGTAGCAACATTCTTCACTGCTCAGACCGGTCTTGAATATGCGAAGAAATTCGAAAAGAAATATTGGCCCGATCAGGATCAGCGTATTGCCGACATTCTGGTGGCCTCAAGAGGTAACCACAACGAAATCACCGATTTCCTGCATGAGGCTGATGAACAAGGCAGACTGGCAGACGCCTGTGCTCTCCTTGAGACATTGGCCCAGAAGGATCTCCGCGATACACCTAAGATAGTTCTGGATGATCATCTGTATTATGGTGAGGCTGGGGACTGTGCCCGCCGCGATGTGATGTGCCCTAGAGTTGATACCGAACTTCTAAGAGTTTATCGTGAATATTTCCAGAGCAATATCCCTGAATCTCTTGCCGATACAATCAGGTGCAATACGGAATTGTTCGTCAAGTGGTGCAAGGACAATCTCAAGATGCATGATGACATCAGCCTGCGATATGTACAGCTCGATCCAAAGAGAGTCTGGGAGACAAGACTTGCAGACAAAGGCTCGCGTGAGATCTTCTTTGTTGCCATGTGCCGCAGCTTCAATGTGGAGGCATGGATGGATCCTGTGACAAGAGTTGTCAAGTATGTCAACGAAGGTGAGGAAGGCATGCCGGTATATGATGTTGACTTCGATGCCCAGGAGCAGATTGTGGCTCCAAAGGGCAAGCTCAAGTTGACTTACAATGAGATTCCACTCCTTGATGATCCTAAATACGAGGTACACTTCAGCATCTCGAAGTATGTTGACGGTGAGTTCCAGCTTCTGAACTATGATGGTACATGGGCAGAGCTTTTCCGTCAGCCAAGGGAGATGGACTGCGGATATTACATGCTTGTCAGCGGTTCAAGAATGTCGGGCGGAAATGTCTTTGCTGATGTGGAGTTCTTCACAATCGAGGAAGGCAAGACAACAGTCGAGGAACTCGTTATGCGCGACGTCGCAGACCAGATCCGTGTCATCGGAAGCTTTGACTCCGAGATGAAATACACTTCTGTCATTTCTTTCGCTGACGCTCAAGCGACTTCGTCGATTACGAGCTCTCCTTCTGTCATTTCGAGCGAGGCCGAAGGCCGAGTCGAGAAATCTGTCCTTGAAACCACCGGCCGCGGCTACTTCGCAGTTGCCCTTGTAGACTACGGTACCGAGCCTACAAACCACGCTTTCATGGACATCTCAGCTGTGAAGGAAGAGCTCGAGGCATGGGGCAGGCCTATCCTTGTAGTCTTTGCAACAGAGGATGACTACAGGAAGTTCAGGGCCCAGGACTTCAATCTCCCATCTACCGTTCATTTCGGAATCGACATCAACGGACAGATGAGAGATATGATTGCAACTGAAATGAAACTCACCAAGGGAGGACGTCTGCCTCTTATCGTCATGGCTGACACATTCAACCGAGTGGTCTTTTTCTCTCAAGGCTATTCTATCGGACTTGGCGAAAGCCTCGTCAAGACTTCAAAGGCGCTATAGTCTGGGATTCACCTCCGCAATCACTATCAACCTCCAGATGTAACCATTTCATAGCCCTAATATATCCTCTTTCCTCTTCGATCGGATGGAGGTTATGCTGCTTCTGTTAGTCTGTAGGATTGAAGCTACATCATCGGGGTCGATGCCGAGACTAATCAGAAATATGACTTCTTTCTCAAAGTTTGATCCTTCCAGTTTGATTACTTGCTTCATCTTTGGAAATTTGCGTATGGATTTGGATGAAGAAAGAATCGTGAAGATATCCTCTCGCAATTTTGATTTGAGGTTTTTTATTGTTTTGTCAGAATAAGAAACGTATGCAACCCCATCTGAGGTGTTCCTTTTCCGTGGGAGATAATAGGCGGTATCCGTGATTGCCTTAGCATAGTCAGCAATCACGGTGGACAACATTGCCAGAATCTCTAGCAAGTATTTGCTCCCACCTTTCATAAATATATCCGAAAATAGAACAGTTAAAGTGTATCTCCCGTTTTCTGGTAATTTCTCTTGACATAGTGATTATATTGTGCTTTGATAGGGTTATTGTATATAACCGTCAAGCCCTATGATTATGTTCTGTCTTTAAATACAAAAATAATAAATCGCTTGGAATCTTCAATGATGTTTTTAAATAAATTTTCATCAAGTAAGATCAGCTTGTCTTTATTATGATCAGCAGTTGTGCTTTGGTGATTTTGGGTATCATAAAGCATTGATAATTAATATTGTAGTGATGTAAAATTTTGAAAACACCTTGACAAGTAATAAACAAAGTATTAATAATGATAGTCTACAAATCTGAATTTGAGAGTCTTGGAGATAAACGAAGAATAGACGTTATGATAAAGCCTGAGCGTTAAAGATTATTGGAGGAATTTCAAGGTAATTTTGCTGTGTATCGATACACGCATATATAACTTTAAATTCCTCATTTTTATGAAAACACGACTCTATTTCATTTTATTCCTTATGGTTATGGTGATCCATGACAGTAAGGCGCAGGCGGATTATCTGCCGACACCTCCGTCTCTCGACGCTCAGGTCATTTTACAGAATATCAGTCAGCCTGTCTCATACTATACAGGGGTTGCTGATATTGAGATTCCTATATATACCATACAAATGAAGGATATCTCGCTTCCGATAAGTTTGCACTATAACACTTCTGGTATCAAGGTCGAACAGGAAGCATCAGTCATTGGTCTTGGTTGGAATCTGTCTTGTGGCGGATGCATCAGTAGAACAATCATGGGTGAGTATGATATGTTCGCTCCCTATACCTATTTTAACACAGACCAATGTTACTCACCTTATCACTTCGCTTGTAATTCATTAAATGACATTACTGGTATCTATCGTCCGATTGAAGGGGATTTTACCTTAACGGACTACCTGTCCCTATCCCCCACATGGACATACTATGTAAATGGATGTTCTTTTGATGAGGGTTTTAATGCTCTGTCAAAAAGTATATATCAGCACGAAGGTGGTGGTAAGGAGTTTGCTCCAGACGTTTTCAATTACTCTTTCGGTGGTTATTCCGGTACCTTTATCTTTAAACGCAATAAGGATATTGTAAAGGAACTTGAGGATGAAGTAAAGCTAGTCCCGGTATTTGAAGAAAATACGTCTGGAATAAAGGATATTGCATATTGGCATGCTATTACTCCAGATGGAACCGTTTATGTTTTTGAACAGGCGGAGGTTGTAGAGTATAAGGACTACCATACATGTAATAGTAGTTGGTACCTGACTAGCATCGAGACCACTGGTGGATCTGTTATAAACTTCTCATATATAAACGGTCCTCGCCGATATGAAACATTTACTCGTTATCAGGAAAGCGGACCTGATGGAGTGGATAGCTCTGAGAAGATAAAACATCATGCATATGATAACTCCCTTTATCTGAAAAGTATTACTTATAATGGAGGAAGAATCGAATTTATCTATATAGAAGATCGTATAGATGCAGAATGGCTTCCTCGCTTGAGTCGGATTGAGAGATATGTCACAGGTGTCAAAACAACCATATGGGATATGGAGCAATCTTATTTTTCAGCAGAACACTCAGGTCTTGAACTGCCCGCAATCAGCAGATTGAAAGATTTAGGTCTGGATGACAGTGGATATAATGATGACTGGAATACAAAGCGTCTGAAGCTTGAATCAGTGTTGAAGATGACAGCTGATAAAAGCGACACAGCTATGTATGCGATGGAGTACAATGATATAAATCTTCCGACCAAACTTTGCACAGGAATAGATCATTGGGGGTACCATAATGGTCAAAGTAATGGTACATTAATACACGGACATAATGCAGATCGTGAGGCTCACGATGATTTCAATCAAGCGTTCATGCTTAAGAGGATAACCTATCCGACAGGAGGTTGGAGTTCTTTCGTATATGAAAGCAATAAGTATGATACCTCAAATATGGAGGGCGATCCTCAGAAGGTAATGTACTATAGTGAATCTGAAAAAATAGATTTAGTAGAAGGGTATGAATACAATAATGTACCAGGAGATGCTGTGAACTCTAAAGTTTTCACCATACCTGCTTATAGCTCTGAGCCTCAAAGATGTTTTATTGAATATGAAATTGATATCCATTCTGGATATTTCAATTATTATTTTACAGGAGATATGTCTTTGACGTTATCTATCAATAGACGTTCAGACGGAGTTCAGATGTGGGCAAAGGTTTTGGGAGCAGGAGAACTTCCTGTAAGAGGAGAAATGACTGAAGATAATGATATATTCGAAGATCAGACCAATATTTATTTACTACCAGACGAGTATGAACTTCGTATTACAGGATCACTTCGTAAGGTAGTTGAGAATAAGTATTTTGCTTGCACCAGGAATGCTTCTGCAGAAGAATTTATGGTAAATAATCCGGAGTATAATGGAGGAGGTTTACGAATCAAGGAAATTCAGACCTTTGCTGACTCTTCTTCAAGTGCAGCCAGAAGAATCTTTGAATATACAAAAGATGGAAGGTCGTCAGGAAAGATTATGAGTTATCCTCGCTATAATACAGGTTTCAGTACATACTCTTCCAATGCTTTAAGGAATAATGGACACTCTGTCGGCTATTCTAAAGTCGTCGTACGTGAAGAGGATACAGAAGGTAATTCCTGTGGATATAGTGAATATGAATTCATCAACCGTCCAGATTCCAACTATTGTTACTCGTGGAGAAGTACCCTTATGGGATTAGAGATAACAACCGGAGAGTCTGTTGATGCAAATCCTACAGGAGTAATGCCTCATAAACATCTGGAAAACGGACAGCTTCTTAAGGAGAGTACATATGATGCTTCGGGGAGACTTATTAAAGAAATTGAGAATAAGTACAATATTGAAAATAGTCAGTGGTCTATCATTTGGGGTATATCAAAGGAGTATCGAAATATAACTCCCGATAATACATATTATACGATGGATGATATAAATACCATCAGGACAGAAATCATTGGCGAAAAAGAGGGATTACCAATGGGATATTTATACCCTGCAATACAACCCACAGAAGTCCTGTTGTCTCAGAGTGTAGAGAAGACGTATGACGGAGTTCAATGTCTGACTGATACAATATCGCATACTTATTGTCCGGAGCACCGAACACTAATATCGTCTCTGGAAAAGGTAAATCATGATGGTAGCAGGTCTTGTATCAAATATAGATATCCATTTGATTATGAGGATGCCCTAATGGAATCACTGTACGAGAATAATATCATATCTACTCCGATAGAGACAACGTGGTATAGCAATGATCAAATGGTATATAGAGAATCAAACAGCTATAGGATTTTCCAGACTGCAGACATCCCTCGTATATGTTCTAGTAGTTATGTTACACAAGAAGATATGGAACCAATAGTGATTGAGGAAATTCATACGCGAGATGAGTATGGAAATCCTCAATGGATAACTACGGCAGGACAGGATGTAGTATATATCTGGGGATACGATGGTCAATATCCAGTATGTGAAGTCAGGAATGCAAAACATGATGATGTAATTAATGCGTCTGCCAATCCTACAGCATTATCTCTGTCCGCTTCTAATGGATCAATACCTCAACTTACTAATACTTCCATCTGGGATGGTCTAAGGGGACTTTTACCAGATGCACAGGTAACGACGTTGACATACATTCCTGGAGTTGGAGTTAAGAGCATAAGGGATTTACGTGGGTTTGCCAAGATATTCTACTATGATGGATTCGACCGTATAGTAAAAACTACGTTACAAGAATCTTCTTCCTCACCTGAATATATAATCTCAACACACATGTATAATTATGCAAAATGAAATATGCCATGAAAAAAATTATCACAACAATAATACTGCTATTCTCTTTCTGTTCGATATACGCTATGGGGCCCCGTCCTCGCAATCTTACAGAAGAAAGAAATTATGTCTTGAGTCTTTATGCGCTGATTGAGACGTCTTCAACGGATACTTTGGATGTAACGACGTCAAGAGAAGAGTTGACTTATTATGATGGCAATGGTAAATCTGTTCAGGAAATCCTTCGCGGAGCAGGACCAGAATATACAGATATAGTAACCATGCATGAATATGATGCATGGGGACGTAAAACACTCAGCTGGTTGCCTGCAAAAGCAGCTGGTACCGGAGCATTTGTAGACTTCGATTCCTATGCCTCTTATGCAATATCTCTTCATTGTGGGGACGAATATGCATTCAGTCGTTTTTCGTATGAAGATTCCAAGCTGTCGAGAGAATTGTCCGTTTCTGGACCAGGCCGGCCGTGGCAGGAAGTTGATAGTATATTCTCTTATGAATATTGTTTCAATGATATGTCGGATGAGCATTCCTGCCGTAAGTTCCATGTTAGTGGTCTCAGAGATAACCATTCCTTGGAATCAGATGGCTACTACGATGCTGGTAAGTTATCTATTAGAGAATTAAATGATGAAGATGGCAGAACAGTGATGGAATTCACAGATGCAAACAATCGTATCATATTGACTCGTCAAGTTTTAGATTCGTGTTTTGCTGATACCTATTATGTGTACGATGATTATGGGAATCTTTGTTATGTTATGTCACCTGAAGGTGTGACTGCATGGGATGATACATCAGAAATGGCGTTGTCAGAACTATGTTATCAGTACCGATATGATGAGCGTAACAGATGTATTGCTAAGAAACTACCAGGTGCAGATTGGGTATATTACCTGTATGACAACTATGACAGGGTGATTTTCTCGCAGGATGGAAATATGCGAAATGCTAATCAATGGAACCTCGTCTTATATGACAAGTTTGGCCGAGAAGCTATAAGAGCAGTCTTTTATGGGGATGCATCTTCTTTAGGAATAGGTGATGAGGATATGTCAGTGACAGCTAAAGATTCCACCAATATTACAGGATATGTTCTGCCAGATATTATCAACCTTTCAGACATGAGCCTACGAACAGTATATTGGTATGATGACTATGCAAGCGTTCCGGTAGATTCTTCAATCATTTTCAATTTTGAGAGTAGGGACGGTTATGAATCGTTATACACCACTAATACCAAAGGTTTGATGACAGGTTCTATGATCTATCATGAGGATGGAACGGCTCCTCTCACTTCGATATTTTATTATGATAGTAAAGGTAGAAATATCCAGATGCGAAGATCAGATGGGTATGCATTACTGACAGCTTATGACTTTATTGGCAACCCAATAAAGACGTATGAGGGGAATGTTGTCCTTCCCGTTATGTGGATAGAAACAAATCTGTCATATCTCCACAGTGGTTTGGTTGATAAAGTAAGTGTCGAAACGTCTGGCGGAGGCAGCGCTGAAATAAACTACCATTATGATGACCTTAACAGATTGATGTCTATTAGTTATGGCAACTATACTGAGAACTATACTTACAATGTTCGTGATTGGCTTACTGATAAGAATGTGACCACTAATAGTAAGACAATTTTTAATATGGATCTTCGATATGAAGAACCTCTTCTCGAGGGTTCAGCTCCCGAGTATGGCGGAAATATATCTGAATTGGAATGGATACATGATGGTGAAGATTCTAGGGGCTACAGTTTTGCATACGATGAAATGTCGCGACTGTTAGAGGGTCATGCAATATTGAACGGAATGTCTGCAGATGCATTTTCAGAAATGGATATTACATATGATAAGAATGGTAACATTCTTACAATGAGTCGCCATGATGCAGATGGTACACAATCTGACATTATTAACACCTATGCAGGCAATCATCTTCTAGACTGCACCTATGATTCGGCTGGAAATTTGACATATGACGCAGATAGTGGTCTCGCAATTGAGTGGAACAGCTTGAATCTGATAAAGAAAGTCAGTTTGAACGGTACAACATTGGTGAAATATTCCTATCTTGCAGATGGTACAAAGGTCAGAGCAGTTGGTGCTGATGGAACGGGACTTGAGTACAGAGGTTCTTTGACATTTACAAGGAGTTCTTTCGGAAGATTGATGCCGGAAAGTATAGCATTCCCTGGTGGCCGTTTTGTCGCAAAGAAAAACGATGAAGGCTTAATTGTGATGGTTCCGCACTATTATATTACTGACCACCTCGGCAGTGTCAGGGTAGTCATTGACGGAAGTTCAGACCAGATTGTAGAGGCAAACGACTATTACCCGTTCGGAGGCCGCTGGGATGACGATTCTTTGCAGGATCAAGCAAACCGCTATCGTTATAACGGCAAGGAAGAACAGTCATTGTTCGGCTCCGCATACTCAGACTACGGAGCTCGCCAGTACTCTGCCTCAACCGGCCGTTGGCTCTCGATGGATCCCCTCTCAGAGAAGTACTACAGCGTTTCACCCTACACCTTCTGCGCGAACAATCCGGTGAATTTTGTGGATTTGGATGGAAGGAGAGTTCGCCCTAAGAGTGCATTCGAACTAAATATGATTAAGCATACGCTACCAAATGAAGCTCGCAACTACGTACGTTTATCTTCGGATGGATATATTGATTATGAATCTCTTACTCAATATAAAGGATGGAGCCGTAACTTTTCGTCATTGATTTCTTTAGTGGAGTCAGAAACAACGATAGATGTTATACTTGACAATAAGTATGTATATTCAGATCCTACGGGAACTATTTGTGAGTCTGATATAATGGGTTATAATCCTCCAGATGATTATTTTAAAGACACTTCATTCAGATTTGTTTCTGGTTTGTATACTGGAGAGTCTGGAACTATTGGAAAAACTTTGTTTCCAGATTCCGATGGTGAACAAAATTCGCCCGATCAAAACATAAAGGTAATAGTGAATCATAAGTTATCCGCATTAGGCGCAGCTGAATCGTTTAGCCATGAAGCGTATGGACATGCTTTGCTTTATATTAATAATGGAGGAGATCATAATGGCGCATCTCATGACAATGTTCCAAGTAAACTAGGCCCATATGATTTAAATATTATTTTAAAATTCATGATTTTGGGAGCGAGGAGAGAAACTGTTGAAAATTTTAATAATTAAAAATAGCTATAGATTAATACTCTCGCTATTAGTCCATTAATATAGAATAAGAACTTTTAAAGTCTATCATTATGTTTAATACCATTTTGCTCTCTTTGGTAAATCTTTCTGCAATTATAAGTGTTTTGCCATCTGATATCCGAATTATACAGAATAGTTATTCCTATTTTTATTCATATACGGAGTATACAGTATATGAGTATACTATAACGAATGAGTCAGATGTCCCTTACATTACTTTCATATATGATGGAGAAAAGCAAGACAGTCAAGAAGCTGATATAAAAAGATATTTTTATACCCCTCATGGAGATTTTTCTCTAGTTGCTCTTTTGACGGATAATGTTGTTTTCTCAAGCGATGTGGCATATGTGGGAAAAGTGTTCTTAAAAGAAATCCAGCCCAAGGGTTCGTTTAAGTATTTCTTTGTCACAAAGTCTCGAACCCCACATAGCGATACCGACTTTTTACAAGACATATATGTGGAAAGGCGAATGAATATTGAAGAATTGCTCCATGTAAAGTTGATCGATGAAGTACTTTATGATGAAGATGAGGTCATTATATTGCTTTAATTATATTATGTAAATTAATATATAATACTTGCATAAAAGCAAGTACTTGACTTCCACCCAACTGCCCGGCAGTTTTATGAAAGATCCTTCGCTACGCTCAGGATGACAGCGTGATATGCTAGCATTTCAGGGATGGCGAAGGGTTGTAAATCAATAATTTAAACCGAAACAACAATGAAACCGATAAGACATTTGATAGCAATTGTCT
>JAEIGA010017282.1_pt1 | contig 10986 bp, 11 predicted proteins | sample 9270691 | NCBI WGS metagenome assembly JAEIGA01 (sample SAMN17057246, study PRJNA624740) | gut metagenome | biome: biome; isolation source: fecal sample | host: Bos grunniens | place: China: Xizang | collected 2019 | reverse complement strand
TGAAGGTTATCCTATGGAACTTGTAACTCTTCCGATAAGGGTGATGAAGGTCCTTGGCATACAGTATCTTTTTGTTTCAAATGCAGCGGGAGGAGTCAACTATGATTTCAAGGTCGGCGACCTTATGGTGATTACTGACCATATCAGCCATCTCCCGAATCCTCTTATCGGTCCTAACATGGATGAGTTCGGGCCCCGTTTCCCGGATATGACCAGGCCGTATGATAAGGTATTGAGAATGAGGGCGTTTGAAATAGCAGCAGGGCTCGGCTACGAACTTAAGAGCGGAGTCTATTTCGCTAGCACGGGTCCTACATATGAAACTCCAGCAGAATATAAGTATTATAGGCTTATAGGTGCTGATGCCGTGGGTATGTCTACTATTCCTGAAGTCATCGTGGCCCGCCATTCGTCAATACCGGTATTCGGCATGTCGGTCATTACCAATGAGGCTCATGACGATTATGCAGATGATTATGTAAATGACGGGGACGACGTTGTTGTAGCAGCTGATGCGGCTGCCGATAGAATGACTTCGATATTTACCAAAGTCATCGAGTCTCTTTAGATTCAGCGTATAGACCATCTCTGTTGAGGAGGTGATCAAGGTCGGCCAGACCGTAAAGGATTACAGCTGTACAAGTTGCTGTATGTTCTTTATACTCAGGGATGCTCATGTTATATGTATCCCTTTCGGTATGCCAGATCTCCCTATAACTGAAATTATATCCTTTAGGATCTTTGAGATTGAATCCGATAGTAGGGACTCCGTTCATTGCAAAATATGCGTGACCGGAGTCTCCTGCTTTTTCGGGCTTCGGTCTTGCTGGACCCTGACGCTTCTCTTCGGCTTTCCACCTGATTCTGCAATGAGTCTTGCGGCCTCCATTACAAGCGCGCTTCCGTAGTCTACCCCTCCTGTTGCTGAGGATGTCCAGATGCTTCATCGCATGGTTGTCTTTACATCCGATTTCAATAATCCGCTCTTGGGGAGAGGGTTCCTGAGCGTGTGTGCCAATAGGCATTATAACTGCCAGGCCTATGGTCTGGCAGCATGAATTTATGTATGTTTTAGTCCGTTTTATATGAGTTCTGTTAGAACTCTGATGAATATATCGTGCTCCATGCATCAGAAGGCATATGCCAGTCTCCTCTTGGAGAGAGACCTACCGAACCTACTTTCGGCCCGTCTGGCATGCATGAGCGCTTGAACTGCTGGCTGAAGAATCTTCTGACGAATGTCTTGAGCCATTTCATTATCGTTTCGTCATCATAAATACCGGTAAAGGCCTTTCTTGCTAGGAAGTGGATCTTCTCAGGCGTATAGCTGTTGCGCATGAAATTGTAGATGAAGAAATCGTGAAGTTCATATGGACCAACTAGGTCTTCTGTTACTTGCTTGATCTCTCCTGTTTCGCTTGCCGGGAGAAGTTCTGGACTGATAGGGGTGTCAGCGATGTCGAGTAGTATGTCTCTGACACTTTCAAACCTGTTCTTTGCTGCCCATATGACAAGGCTTCGTACCAGAGTCTTAGGCACACCGGCGTTGACTCCGTACATTGACATGTGATCTCCGTTATATGTTGCCCAACCTAGAGCCATCTCCGACAGGTCTCCGGTTCCGACGACAATACCCCCTGTCTGGTTGGCTATGTCCATGAGCAACTGTGTCCTTTCCCTGGCCTGAGAATTCTCATAAGTCGCGTCGTGAACGGATGCGTCATGACCGATGTCTTTGAAATGCTGTTCACATGCCGGTACGATTGATATTTCACGGCATGCGACTCCAAGGGCAACCATCAGATCCCACGCGTTGTTCTTGGTGCGGGATGTTGTTCCGAATCCTGGCATGGTCACTGCTACAATCCTGTCTCTGCTCCATCCTAGTCTGTCTGCAGCCAGAACGGTCACAAGGAGTGCAAGGGTACTGTCCAGACCGCCTGAGATACCGATTACAGCCGATTTACATCTGATGTGGTTCAGGCGGGTAGCGAGGGCAACTGTCTGCATTGAAAGGATTTCCTGGCATCTGTAGTCGAGGTCGCTTTCCGGTACGAACGGATGAGGCTCAACGTGCCTGCAGAGCTTTTTCTCGAAGTCGGTGTTGTTCTGATCTCCGATGTTCACTCTATTGTATGAACGGTAGTATGTAGACGCATCAGTGCCTGTCGGACTGATATTGCAGAATCCTGCCGCTTTCCTTCTGAATCCGTCGATGCGCTCATAATCTATATCTGCAGTTATCAGTGATGCCTCCATGCTGTACCTTTCGTTGGACGAAAGCTTCTGCCCTGCCTCCCAGATCGAAGCGCTTCCAGAATATACGTTGTCTTGCGTTGATTCTCCGAAACCTGCAGAAGCATATACATAACCGCAGATGGCCTTCGCCGAATGCTGGCACAGCAGATTGTTGCGGTACTGTTCCCTCATCAGCAGTTCTCTGTCTGCAGAAAGGTTTACGATGACCTGTGCTCCTTGAAGTACGTGGAACGATGATGGTGGTACCGGTGCCCAGATGTCATGTCCTATTTCAATGGCAAAGGTACACTTACCTATGCTGAACAACAAGTTTGGTGAAATGTTGCATCGCTGTCCTGCGTATCTGATTTCTCCGCAGAAACCTTCTCTGACACAGTCCTTTCCGTTATTCAGGAAACCTCCTTGATTGCTTGTCTGGTCAGATAGGAAGTCACTGCCGGAAGAGAACCAGTTTCGTTCTTCAGGAGTCAGATATGTCTTTGGGACTATGCCTTTGATGTTCCCGTTCCTTATGACTATGGCACAGTTGTAAAGTCTGCTTCTGTATGGAACAGGTGCACCGACTACAATAGCCATTGCTTTGCCGCGGCTGAATTCAAGTATCTTTCTGATACCCTTTTCCGCAGAATCTATCATCATGTTCTGTGAGATCAGGTCGCCACAGGAGTATCCTGTGACTGATAGTTCAGGGAATGCTACAAGTGATGCTTCCTTAGCAAAAGCCTCTTCAGCTGATCTGCATATTTCTTCTGTGTTGAAGCCTGTTTCTGCAATTCTTACGCAAGGAACTGCTGCTGCAACGCGGATAAATCCAAGGTTTTTCATCTGTGTATCCGTATTATTTCTAAAAAGGACAGCCATGAGGCTGCCCTTGATATCTTGTCTTATAGCTCTTCGAAATCTACATCAGTAAAGCCACCGTTTTTCTTACCGGTCTCTTTCATGCAATTTGACTTGATGTAGGCAATGACCTCCTCCAGACCTTCTGCAAATTTTTCGAAGTCTTCCTTGTAAAGGAAAATCTTATGCTTGTCATATGCAAAACGGCCATTGTTGTCAACCTTACGTTTACTTTCTGTGATTGTAAGATAGTAGTCATTACCCTTCGTTGCCTTTACGTCAAAGAAGTATGTACGTTTTCCTGCTCGAACCGGCTTGGAATAAACATCTTCACCTGAGCGCTCCTGAGCATTAGCTCCATCATAATCCTCACTATACATAACTTTAGTATTTTTTATAAGTAAATCTTTACAAAGTTAGGGATTTTTCTGAAAATGCGTGTATCTTTGCATAAAATTTTATTTAAAAATATGCTTAACAGAAGAATTTTAAGGATCAAGGCCTTTAAGGTGCTCTATAGCAGTGTTTTATCTGATGATATGACCCTTTCTCATGCTGAATCTCAGCTTGAAATCTCATGCGAGGCTACAAGAGATCTCTATCTTTATATGCTTGGTATCGTATCTCCTTTGACAGCTGTTGCCAAAGAGAGGATAGAAGCAGCAAAGTCTAAGTTCAATCCGACAGAGGAGGAACGCAATCCGAATATGAAATTTGCAGAGAATTCGCTTGCTGTCCTTCTTGAAAAGGATCCGGATTTCAACAAGCTCTTTGCCAAAAAGAAACTTTCATGGCAGCAGTATGACCTTTTCCTCAAGAAGGTGATGTCTTCAGTGATGACAAAGGATTACTATGCTGAGTATATGGCGTCTGAGACAAGAAGCCTGGCTGAGGATTGCCGTCTCTTTACAAGAATTTTTGAGGAGGAATTCGTTGATAGCGAAGACCTTGAAAAGATTCTCGAAGATAAGTCCATCTATTGGAACGATGATCTCGCATACTCACTTACATGGTGCTGCAAGACATTGAAGTCTCTTTCTGAGGGTGAAAGATGGCAGCTTCCACCGCTTTATCAGAGCGAACTCATGATCGGTGCCGAGGTGGAGAGTGACAAGCTCTTTGTAAGAAAGCTCCTCCAGTCGTCTTTCGCTGCATATGAAAGATATTCTGCAATGGTTGCAGAGAGCGTAAGCGGTTGGGAGAAGGACCGTCTCTTCTCAAGCGACGTAGTTCTCATTTCAATGGGTCTTGCTGAGGCTGTGACATTCCCGACTATTCCGGTGAAGGTTACAATCAACGAGTATGTAGAGATCTCGAAGTTCTATGGCACTCCAAAGAGCCGTGCTTTCGTGAACGGACTTCTTGACAGACTCGTGCAGACTCTTGCTGACGAGGGTAAGATCAACAAGACAGGCAAGGGCTTGCTCTAATTATCACATTAGTTTAGTACACAATTAATTAAGAAAATATTATGTTTACATTTTTACAGACAGCGGCAGGCACTCAGCCAGCAGGTGGCGGAATGTCCATGTGGATAATGCTTGCACTTATCTTTGTGGTTATGTGGTTCTTCATGATCCGTCCGCAGAGAAAGCAGCAGAAGGAACTTCAGAACTTCCGTGACTCACTCAAGAAGGGTGACAAGGTTGTTACTGTAGGAGGTATCTATGGTACAGTAGATGAAATCAAGGAGGGAAGCGTTCTTATCGTTGTTGACAAGGATGTGAAGATCCGCGTGAGCAAGAATGCTCTTGTGAAGGACTTCACTGAGCCGGTTCAGTAATCGGATATAGTTGCGACAGATGAGAAGATTGTGTGATAAGCTTCTTAGCGCATTGAATATCAGCGGGAGGGATTTGGCAGTTTTTCTGCTTTCTCTCCTGTTGGCGTTTAGTATCTGGCTTATACACAACCTCTCTCTTAAATACAATGCTTACCTTGATGTCCCTATCAAGGCCTGCAGTAGTTTAGAAGGCCATTCCGCAGTCTCTACCAACAAGGAGAATGTAGTTGCCAGATGTCGTGCGACCGGATATAATGTCATCCGTTCCGGCATCAGGAAAAACTCAAAGGTTGTTGAGGTCGCTTTCAATCCTTCGATTCTCAAACCTGTTGAAGATGATCTTTTCTATATCATCTCATCAGACCTTCAGGAATATTCTCATTTGATTTTCGGTGACGGAGTTACTGTTGAATATTTCGCATCAGATACTTTGTTCTTCAAGTTTCCGAAGGAGATAACCAAGCGTGTTCCTGTAATACCAGTGAATACGATTTCATATAAACTCCAGTATATTAATGAAGGACCTTTACAGGTTAGTCCGGATTCGGTCAATGTCTATGCAGATTCTCATGTGCTTGATCTGATCGATGCCGTTTATACAAAGCCTGTCAAGTATTCTAACCTTTCCTCTGGGGTAAATGGAGAAGTCGCTTTGGAACAGCTTGAGGGAGTACGTTTTTCAGAGGAAAAGGTACGATACTCACTGGATGTGACCAGATATGTCGAGCTTGTGGGAACATTCCCTGTCAATGTGACGAATGTTCCGGCAGATAAGAAGATGTCTGTATATCCGTCGAAGGTCAATGTCTTCATCAAAAGTGTATTCCCGGTTATCGGAAATCCGCTGGAAGAGGTTGTGCTGAAGGTTGATTACAATGAATTCAATAATTCTGTAAGCGGAAAATGTGTCGTACATATGTTCAACCGTTCTGACGATATCATCGATTATGATGTATATCCTCCTGTGGTTGAATGTGTTGTTGAGGAGGCGAGGTAGATGGTACTGATCGTGACGGGAGGTATCGGAAGCGGAAAGTCCGAGGTCTGCAGAATACTTCATGACAGTTTCGGATATCGGGTATATGAAGCTGACGTAAAGGCGAAGGAGTTATATCACAGGTTTCCGGATCTTCTTGAATCGATCGAGGAGTCGTTAGACTGCAGAATCAGAAATGAGTATGGAGAATTTGTTCCATCTCTTCTGGCAGAGCGTATATTTACAGATAAGAATGCTTTGGCAGAGGTAGAGAAGATTCTGTTCCCTTATCTTCTGAAGGATTTTGATGAATTCTGTAAAGCATCTTCCGGTCCTGTGATAATGGAGTCTGCTACGGTATTGGAGAAGCCTCAGTTTGATGGAATCGGTGATGCTGTTATTCTGGTTGATGCTCCATATGAGCTTCGCCTGAAGCGTGCATCTTTAAGGGATTCCTCTCCTGTAGAGAAAATCGCTGCAAGGATGGCTAACCAGAAGCTGATGAATGCCTTTTCTGATGGATCTATACATTCATATCCGGAAGACAGTGTGTGGGGCAAAGCATTGAAAAGAGTGAATCTTATAATTAAAAACGACGGGTCAACGCAAAAGCTTGAGGCAGATGTCAAAGATGCTATTCAAGTGCTTGAGGCTGACCATGATATGAATATTAATAACTAAAAATAGAACTAAATGAAAACAGATCTTTCAAAGATTCTGGCGGTTTCTGGCCAGAGCGGTTTGTATCTTTATATCGCGCAGACCAGATCAGGCGCAGTTGTAGAGTCTCTTGCAGATAAGAAGAGAAGCAGTGTAAGCGTTACCAGCAAGATCACATCAATGGCTGATATCTCTATCTATACTGATGATGAGGAGGTAAAGCTCCAGCAGGTATTTGAAAATATGAAGGAGGTGCTTGGAGATGCAGACGCTCCATCTGCCAAGTCAAAGCCAGAGGAGTTGAAGGCATTGTTCGAGAAGGCTCTTCCTGCATACGACAGAGACCGTTTCTATGTATCTCATATGAAGAAGGTTGTTGAGTGGTATAATGCCCTCAAGAACTATGCATCACTTGATTTCGTTGATCTTGATGCAGAGGCTGAAGCTGAAGATCAGGAGTAATAAATGAAGAAACTTCAGACATTGACTTTGGGTTGCTCCAAGAACAAGGTTGATACGGAGCATATCCTTTCCCAGGTTGCTGGTCATTATGACATTGTAGCCGAGGGAGAGGAAACCCCTGTTGATGTGTTGCTTGTCAATACATGCGGTTTTATCGGGGATGCCAAGGAAGAGTCCGTTCAGGCTGTTCTTGAGGCTGTAGAAAGGAAAAGCAGGGGAGAGATCGGCAAGATAGTCGTTTTCGGCTGTCTTTCGCAGCGCTATGCGCATGAACTCCCTGAATTGATCCCTGAAGTTGATGCATGGTATGGAGCACGCGAGTTTGATCCTGTAATATCTGAGCTCGGAGTTGAGCCTGACAGGAAAAAGGACTCGGAAAGATATCTGACGACTCCGTCGCATTATGCTTATCTGAAAATTTCAGAGGGATGTGACCGTCGTTGTTCGTATTGTGCAATTCCATTCATTCGTGGTGCGCACAAGTCCGTACCGGTTGAAACTCTCGTACGCGAAGCGGAAAACCTTGCAGCTGAGGGAGTTAAGGAGCTTATCATCATAGCCCAGGATACGACTTATTATGGTCTGGACCTTTATCGTCGCAGGGCATTGGCCGAGCTGCTTCAGAAATTGTCAGAAGTAGAAGGTATTGAGTGGATAAGGATTCATTATTCTTATCCTGCTGCATTCCCGGATGATGTTCTTGACCAGATGGCTAACAATCCTAAGGTATGCCGTTACATGGATATACCTCTGCAGCATATTTCTGACAAGGTGCTTGACAAGATGCATCGTAATGTTGATGGTGCATGGACAAGAGAACTCATCAGAAGAATGCGTGAGCGTGTACCGGGTGTTGCCCTCAGAACAACTATGATTGTAGGACATCCTGGCGAAGGCAAAAAGGACTTTGAGGAACTTCTCGGTTTTGTTGAGGAAGCTCGCTTTGAGAGACTTGGTGCATTCCGTTATTCTGAGGAAGAGGGAACTTATGGCGCAGAGAATTTCAAGGACAGCATATCTGCAAAAGTAAAGCAGGAGAGACTTGATGCACTTATGACGCTTCAGAGCGGTATTTCTCTGGCATACAATCAGTCAAGAGTAGGATCAGAACTGAAGGTAATCGTAGATGATTTCAACGATGGCGTCTTTGTGTGCAGAAGTGAGTTTGAAAGTCCTGAGGTTGATGGCGAGATTCTTGTAAAATACGATTCTTCAGCCGTTGCTGATGTTGATCCGTATTCTCTTATCGGAGAATTCATCAAAGTCAGGGTTATCGGCGCGGATGAGTATGACCTTATAGCAGAAATCTTAGAAATCTGAGTGTTATGAACGGTAGAATGAAACTTTGCTTTTCGGCTTTGGCATTGTCGATGTTCGTGGCTTGCGCTCCAAGCAAGTATACTATGCATCTTGAAACAAGGTATCCTTCCAAGTCTGGTCTGGACCTGGCTGGAAAGAATGTTTCTGTAATCTATCTGGAGAACGGAACGGAGTATAAGGACGGCTTCAGTGCCTCGATGGCTGAAGGTCTGGCATATAACCTCGAAAAGGACTATGGTACAGGAGAGGGAAGTGTCGGTGTTTTCAGGATGACGAAGTCTGCAGGTGGCAATTATGCTTCAAAAGACACACTCTTTAATCTCCTGATGGATACCGGATCGGATCTTGTATTTCTTATCGATACTATCCGTTTCGGTGAAATGACAATAGGAGGTCCGTCAAAAGTGGCATATGTAACTTCTCCTGATTCTTCTACTGTAAATGTCGGATCAATTCCTTTCAATCTGAGGATGTACTCCTATGACGCGATGAATAAAAGCGAGGAGGTCAAGAACTTTGGTGGTACTGCGATCGCACAACCGGACGTGTACTCTAATGGAACTCTTTCAGCAGAACAGTTGAAGGCAGCTGCCTATAAGGCTCTTCCAGCAGAAGGATGGGCGGCAGGAGAAATGCTTTCACAGTCATTTGCTTCTCAGTGGAAGGTCGAAGGATACTCGATAGTATATTTTGATTCTCCTAAGTGGCTTGCGGCTGCGGAAAAGGCAGACCAGCTCGACTGGAAGGGAGCAATGGATGTATGGTTTGAGCTTCTCGACTCCAAGGATGTGCTTAAACGTGCTTCAGCGGCATACAATATCGCTTTGTCATGCTATATGCTTGGCGACTATAAACTGGCGGAGGAATGGCTTGATCTTTCCGATAAGGACAGTGAACTTCCTTTGTCATCTGCTCTCAGAAAAAGGATTGAGGAGAGAAAATAAATATCGTTCAGATATTAAAATAACAACAGCTGCATGAGGAAATAAAATCCTGTATGCAGCTGTTGGTCTTTTATAGAGTTGTTAACTCAGGATTATTATCCGAGTGTATAACCTTCTCTGTATGTGTACTTGACAAGTCTGTGGTTCATGAGCTCATCATCACCTACGAATACCTGCTTGTCTGGATCCCACTTGATAGCGTGCTTGACCTCAGTCGCGATGTTACCAAGTGTACATGCTGTACATGTGCTATGTCCGACCTCTACAGTAGCGTTAGGGTCCTTACGTGATCTCATGCTGTCGATGAATGTCTGATAGTGCTCTGGAGCCTGCTCGTAGTGTCCTGCGCCCTCAGGTCTCTTGAATTCAGCCTCAGGTACGTTTGTGTGGTACTGGCTTCTTGTAACCTCGATCCAGCCTTTCTCGCCCTCGAAACGGACACCGTTCTCCTTTGAAAGCTCAAGAGGTTCCTCTGTCATGACTACGCCATTGTCATACTTCCATGTTCTGTACTGAGCGCCGTCAACGCCTGCAGGAATAACCTCGATAGGACCACGGCCGTCCATACCGATACCCCACTGTGCGATGTCGATCATATGAGCACCCCAGTCAGTTGTGAAACCACCACCGGTCTCGCGGTACCATCTCCATGCTCCCCAGCACTGCTCGTCCTGTCTTGGGTTAAGAGAGATGATCGGGTTCATGTCGTTGCTGAAGTGGATATAAAGTGGAAGAGGTCCAAGCCACTTGTCCCAGTCAAGGCCTGCAGGAATCTGGTGACGTGGAAGGTCATATGGAGTAGGGGCAGCACCGAACTGTGCCTTTACTGTCTTTACCTTTCCGATAACACCATCCTGAACCATCTTTACAGCGTGCTTGAATGCAGAGTCTGAACGCTGCTGGCATCCTACCTGAAGAATACGTCCGTTGTTACGAACTGCCTTTACAAGCTCCTGACCCTCGTAGATTGTGAAAGTCATTGGCTTCTCGAGATATACGTCCTTACCTGCGTTAAGGGCTGCGATAGCGATAGCTGCATGCCAGTGGTCAGGAGTAGTTACGATAACTGCGTGAATATCAGGATCAGCTACGATTGCCTCATAAGAGTCATAGATCTTTACAGGATCAGCTGCCTTACCCTGCTCGCTGTACCATTGTGCTACATCCTGTACATAGCGTGTACATTTGTCTGCGTAAACGTCAGCGCAACCGACAATCTTTACACCTTCAATCTGAGTGAAACCTCTTGAAACGTGGCGGCACTGCTGTCCGAGTCCGATAGCGGCAACTCTGATCTCACCGTCACCGAATGGATTAGTCTTGTACTGTGGCTTCTTATTAGTCTTACCTGCTCCTACACAGCTTCCAAGTACTACTGTACCAGCAAGTCCGAGAGCCGAAGTCTTAAGGAAGTCTCTTCTGTTAATAGCCATAATGTTTTTAGTTTTTTGGGTTAATATTTGTGTTTATTTATTTGCTTCAGATGTTGCAATGAGATCCAATGCTTCGGCAAGAATGGAAATCGGATTCTTTACCTCTTTGCCTGTAGACATCTCGATCTGCCATTTACATGTCTCGCAATCACATGCCACGTAATCCGGCTTCAGCTTTGCGATCTGATCGAAAAGTGGCTTTCCGATAGCCTGTGATACCTCGTAATTCTCTTTCTTGAATCCGTAAGTACCTGCGATACCGCAGCAGTTGCTGTCAAGTATTGTGAGATCCACTCCTGGAATCATCTT
>JAEIGA010017281.1_pt1 | contig 10986 bp, 9 predicted proteins | sample 9270691 | NCBI WGS metagenome assembly JAEIGA01 (sample SAMN17057246, study PRJNA624740) | gut metagenome | biome: biome; isolation source: fecal sample | host: Bos grunniens | place: China: Xizang | collected 2019 | reverse complement strand
TTCGGGATAACCTACGGTGATGGTAGCCACCGGCATAACCAATTCGGGCAAGTTCAATAGCTCTACAATCTTGTCCGGATTGTAGATGGTAGTACCTAAATAACAAATGCCCAAGCCATTTGCCTCAGCCAAGGTACAGAAGTTCTGCGTAACGAGCAAAGCGTCGCTGGCGGCATTGAGGAAAGAAATGGCATTGTCATACCCCGGTTCTGCCTGACGGCATCGGCACCACTTGCTGAAACGGTTGAAGTCGGCACAGAAGGTCAATACTACGGGAGCTCCTGTCACCATCGGTTGGTTGAAATGAGCCGGTGCCAATCGGGCCTTCATCTCTGGAGAACGGGTTATCACTACACTATAAAGTTGCATATTGCCCATGGTGGAAGCACGGAAAGCCTCTTCCAACAACTGATTGAGCAATTCAGAAGGAATATCCTCTTGTTTGTACTTACGGATGGTCCGTCGGTTCTTTATACAATCCATATTTATTCTTTTGGGTACAAACTTACACAATTTCTTTCAGATATGCGAAGGCAAGAAAGAAAAAGGTGAAGGCAAAAAGAAAAAACGCCTTCACGTTTAGAGAAAGAAATTATTGTTTTGCATAAGAATGCCCATTAAAGTATTTCATTTTAGACGAGACTTATCAACAACCGGTTTTCAAAACGGACAACTTTTTCACTTTTTATTTTTATCAAACAACTATCAATCAAGTTATTAACAGTTTAAAATGGATAACTTCAAAATTGTTAATAACTTTTTTGCTAATTATTTTGTCAATTCAGAAAGCATCTATATCTTTGCAGCGCTATTTATGAATAAGGCAAAAACAACTATGACCAAACAGATTATTTACTATTAAATCTAAAATCAACAAAGTGGAAAAGCAAACATATACCTACGATGAAGCCTTTGCCAAATCTTTGGAATACTTCAAAGGCGATGAATTGGCCGCAAGAGTTTGGGTAAACAAATATGCGGTCAAGGATTCTTTCGGGAACATCTACGAACAGTCCCCGGAAGACATGCATTGGCGTATTGCCAATGAAGTGGCCCGTATTGAAGCCAAATACAAGAACGGACTGAATGCACAGGAATTGTTCGACTTGTTCGACCATTTCAAGTACATCGTACCTCAAGGAAGCCCGATGACAGGCATCGGCAACGACTTCCAAGTAGCCTCTTTATCCAATTGCTTCGTTATCGGCATGGAAGGTGCAGCCGACTCGTATGGTGCCATCATCCGTATCGATGAAGAACAAGTGCAATTGATGAAGCGCCGCGGAGGCGTAGGTCATGACCTTTCACACATCCGTCCGAAAGGTTCTCCTGTCAAGAACTCCGCCTTGACTTCTACCGGCTTGGTTCCCTTTATGGAACGCTACTCCAACTCTACCCGCGAAGTGGCACAGGACGGCCGTCGTGGTGCCTTGATGCTGAGCGTGTCCATCAAGCATCCGGATTCAGAATCGTTCATTGATGCCAAGATGACCGAAGGAAAGGTTACAGGTGCCAATGTATCGGTAAAGCTAGACGATGCATTCATGCAAGCTGCCATCGACGGTACTCCATACGTACAACAATATCCGATTGACTCTACCAATCCGCAAGTAACAAAGGATATTGACGCTACCGCTTTATGGAAGAAAATCGTTCACAACGCATGGAAGTCGGCCGAACCGGGCGTATTGTTTTGGGATACTATCCTCCGCGAATCCGTTCCCGATTGTTATGCCGATTTAGGCTATCGCACCGTTTCTACCAATCCATGTGGGGAAATACCTTTGTGTCCATACGACTCTTGCCGCCTGTTGGCCATCAACCTTTATTCATACGTGGTGAATCCATTCACCAAGGACGCTTACTTCGACTTCGAGCTGTTCAAGAAGCACGTCGGATTGGCTCAGCGCATCATGGACGACATCATCGACCTTGAATTGGAAAAAATCGAGAAGATTATGGAAAAGATTGAGGCCGACCCCGAAAGTGAAGAAGTGAAAGGCGCAGAAAGACACTTATGGGAAAAAATCTATAAGAAGAGTGGCCAAGGCCGTCGTACCGGTGTAGGCATTACTGCCGAAGGTGACATGATTGCCGCTATGGGACTCCGTTACGGTACCGAAGAAGCTACCGCCTTCTCCGAACAAGTACACAAGACTGTTGCTTTGGAAGCTTACCGCTCTTCCGTAAACATGGCCAAGGAACGTGGTGCATTTGCCGTTTATGATTGGGAACGCGAAAAGAACAACCCATTCGTAAACCGAATCAAGGAAGCCGATCCTGCCCTTTACGAAGAAATGAAGCAATATGGTCGCCGCAATATCGCTTGCCTCACCATTGCTCCTACCGGCACCACTAGCTTGATGACCCAAACCACATCGGGCATCGAACCGGTATTTATGCCAGTCTATAAGCGCAGAAGAAAGGTAAATCCGAACGACCCGCAAGTACATGTCGATTTTGTGGACGAAACAGGCGATGCTTTCGAAGAATACATCGTATATCATCATAAGTTCCTCACCTGGATGGAAATCAATGGTTTGGACACCCAAAAGAAATATACCCAAGCCGAAATCGACGAATTGGTAGCCCAATCACCTTACAACAAGGCAACCTCGAATGATGTCGATTGGTTGATGAAAGTTAAGATGCAAGGCCGTATCCAGAAATGGGTCGATCACTCCATCAGCGTAACCATCAATTTGCCGAACGATGTTGATGAAGAGCTGGTCAACCGCCTTTACGTGGAAGCCTGGCGTTCGGGATGCAAGGGATGCACCGTATATAGAGACGGTTCACGCTCGGGAGTACTGATTTCAACCAAAGAAAACAAGAAGCAGGAAGTCCCCATCTGCAAGCAGCCGGATGTAGTGGAAGTTCGTCCGAAAGTATTGGAAGCCGATGTCATCCGTTTCCAGAACAACAAGGAAAAGTGGGTAGCCTTTGTAGGTTTGCTCGACGGACATCCATACGAAATCTTCACCGGTCTTCAGGACGATGAAGAAGGTATCCTGTTGCCGAAGTCAGTTACCAGCGGACGTATCATCAAGAATGTCGATGAAGACGGCTATAAGCATTACGACTTCCAGTTCGAAAACAAACGAGGCTACAAGACCACCATCGAAGGCTTGTCCGAAAAGTTCAACAAAGAATACTGGAACTATGCCAAGCTTATCTCGGGTGTGCTCCGTTGGCGTATGCCTATCGACCGTGTCATCAAGCTCGTTGACTCTTTGCAATTGGACAGCGAAAACATCAACACCTGGAAGAATGGTGTAGAACGTGCCTTGAAGAAATACGTAGTAGATGGTACTAAAGCTGAAGGACAAAAATGTCCGAACTGTAACCTGGAAACATTGGTATATCAAGAAGGTTGCTTGATATGCAAGAACTGCGGTACTTCCCGTTGCGGATAAATCAGCAAATACTCAATCATTGATTATATACTCGAAGCCCCTTCTTCATACCTTCATGAACGAAGGGGCTTTTCTTAAAAACACCCCTATGCAAGCAACCGACATGTACATTCGCATGGAAGGAATGAAGTTCTATGCCTTCCACGGAGTGCTCCCACAAGAAAACCTTGTAGGTGCCTATTTTTATATTGACTTGAAACTGAAAACCGACTTCACCCGAGCAGCCGAAACTGACGATTTGGAAGGCACCGTGAGCTATGCCGACATCCATACTACCGTTAAAGAAGAAATGCAAACTCCTTCCAAACTTCTGGAGCACGTCTGCCAACGCATCGCCTCCCGTATTTTCCACGACTTCCCTTCTATCAAAGCCATTGACATCGCTTTATACAAAGAAAATCCTCCGATGGGAGCTTGCGCCCAGCGCATTGGAGTGGAAGTTTTTTATCAGAGGGACTGATTGAAAATGTTTAAATCGCTTCTTGTTTATCTGCCCAAAATATCGTATGTTTGCGGTATGATTTGTAAACCCCCTAAAAAGAACGGTTATGAAATACCCCATCGGAATACAGGATTTTGAGAGCATCATCCATGGAAATTACGTATATGTGGATAAGACTGCACTTATCTATCGCTTGGTAACGGAAGGAAAAATCTATTTCCTTAGCCGTCCGCGCCGATTCGGGAAGAGTCTGTTGGTCTCTACCCTCGAAGCCTATTTCAAGGGAAGAAAAGAATTGTTCAAGGGACTTGCCATCGATTCTCTGGAAACGGAATGGGCGGAGTATCCGGTGTTTCATATTGATTTCAATGGTTCTAATTTTACGGAATCAGGAGTTTTGGAGAAAGTGATTGAAAAATTCTTGATAGACCAGGAAAACATTTACGGGAAAAATCCAAGCAGCACTACCACAGGCGAGCGTTTTAAGGATATATTAAAAGCCGCCCATCAAAAGACAGGCAAACGTGCGGTTGTCCTCATTGATGAATATGACAAACCGTTGTTGGACGTATTGGACACTGGCATTTCCACCACCATAGAAGGAGAATCGCGATTATTGGAAGAGCATCACCGCAATATACTGAAAGGTTTTTATTCCGTTTTTAAGGCTGCCGATGCCAACTTACAATTCGTACTTCTGACGGGAGTAACCAAATTCTCGCAAGTCAGCGTATTCAGCGGATTCAACCAACCGGAAGACATCAGCATGAGCCGTGACTTTGAAGCACTTTGCGGCATCACAGAAGAAGAATTGTATCATTATTTTAAAGAACCCATCAGCAAATTGGCCGAACGGTACAAGGTTACGACAGAAGACATGAAGGAAAGATTAAAAAGACAATACGACGGCTATCATTTCAGTGAAGACCTGACGGACATCTATAATCCTTTCAGCATTCTGAACGTCTGCAAGTCCTGCAAAACAGATGACTATTGGTTCAAAACCGGTACCCCCACTTACCTTGTCCGTTTGCTGAACCACACGCAGGAAAACTTGAACGAATTGACCGGGAAGTATTATGACCCCAGCGAATTTATCGATTACAAGGCAGACATAGAAAGACCCTTGCCGATGATTTACCAAAGCGGCTACCTCACAATCAAGGACTATAACATGGATATGAATACCTATCTATTGGACTTTCCGAACAATGAGGTAAAGAAAGGATTTGTAACTATCGTAGCTAACGACTATCTGAAAATCAAGAATACGGCAGGAAGCTGGACACGAGATTTGGTCGATGCGCTCAAACAAGGCAACCTCGAACAGTTCCGCAAGCTCCTCACCTCCTTCTTGGCGGACATCCCTTACTCCATGCGCCGTAAGGAAACCGAGCGTGAGCGTGAACGCTACTTCCACTACACGTTCTACTTGCTGATGCGCATGGTGAGCTGCTATACCGTCTATACCGAAAAGCAACAGAGCGAAGGACGGGTGGATTGCATCGTGGAGACTCCGAATTACATCTACATCTTCGAGTTCAAGCTGGACGGAACTGCCGACGAAGCCTTGGCACAGATTGAAGCGAAAGGCTATGCCCGTCCGTATGAAGCGGATGGTCGCAAGCAGTTCAAGGTGGGTGTAGTATTTTCTTCCGAAACAGGAACTATCAGCGATTGGAAAGTGATAGAACCATAAAGTTGAAACAAGAATCGGGCGAACGTATGCCATACATCTGCCCGATTCTTTAAACTGAACATTTCCATTAAACAGATACCGACGCAGGAAGAATTGAGATTGAGGTGACGGATTGTAGTCATAATGCTGTTTATCGCCTTGTTAAAATCGTTTTTATGGAAAATCCTTTGATTTCTGAAATAATATATTTATCTTTGACCATAACTTTTAGTATGACGAGACTTTAATTAAGATATTTATAAACAGATTCTTCTACTATGAAATTTGCCATTTATTTAACCCTTTTATACTTTTTTGCCAGTTGCAGTTCTAACACCAAAGTTTCCGCAGATTCAGGTCTCCCGATTCTAGACTTGACTCAAGATTTTCCAGAAAGAGAACTTGACATACACGAAATTGCTGAGGTTGAATACATTCCACTGGAAACGAATGATTCATCACTAATAAAGATGGCTGCTAAGATAATGATTTCCGATAAATACATTATCACATACGATTTTCAAGGACCTGTATTCATTTTTGACAGAAAAGGAAAACATATACGTTCAATAAACCACTATGGACAAGGGCCGAAGGAGCATAATCATATATTTTTTGTGGCAGTCGATTTTAAAAAAGAAGAATATTATGTCCATACGATAAATAATAAAATACAAGTTTATGACTTTTACGGTGAATGGAAACGCACCTTGAAATATTCTGAAGGTATATTTTATGATTATTTTTTCGATTGCAATGAACGATACTTTATCAGTGTCAACGAATATCATGACTTGACAAAAGCACATCTAGCTAAAAAATATCCTGAACGATTCAATAACATACCCATAGACCTAATGCCTTATCATTTGATAGATAAAGAAACATGGAATTATACTCCTTTGCCCATAACCATAAAGGAGTGGATGAGTACAACATTTGATGCTGATATTGTACGTATAGATGAATACACAGCTACTACTGAATCCAATCAATTAAGTATACCAAGAATATTGGCAAACGGCCATGATTTTCTGATTCCAGAATTCAGTAAAGACACATTATATACGTATAAGGATAATCGTTTGACTCCTCTTGCCGTTCGTTATCCCAGCGTACATAGTACTGAAACACCTGTTGTAATTTCTCCATTCTACTACACGGACGATTATTTGTTCTTCAAGCCTGTACCACTTAAAATTGAAGACAAAAATTATCACTATAAATCTTACAATGAAGCTCCCCTATTGATGTGGAATAGGAAAAACAACGAAATTCAGCACATCACGTATTTTTATGATTCTAATATACAAGGAGGAAGAGCTATTTTGGCAAATATGAAAAATCAATGGATTGAACAGCCTAATTGTGCCATGAATGGCATTCCTGCATACCAACTTTGCGAGGCGTATGAAGCAGGGAAGCTTAAAGGAAAATTGAAAGAGGTGGCATCCAAACTGAAGGAAGATGACAACGATGTCATAATAATCTATAAATTCAAATAAAAGTGAACCTTTTCACAGATATTTTTTATTTTGAAGATTTTCTCTACACATCTACACTTTTAATATTAACATTCACAAAGTCAAATACTTATAAAGTGTAGATAACCGTGTAGAGAAAATATTCTCTACACTAAACATTTTTTGCTATATACAAAATACAACATCATATATCCTAAACCATTGATTTTCAGTATTTATTTTATATTCAAAGTACTTTGAATATATAGCCGATGTACTTCGTATATATAGCCGAAAAACTTTGAATATACAAACAATGTATTATGAATATAAAAATCGGACGGAACGGATGAGAATTTACGAGCTGTTTAGTGTAGAGAAAGACCAAAAAAACAATAAAAACCGCAGTTTATACACAAAAAAAACATACAAAATGTACCAAAAGTGTAGGTAAACGGGCAAAAAGTGTAGGTAAAGTGTAGAGAAAAAGGTTACATTTCAAGTTCTCTACACCGCTAACACATTGATAATCAATCTCAGTGTAGAAGTGTAGAGAAAAACAACAAAAACATCATCCCATTGTCGGGAGCGAAGAAAACACCTTCTTTCTTCCGGCATGAAATTTCCATAATAGGCTATAATTCACTCTTTCTGGAATGACACCCGATACAGCTTTCTCCATATTCTCTGCACGCGAAGACGCAAAATCCGTACGAATCCGCTTGAATTCCTTGCGGGCTTGGAGTACGGCACGGGTATTCTTTCCATCACCTTTGAGCAGAAAGACGAAAGCAGCCACCCAATCCAATACTCCACGAATAAAGAGAACTTTCCGAAGCTCATCTTCGGGAAGATTCTTATATAACATCAAGAGGTTGTTGCGGAAATTCAGAAAAGTCTTGCGAGGATTTTCTTTCTTCAACGTAGCCGCACCTACATGAAAAACTACACTTTGCGGAATGCAGACAATACCTCGTCCTCTGCTTCGCAATCGCCAGCAAAGGTCTATCTCTTCCATGTGGGCAAAGAAGCGTCCGTCCAAACCTCCTGCTTCACGATAGTCCTTCAGACGGATGAAAAGAGCTGCACCCGTTGCCCAAAATATAGGAACAATAGTTTCGTATTGACCTTTGTCTTCTTCTACCACATCAAAGATACGCCCGCGACAGAAAGGATAGCCCAACTTGTCGATATATCCTCCTGCAGCACCGGCATATTCAAAACAAGCCTTGTTACGCTCAGCTCTTATCTTCGGTTGGCAAGCCGCCACTTCGGGATGTGCATCCATGTATCCCACCAACGGTTCCAGCCAATGCGGTGTGACTTCTACATCACTGTTCAGCAAGACCACATATTCAGCCTCCACTTGTTGCAAAGCATGGTTATAGCCATCAGCAAAACCATAGTTCTTGTCCAAAACGACGAGACGCACATCGGGACAATTGGCTTTCACCCATGCCACAGATTCGTCCGTAGAGCCATTATCGGCAACACAGACTTCCACCTCTTCACCTTGGGAATATTCCACGACTTTCGGCAGGAACTTTTGGAGCATCGATACTCCGTTCCAGTTCAAGATGACAACTGAGATTTTTTTCATGTTCATATCTTATTGTCATCCTGAGCAATGCGAAGAATCTGAATACAACCGTTTATGCATCCAGAGATTCTTCACTACGTTCAGAATGACATAATTAAAGGAATTAAATAATCGTTCCCAGCAAGGCCGTTCCGTCTTCATTGAAATCGCCCATACGGACACGTATCAATTGATTATCCAACGAGATATCATACGGAAGCTCTACCCGCACATAGTTATCGGTAAATCCATGCATCGGTGTTCCGGCCTTCGACTTCTCCATCAGCACCACGGCTTCCTTACCAATGTGCGAAGCATAGAAAGCACGAGTCTTTTCGTCGGACAAAGTCAAGAGCAACTGGCTACGACGATGCTTTTCATCGGGCGACACCACATGTTCTATCTTCAAAGCCTGCGTACCTGGACGCTCCGAATAACTGAACACATGCAGCTGGGTCACATCCAATCCCTTCAGGAATTCGTAGGTTTGATTGAAGTATTCTTCTGTCTCGCCACGAGTTCCCACAATCACATCCACCCCAATGAAGGCATGAGGCATCACTTCCTTTATCTTCTGTATTTTATGGGCAAACAAGGCTGTATCATAACGGCGGCGCATCAGTTTCAACACCTCATCGCATCCGCTCTGCAAAGGAATATGGAAATGCGGCATGAACGCACGTGACTGTGCCACGTATTCAATGATTTCATCGGTCAGCAAGTTCGGTTCGATGGAAGAAATCCGATAGCGTTCGATTCCTTTTACCTGATCGAGCGCCTTCACCAAATCAAAGAAAGACTCTCCGGTAGTCTTGCCAAAATCACCTATATTCACACCGGCAATGACAATTTCCTTACCTCCTTCAGCCGCTGCCTGACGGGCTTGCGCCACTATATCTTCTATCTTTCCATTACGGCTACGTCCACGGGCAAACGGGATGGTACAATAAGAACAGAAGTAATCGCAACCGTCCTGTACCTTCAAGAAATAACGGGTACGGTCTCCACGCGAACAAGAAGGTGCAAAGCTGCGGATATCCTTGAATGCACTGGTCACTGCTTCACCCTTGTCGTGCTTCTGCAAATCACCCAAATATTCCATCAACCGACCCTTCTCTTCAGCCCCCAACACTACATCTACCCCTTCGATGGAAGCAATCTGCTCCGGCTTGAGTTGTGCATAACAACCTGTTACCACTACAAAAGCACCTGGATGATTCTTTATCAAACGATGAATGGCCTGACGGCATTTCTTGTCTGCCACCTCCGTCACCGAACAGGTATTAACCACACAAATATCAGCTTTCTCTCCCCGACGTGCTGTACGCACACCCGCTTCCTTCAAAATCTTACCAATCGTGGAAGTTTCCGAAAAGTTCAACTTACAGCCCAATGTGTAATAAACGGCCGTCTTATCTTGAAAAACAGTAGTATCTATCATACATTTTATACTAATAACTGTACAAAGGTATATATAATTATTCTCAAATCAGTCAGAATATGGATAATTATCCTTAATAAACAATAACAGAGGGGTATCTACAGATTTTTTTATTGAAAAAGTGAATCAACAAGCTAAAAAACATGATTAAATGAATAAAAATCGCTAACTTTGCACCGTTTTTTAAGACATATTATATTATTCACATTTTAAAAAGGTAAAAAGATGAAGAAATTGGTATTCGCATTTGCAGCATTCGCTGCAATCTCATTTGCATCATGCGGCAACAAGGCAGCAAACAACACTACTGAATCTGCAAACACTGAAGTTGTAGAAGAAGTTGCAGATACAACAGCTTGCTGCGACCACGATCACCACCATGCAAGTGATTCAACAAAGGTTGCTGAATAATTACAACGAAACAAAAAAAGAAAAAAGTCTGATTCCTCACGATTCAGACTTTTTTCTTTTTCAACCATATAGATAAAAAAAGAGGATGCACCCATGATACACCCTCTTTCTATATAGTAACAATAATTTATTCTGCTTCAGCTACTACTTCAAAAGGAATTTCTACAGAAACTTCCTTGTGGAGCTTCACTACTGCAGTATAGCTACCTACTTCCTTCACACCCTTCACGAAGATAATCTTACGATCGATGTTGTGACCCAACTTAGCCAATTCTTCAGCAATCTGGATATTGCTTACAGAACCAAAGATAGTACCAGTAGCGCTAACCTTAGTAGCGATAGTCAAAGAAACTTCCTTCAACGATTCTGCTACTGCTTCAGCATCCTTCTTGATCTTTTCCAATTTGTGAGCACGTTGCTTCAATTCTTCTGCCAACATCTTCTTTGCAGCCGGAGAAGCGATAACAGCCTTACCAGTCGGAATAAGATAGTTACGACCGTAACCAGACTTTACAGTTACAATGTCATTCTTGTAGCCCAAGTTAACTACGTCTTC
>JAEIGA010017280.1_pt1 | contig 10987 bp, 9 predicted proteins | sample 9270691 | NCBI WGS metagenome assembly JAEIGA01 (sample SAMN17057246, study PRJNA624740) | gut metagenome | biome: biome; isolation source: fecal sample | host: Bos grunniens | place: China: Xizang | collected 2019 | reverse complement strand
CGATGCTGCACATCCGCTTGCGACCCAGCTCCGCACCGCCCGCATAGGCGATCAGATCCATGGTGTTGGGATGGGGCAGTTCAAACTCCGGCTCCGGCTGCCATTCCACCGTCACCTGCGCCGGTGCCAAAGCCTCTTCCACCGCCACATCGGTACCGTGTCCCTTGCCGGTCTTGGCCAGGGAGCCGTACAGCACCACGGTAAAGGCATCTGCATTGGGATGCTCGCTTGCAAACATCCGGCAGATCTTATCAGGACCCATGGTATGGGAGCTGGACGGTCCTCTGCCCGCCTTATATAATTCTCGAATGGATTTCATCTTGATCCTCCTAAAAAAGGCGCCCACTGCGGGGCGCCCTTCACTTCTTACTGTCCCATCAGGGCCAATGCCGCCTTGGCGGCTGCCTGCTCGGCCTGCTTTTTGCTCTTTCCGCTGCCCTCGGCCACCACGTTGCTGTTGATCAGCACTTCCATGACAAAATGCTTGTCATGGTCGGGGCCAAACTCGCCCTTCAGGCGATAGGCCAGCGTCTCCTCGTGATTTTTCTGCACGATCTCCTGCAGGGTGGTCTTGTAATCCACCACCTTGGCGCCACGGACAATGCTCTCGGCCTTCTCCTTGATGAAGGGCAGGATAAATCCCTTGGCCGCTTCCATGCCGCCATCCAAAAAGACAGCCGCCAGCACGGCTTCCACCGCATCGGCCAACACGCTGGCTCTGTGGTTTCCGCCACCGCTGCGCTCGCCCCGGCCCAGCAGCAGCCGGTCACCCAGGTTGATGCGCAAGGCAAACTCATGCAGCGAGCCCTCACACACAATGGCAGCCCGCAGCTTGGTCAGTTCGCCCTCCGGCAGATGCTTATACTCGGCATACAAATGCCGGGCGCAAATCAGCCCCAGCACACTGTCGCCCAAAAATTCCAAACGCTCGTTGCTCTTGGCGCCTCTGTCCCGATTCTCATTGGCGTAGGAACTGTGGGTCAGGGCATTCTGCAACAAATGCTTATCCTGAAAGGTATATTCAAAATGGGGAAACTCAGACATAATTACTCACTTTCCTATCACAACAATTTCGGGTGCAAAGAAAGAAGAAGCCCTGCGCCGCAGGACTTCTTCGAACATGCTCAGATGCGGTCGCTGATGTAATTTACCACATCGCCCACAGTCTTCATAGACTGCAGTTCTTCCTCATCGATCTCCTCGATGTGGAAGGTGTCCTCCACGCTCATCATAACTTCTACCAGATCCAGAGAATCGGCATCCAGATCTTCCACGAAGTTGGTATCCATGGTGATTTCGCTTTCGGAAACACCAAACTGATCGGCAACGATCTTGCACAGCTTTTCAAAAACCATAATTGGGAACCTCCGTTTTTATGCTTTATCGTGGTTATCATAGCATGAGACTTTCCCGTTGTAAAGCCCCTTTTTCGATTTTTCCCGCTTATGCCTCTTCTGCCTGCTTCAGGGTCATCAGGTCGATGTTCTCCTCGACCATGCGGATAAAGCCGCTGCGCTCAAAGGCGATGGCCTGTCCTACCGCATTGCAGATGGCCTGTCCGTTGGAGCTGCCATGGGCCTTTACCACCGTCTTGGAAATACCCAGCATGGGCGCACCGCCCACTTCCTTGTAGTCCAGCATCTTCTTCAGCTTGCTCAGACCGGGCTTCAGCACCAGCGCTGCCAGCTTGCTGGGCAGATTTGCGTACAGGATGTCCTTCAGTTCCTTCATCAAAAAGCCCGCTGCGCCCTCAATGGTCTTCAGCATCACGTTGCCGGTAAAGCCGTCGCACACCAGCACATCGCAAGCGCCGGACAGAGCCTCACGGCCCTCCACATTGCCCACAAAGTTGATGCGGCCGGCCTCGTGGGCCTCCTGCAGCAGCTTATGGGTCTCTTTGCGCAGCTCGTCACCCTTGTGCTCCTCGGTGCCGTTGTTCACCAGACCGATGCGGGGATTTTCAATGCCCATCTGGGTCTTCATAAAGAAATGGCCCAGATATGCAAACTGCAGCAGATACTCCGGGGTGCACTCGGCATTGGCGCCGCTGTCCAGCATCAGCGCCTTGCCGCCGCCCCGCTGGGGAAACAGGGTGCCGATGGCCGCACGGCGAATGCCGCGAATGCGCTTGGCTACCAGCGTTGCGCCGGTGAGCAGCGCGCCGGTGCTGCCGGCAGAGACCATACCCTCGGCATCCCCCTGCAGCAGCATCTTCAGGCAAACAGCCATGCTGCTGTCCTTCTTGCGGCGGACAGCGGTGGCAGGGTCATCGTCCATGGTGATGACCTCGGTAGTATGTACGGTGCTGATGTTGGGCATTGCCTTGCCTTCCAGCAGGGGCTTCACCTGTGCCTCATCACCAACCAGCACGATCTCGCAATCGGGATAAGCCTGTGCAGCCAGCAGCGCGCCCTCTACGGCGCAGCCGGGTGCCAGATCTCCGCCCATGGCATCGATCAAAATTTTCATACTTTCACGTCCTCTCTAACCAGCGGCAGCATGCCGTCCAGCACTGCCAGACCCCGCTCCGCGATCTCTGTATAGCGTTCTCTCTTGCCCCGCACCCGATGGTCCAGACTGTCGATCAGGCCAAAGTTGATGTTCATGGGCTGGAAGTTCTTGCCTTCAAAGGCACTGATGTGCCGTACCAGCGCTCCCAGCGCCGTGGTGCCGGGGAACTCGATGGGCTCCTTGCCTGCCAGCTGCCGGGCCATATTCACGCCGCAGCAAAAGCCGGAGGCCGCCGACTCGATGTAGCCCTCTACGCCGGTAATCTGACCGGCCAGCATCAGGTTTTCCCGTCCGATGACCCGATAGAACTTATCCAGGCGGCCGGGAGAATCGATAAAGCTGTTGCGATGCATGACGCCGTAACGGAAATATTCCGCATTGGCCAGCGCGGGGATCATGCCAAAGACGCGTTTCTGCTCAGGGAACTTCAGATGGGTCTGGAAGCCCACGATGTTGAACATGGTCTTTTCTTCGTTGTCCGCCCGCAGCTGCACCACAGCATAGGGCTTTTCTCCGGTGCGGGGATCCCGCAGGCCCACCGGCTTCATGGGGCCGAAACGCAGCGTATCTTCACCGCGGCGAGCCATGACCTCTACGGGCATGCAGCCCTCAAACACAGCCTTGTCCTCAAAGCCGTGAACAGGCGCCTCCTCTGCGGTGCGCAGAGCCTCCACAAAAGCCAGATACTGCTCCTTGTTCATGGGGCAGTTGATATAGTCAGGGGTACCCTTGTCATAGCGGGAGGCAAAATATGCCTGCTCCATGTCAATGCTTTCAAAGCTGACGATGGGCGCCGCCGCATCATAGAAATGCAGGGGTTCTTCGCCGCCAAACAGTTCATTGATGGCATCTGCCAGCTTGCCGTCGGTGAGGGGGCCGGTGGCAATGACACAAGGTCCTTCGGGGATCTCATCCACACGGCCGGCATAGCGGGTGATATTGGGATGGTTGTCGATCCGCTGGGTGATGTGGGCAGCAAAAGCCTCCCGATCCACCGCCAACGCACCGCCTGCGGGCACGGCATGGGTATCAGCCGCCTCCATCATCAGGCTGCCGCAGCGACGCAATTCTTCCTTCAGCAGACCGGGCGCGGTGCTGAGGGCAGCACCGCGGAGAGAGTTGGAGCATACCAGCTCGCCCAGATTAGGGCTGTGGTGGGCCGGAGAATATTCCTGGGGCTTCATCTCCCACAGGGCGACCCGAAAGCCGCGAATCGCCAGCTGCCAGGCACACTCGGTGCCCGCCAGACCTGCGCCGATTACAATTACATCATGCATCCGTCTCTTCTCCCTTCTTCACGGTCTTACGAGTGGTGGTTTTCTTTGCGGCAGTCTTCTTTTCTACCGTTTCGCTCTTCTTGGTGGTCTTCTTGGCCGCGGTCTTCTTCTCACCGGCTTCCGCCTTTTTGGTGGTCTTCTTGGCCGCAGTTTTCTTCTCACCGGCTTCCGCCTTCTTGGCGGTCTTCTTGGCCGTGGTCTTGGTCTCTGCCGTCTCCGCCTTCTTGGCAGTCTTGCGGGTGGTCTTCTTGGCAGGTGCCTCTTCCCCCTCGGCGGCAGCCTTCTTGCTGCGGGTCACAATGGCCTCTTCATAACCGCAGCCGGGCACATGGCACAGATTCCGCTTGTCTTCCTTGGTGTAATGGCGATAAATCACGCCGCCACACTTGGGGCATTTTTTATTGGTGGGCTTATCCCAAGTCATAAACTCGCAGGTGGGATTTTTTTCGCAGCCGTAATAAGCATATCCGCTCTTGGACTTCTTCTTCAGCAGGCGGCCGCCGCATACGGGGCAAGCCACACCGGTATCCTCGGTGATGGGCTTGGTGTTCTTGCATTCGGGATAGCCGGGGCAGGCCAGGAACTTGCCAAAGCGGCTGGTCTTGATGACCATCTTGCGTCCGCACTTTTCGCAGACCTCTTCGCTCTCCTCATCCTTGACCTTGATGCGCTTCTTGTCCAGGTCGGTCTCGGCCTGCTGCAGCTTTCCGGAAAACTCGCCGTAGAACTTGTGCAGCAGCGCCACATAATCGGTCTTGCCGGTTTCCACTTCGTCCAGCTGCTCCTCCATGTCAGAGGTAAAGCCCACGTCTACAATGTCGGTAAACTTGTCGATCATCAGGTCGGTGACCGCCTCACCCAGGTTGGTGGGACGCAGGGCCTTGCCCTCTTTCACCACGTACTCGCGATCCAGTACCACAGAAATGGTGGGCGCATAGGTACTGGGTCGGCCCACACCCTTTTCTTCCATGGCCTTGATCAGGCTGGCTTCGGTATATCTTGCGGGAGGCTGGGTAAAGTGCTGCTTGGGATCGGTGCCGATATGCTTGGGATGATCCCCTTCCTGCAGACCGGGCAGCACACCCTCATCCTCTTCCTTGTTCTCATCAAAACTTTCTTCGTACAGGGCCAAAAAGCCGGGGAACGCCACATTCTGACCGGTTGCGCGGAACACATTTCCGCCGCATTCGATCTCCACCGCCACGGTGTCCAACAGCGCGTCGCTCATCTGGCTGGCCACAAAGCGGCTCCAGATCAGCCGATACAGCTTGTACTGGTCGGGCGTCAGGCTTCGCTTAATGGCATCGGGCTCCAAACCGGGATTGGCAGGGCGAATGGCTTCGTGGGCATCCTGTGCATTCTTCTTGGAACGGAACACACGGGCCTTTGCGGGGCAAAATGCCTCACCGAAGCGCGCCTCGATCATGGCCCGGGCACTGCGCAGAGCCTCTTCGGAAATGCGCAGCGAGTCGGTACGCATATAGGTGATCAAACCGGTCAGGCCCAAGCCTGCCAGCTCCACGCCTTCATACAGCTCCTGTGCCACCGCCATGGTACGCTTGGCCGTCATGCCCAGCTTGCGGGAAGCCTCCTGCTGCAGGGTAGATGTGATAAAGGGCGGCGCGGGCTGGCGCTTTTTCTTGCTCTTTTTCACATTCTGCACGGTATATTCCCGTCCGTCGATGGCGTCCAGCACCGCCTGTGCCGCTTCGGCGCTGTCCAGCTCTTTCTTGCCCTTCAGGTCGCCGTAATAATGCGCCACAAACTCACGGGCTTCCTGTGCCAGCGTCACATCCACCGTCCAGTATTCCTGGGGCACAAAGGCCTGGATCTCCCGCTCACGGTCCACCACCATACGGGTAACCACGCTCTGCACGCGGCCGGCAGACAAGCCGGTGCGCACCTTGCGCCACAGGAAGGGAGACAGCTTATAACCCACGATACGGTCCAAAATTCGGCGTGCCTGCTGGGCATCCACCAGCTTTTCGTCGATATCGCGGGGATTCTGTACCGCCTCCGTGACGGCATTCTTGGTAATTTCGTTAAAGGTAATGCGGCTGGTCTTTCCGGGATCCAGCTCCAGCAGCTGCTGCAGGTGCCAGGAAATAGCTTCGCCCTCGCGATCCGGGTCGGTTGCCAGATAAACGTATTCCGCATCCTCCGCGGCCTGCTTCAGCTCGCGGATGACCTTTTCTTTTCCCGCAATGGGAATATAGGTGGCGGCAAAGTCATTGTCGGTATCCACGCCCAATTCCTTCTTGGGCAGGTCGCGCAAATGACCCATAGATGCCTTCACCTGATAGTCACCGCCAAGGTACTTGGTAATGGTCTTCGCCTTGGCGGGAGACTCTACGATCAGCAGTTTGGACATAGTGATCTCCTCCGTATGGTCAACAGGCAAGTGCCTGTGCATTCTTCTTGTTTGTTAAAGCCCGGTTTTCTCAAATTGCTTTCCGGGCAGCTGCCGCACCTTTCCCAGCAGCTCCAGCAGCGTCAGCTGGGCCATGGCCTGATGCAGCTCCAACCCGGTGCGCGCCAGAATCGCATCCAGATGGGTGGGGCCCTCCAGCGCCTCCAGCAACGCAGCGTGGGCTGCGTCGTCCCCCTCGGGACGCTGCTTTGTAGCCTTGGGTCTGTCGCCGCCAAATACACCTTCCAGCGTCTTGGGCTTGTCGGGTTTGGGCGCTTCCTTCTTCTGCCGGAGGGGCTTCTGCTGCACATCCTGCAGCAAAGGCTTCTCGCCCTGTGCCGGCGCAAACTGATACAGTCCCTCGTACTCCTCCAGAATATCGCTGACGCTGCGCACCAGCTTCGCGCCGCTCTGGATCAAAATATTGCAGCCTTCCGAGGATGCCGCGTCCACATTGGCAGGCACGGCAAATACATCCCGTCCCTGGTCCAGCGCCAGTGACGCCGTGATCAGCGAACCGCTCTTCTTGGGCGCTTCCACCACTACGGTACCTAGACACAACCCGCTGATAATGCGGTTCCGCTGGGGAAAATAGCTGGGATAGCCCCGCTTTCCCGGAGGATATTCGCTGATGACCGCGCCGTGGCGCAAAATCTGCCGCAGCATACCGGCGTGACTTGCCGGATAGCATTCGTCAATGGCCGTGCCAAACACCGCCACCGTCGGCATCGCACCCTGCAGTGCGCCGGTGTGCGCCGCGCCATCCACGCCCTGCGCCATACCGGACACCACCACAACGCCCCGGTTGCTCAAATGATATCCCAATTGCTCCGCCGCCATCCGTCCGTAAGGCGTGGCCTTTCGTTGCCCCACCACGGCAATGGCCGGCAGGCTGTTCATATCGGGCAGCTGCCCCCGCACATACAGTACGGCAGGCGGGTCAAAAATATTCTTCAGCCGCTGGGGATATGCCTCATCCAAGATGCTCAGCAGCTTGATGCCCTGCCGCTTACAGGCGGCCAAAATCTCCTCCGCCCGGGACAGATCCTTGGCGGCGATGGCATCCTTTTGCGCCGGCTTCAAGGGCAGATAGCGCTCCAGCGTCTGCTCCGACGCCTCAAACACCGCCTTAGCCGAGCCAAAGTGTTCCAACAGATGGGGGATCTCCTGCTTGGGCAGCGCCGCCGTCTCCACCATCCAGATCAGATATTTCATCCACGCGCCTCCATGCTCTGCCGGGACATCTCCCAGGCAAAGACGGCCGCCGCCACCGCAGCATTCAGCGATTCCGCGGTATGAATGGGGATGATCAGGCTTCCGTCACAGGCTTCCAGCGTCGCGTCACTGACCCCGTGGGCCTCGTTTCCGATCACCACGCAGGCGCGGCGCAAATCGGTGTCCACCACGCTGCGGCTGTCGCTGTACAGCGCCGCCGCATACATCGGCACGCCCAGCTCCGCCAGCTGTACCTTCAGCTGTGCCGCATCGGCAAAGCGATACACCGGCACCCGGAAAGCCGAACCCATGGCAGAGCGCAAAGTCTTGGGCGCCCACAGGTCCACGCAATCTCCCAGCAGCACCACGCCATCCAGGCCAAACGCCTCGGCCGAGCGCAAAATCGTGCCCAGGTTGCCCGGGTCGCGCAAATTGTCCAGCGCCAAAAACCGGCTGCCGGAAAGAGCATCCGCCTGTCCGGGCATCTGACAGGTAAACACCACACCCTGAGGCTGCTCCACATCGCTGATGCGCTGCAGCACACCGGGCGTTACGGCAAACACGTCGCAAGTCAGACCCGTCGGCAATTTCTCCAGCCGATCCTCCAGGCAAAACACCTGCTGCACCGCAAGGCCGCTGCGCAGGGCTTCCTCCAGCAGGACAAAGCCTTCGCACACGAAAATATTCTCTTTTTTCCGCTGCCCGCGGGAAGAAACCAGCTTTGCCACCTGTTTCACGGTGGGATTTTCCTTGCTACTGATGGCCTTGACCATGCTGCCGCCTCCTTTTTTCGGCCCCAAAAACGGGCCGCTTAAAATATCGAAAAGACCTATACGCACGTGTGCGTGTAGGTCTTTTTTATTCGATTTTAGTTGTCTGCCAGGGGCTTCATGGTGGGGAACAGCAGCACGTCACGAATGCTGGTGTTGCCGGTGAGCAGCATCACGAAGCGATCGATGCCGATGCCGCAGCCGCCCGTGGGAGGCATACCGTATTCCATTGCGGTCAGGTAATCCTCGTCCATTTCGCTGGCTTCCAGGTCGCCCAAGGCACGCAGCTTCATCTGATTCTCAAAACGAGCGCGCTGATCGATGGGATCGTTCAGCTCAGAGAATGCGTTGGCAAACTCCTTACCGTTGATGAACAGCTCGAAGCGCTGGGTCATCTGGGGCTTGTTGGGGTCGCGCTTGGCCAGAGGAGAAATCTCCACGGGATGCTCCAGAATAAAGGTCGGCTGAATCAGCTTATCCTCGCAGAACTCCTCAAACAACAGGGCCAGAATGTCGCCCTTGCCGTGCTTCTTCTCCACCTTGATGCCCTTTTCCTTGGCGATGGCAATGGCATCTTCCAGGGTCTCCACGGTGTCAAAGTCGATGCCGGAATACTCCTTGACGCACTCGGTCATGGTCATGCGGCGGAAGGGTGCGCCCAGGTCGATCTCCTTGCCGTCAAACTCCAGCACCATGGTGCCGTTGACCTTTTCACAAACGTACTTCATCAGGCCCTCGGTGCGCTCCATCATACCGTGAATATCGGTATAGGCCTCGTAGAACTCGATGGTGGTAAACTCGGGATTGTGCGTGGTGTCCATACCTTCGTTGCGGAACAGACGACCGATCTCGTAAACACGGTCAAAGCCGCCGATGATGCAGCGCTTCAGGTACAGCTCGGTGGCAATGCGCAGATACATATCCAGATCCAGCGCATTGTGATGGGTCACAAAGGGTCTTGCGGTGGCGCCACCCTGCACGGTGCTCAGCACGGGGGTGTCGACCTCCAGATAACCCAGATCATCCAGATAATTGCGGATCTCACGCAGTGCGATGCTGCGCTTGATGAAGGTATCCCGCACCTCGGGATTGACGATCAGATCCACATAGCGCTGACGGTAGCGGGTGTCCACGTCCTTCAGGCCGTGATACTTCTCGGGCAGGGGCAGCAAGCTCTTGCTCAGCAGCACATAATCCTGCACGTGCACAGAGATCTCGCCGCGGCGGGTGCGGAATACAAAGCCATGCACACCCACGATGTCGCCGATGTCCAGCTTCTTAAAGCGCTCGTATTCCTCCTGACCCAACTCGTCGATCTTCACGTACAGCTGGATGCGGCCCTGCTGGTCCTGAATGTGGCAGAAGGAAGCCTTGCCCATGTCACGCTTGGACATAATACGTCCTGCAATGGCCACGGTCTGGTTTTCCATGGTCTCGAAATTGTTCAGGATTTCCTGACTGTTGCTGGTACGGTCAAAACGCACCTGTGCAAAAGGATCGCGACCCTCAGCCTGCAGGGCAGCCAGCTTATCCCGGCGGATCTGCAGAATCTCGCTGAGGTTCTCTTCGGATTCGGCTTCCGGCATAACGGTGTTACGGTTTTCGTCCATGTTCCTCATTCCTTTTCTATTTACTCAGCCCCAAAGGGCCGGTGACTCCGATTTATCGGGCAATGCTGACGATCTTGCAGGGGAAGCTGCCGGCAGGCGCTTCCACGTTGACGGTCTCACCGGCAAAGTGGCCCATCAGAGCCTTGCCCACGGGAGATTCGTCGGAAATGCAATTCTTGCGGGGGTCTGCTTCCTGAGAACCCACGATGGAATAGGTAGCCTCTCTGCCGCCCATCTCCACGGTGACTTCGCAGCCGATGGAAACACCCTTTTCGATGGCGGCGTTTTCGTCGATCAGCACGTAGTTGTCCAGAATGGCCTGAATCTCAGCCTTGCGGGAGTACAGCTTGCCCTGCTCGTTCTTTGCTTCGTCGTATTCGCTGTTCTCGGACAGGTCACCGAAACCGCGGGCAACCTTGATCTGCTCAGCGACTTCGTTCTCACGGACATTCTTAATATATTCCAGTTCCTGCTGGAGCTCCTCCAGCTTTTCTTTGGTCAGTTTGTACTGCTTTGCCATGTGGCATCTCTCCTTGTGTTTCGTTTCGTTTCCTTATTATATGAGTGCTTGCCCCGGATGTCAAGGCAAAACTTGGTTACGCTTCGGGCGCGGGCTCTGTGGCGCCGCTGCCGTCAACTTCGGGCTGGGGCAGCGGAATGCCCAGTTTCTGCATCATCGCATTCAATGCCTGACGCAGACTGCCGTCAATTTCCTTGGTTTGGTAATAATACCGGTTGGCTTCCGCCTCGGGCACCGCCACCGGATAGTCGGGCATTACACCCACGCCGGCCAGATTCTTGCCCAGCGGCGTATAATACCGGGCCGTAGACAGATTTACAGAAGAACCGTCGCTCAGCATGATCCGCTGCTGGGAATAGCCCTTGCCGGTGGTGGCTACGCCAACCACCTCTGCCTTGCGATACTCCTGCAGTGCTGCGGCAAAAAACTCCGCCGCGCTGTAGGAGTGCTGATTGACGATGACCGCCATGGGCAGCTCCAGGCAATTTGCATCCGAGGAATACTCGGTGGTCTTGCCGCTCTTGTCCACAGTGCTGATCACCGTGCCGGAGGGCAGCAGCAGATCCAGCATCTCCCGCATCACCGTCAGGTATCCGCCGGGATTGAATCGCACGTCAAAGACCAAAGCCTTGGCGCCGTCCTCCACCAAAGCTTCCACCTTGGTTTTAAACTCG
>JAEIGA010017279.1_pt1 | contig 10987 bp, 8 predicted proteins | sample 9270691 | NCBI WGS metagenome assembly JAEIGA01 (sample SAMN17057246, study PRJNA624740) | gut metagenome | biome: biome; isolation source: fecal sample | host: Bos grunniens | place: China: Xizang | collected 2019 | reverse complement strand
GTTTCATTTGTTGCTCTTTTTGTCAAATAGTTTGTCTATCCATACGGCAATAGATGTTATAGGTTTGGTTATATCTGTGCCGTGTCTGTGGAAATATACAAATAAAAATCCCAGCAGTCCGGCTCCCAGATGTGCAAAATCGGTGGCGGGATTTATATTCGGTATAAGTGCAATGTTTACAATTGCCAATGCAATGGCAGGGTATTTGGCAGGGATAAATCCTATAAGCGGAATTTTCTGCAAATGGTTTGGCGATCTGAATGCAGTAGCCGATGCTATTGCAATGACCGCAGTAGATGTTCCGGGCATAGTCCAAAGGTAATCTTTGGTTTGCATTGCCGGGAAGAGATTGAATATCAGAGTAAAGAATACCATTCCTGCTAAGGCACCAAGTATGTATATTCCTCTTAATTGACTATTGGTAAAGAGTGTCTGAAACCTTTGGCCAAACCAGTAGAGTGTAAGCATGTTGAACAATAGATGCCATACGCCATAACTGGTAAACATATATGTTGCTATGGTCCAGGGTCTGGCTAAAAAGTCTTCCAAATTCCAGCTCCACTCAAAGTTGTGGTTCCAGGTGGCATTGTCGGTTAGTCCAAGCAGAATAAAAAATACCTTTATTACAGCAATTACAACAAACACTCCAACGTTAATCAGTATTAATCTGGTAAGAGTGTCACCATATAGAAACTTGTTTTTAATATCTGAAATGAATGTCTCCATTTTTCTTTCTGTTGTTTTTCCAATACATTAATAATAAATATCCGAATAACATACCTCCCAGGTGGGCAAAATGGGCAACGTTGTCGCCCGGATTGTTGCTTAATCCAAGTACAAGTTCCAGTACGATATATCCTGTGATAAGCCATTTGGCTTTGATAGGGAAGGGGAATGGTATTATGTAAATGGCATTGTTAGGGAATGTCATTCCGTATCCAAGCAGAATGCCATAAACTGCACCCGATGCGCCTACTGTAAGCATCATATTCAGATATTGATCCATCATAATAATTCTGCCTGCCATATTTACGCTGTCATAATTGGCAAGTGTCAGTGAATAGTGTGCCCACTGCACCAATTCTTGCGTTACTCCTGCGCCTATACCGCATACCAAATAAAAAATCAGGAATTTTTTTGGTCCCCATACGTTTTCAAGTACACTGCCGAACATCCAGACAGCAAACATATTGAAGAATATGTGCTGAAAACCTTCGTGCAGGAACATGTAGGTTAATAGCTGATATATTCTGAAACCTGATGCTTTGAAAAAGTGAAGTCCGAATAAAGAGTGTATATCAATACCGTATTTTTGCAGTGCAAGTGTACCCATGTAGAAGAGTACATTGATAATCAAAAGGTTTTTTGTTATTGTTGGAATCTTGTTCATAATCAAAAAAGTTTTTTAATCTTTAGTCACAAATAGAACGCTTTATTACAAAGCTTTGCTTTATGAGGTACAAAGGTAATCTTTTTTTAGTAACTTTGCAGCGCAAAAATTAAGATATGAAAATAGAAGATATAATGGTTAGTATGGTAGTGCAGGCTGTAAAGGCTCTGTATAACCAGGATGTTGACCCTGCATCAGTGCAGTTGCAGAAGACTAAAAAAGAGTTTCAGGGACACTTCACAGTGGTAGTTTTCCCATTTGTGAAGATTTCAAGAAAGAGCCCGGAGATGACTGCTTCCGAGTTAGGTGTATGGCTGCAAAAGAATATGCCGGCAGTCAGTTCCTATAACGTAATTAAAGGTTTTTTGAATATTGTTATATCAATTCCTGTTTGGTTAAAGGTGTTGACTGATATCAATTCAGACGATAAATACGGTTATACTCAGGTTACCGATGAATCTCCATTGGTAATGATAGAATATTCATCGCCTAACACAAATAAACCTCTCCATTTAGGTCACGTAAGAAATAATCTGTTAGGTGCAGCTTTAGCAAATATTATGTCAGCTGCGGGAGCACGTGTTGTTAAGACCAATATAGTGAACGACCGTGGTATTCATATCTGTAAATCAATGCTTGCCTGGCAGAAATGGGGTAATGGTGCAACTCCTGAATCAACAGGTAAAAAGGGTGATCATCTGATAGGTGATTACTACGTGGAATTTGATAAACATTATCGTGCAGAAGTAAAGTCCTTGTTGCCTGAAAACTACGATGAATTGGACGAAAAAGCTCAGGAAGCAGCTAAGGCAGAAGCTGAAAAGCAGTCTCCTTTGATGAAAGAGGCGCACGATATGTTGGTGCGTTGGGAACAGGGCGATCCTGAGGTTCGTCAGCTCTGGAAGACTATGAATGATTGGGTTTATGCCGGATTTGATGAAACCTACAAACGTCTTGGAGTAAGTTTCGACAAGATATATTACGAATCTGAAACCTATCTTGAAGGTAAAGAGAAGGTGATGGAAGGTCTGGAAAAAGGATTCTTCTTCAGGAAAGAGGATGGTTCTGTTTGGGCAGACCTTGCTGCAGAAGGATTGGACCAGAAACTTTTGCTCCGTAGCGATGGAACATCGGTTTATATGACACAGGATATAGGTACTGCAAAACTGCGTTTCCAGGATTATCCTATAGATAAGATGATATATGTGGTAGGTAATGAACAGAACTACCATTTCCAGGTGCTTTCTATTCTACTTGATAAGTTAGGATTCAAGTGGGGTAAAGATCTGGTTCACTTCTCATACGGTATGGTGGAACTCCCTGAAGGTAAAATGAAGAGCCGCGAGGGTACTGTTGTGGATGCCGATGATTTGATGGATGAGATGATAGACAATGCACGTGTTACATCCGATGAATTGGGTAAATTGAATGGTCTTTCACAAGAGGAGATTGATGATATAATGCGTATTGTGGGCTTAGGTGCATTGAAGTACTTTATCCTGAAGGTGGATGCCAGAAAGAATATGACATTCAATCCAAAAGAATCAATAGACTTTAATGGTAATACAGGTCCGTTTATTCAATATACATACGCCAGAATCCGTTCTATTCTGCGTAAGGCAGCAGATGATGGCATGAATGTTCGTGATCGTCTCTTCTCTGATGATATAATAATATCAGAAAAAGAGATTGCAATTATTCAGTTGTTGGCAGAATTTAAGGATGTGATAGCACAGGCTGCAACAGATTACAATCCATCTGTAATAGCAAACTACTGTTACGAACTGGCAAAGGAATTCAACCAGTTCTATCACGACTTCAGCGTATTGCGTGAACCTGAACAGGGATTGAAGTTGTTCCGTTTGATGCTTACCGAAAACGTAGGTAAAATATTGAAACTGGGAACTGGTTTGTTAGGTATAGAGGTACCTGAACGTATGTAATCTAAAGAGTAGCTCCTTATGTCTTCTTCCGATAATAAATATTATGTGGTTTGGATTGGGCTAAATCCGGGCATATACAATAGTTGGGAGGAGTGTCGTAACCAGGTAGAAGGGTGGAAAGGAGCTATATATAAAGGATTTAAAACAAAAGAACAGGCAGAGGAGGCGCTTATGTCGCCTCCTGAACTGTATATAGAGAAGAAGGAGAAGAAAGAGCAGAAAACTAAGAAAGAGATTCTGCTTCCTCCTGAAGTGATTAGGCAGGCTATGGCGGTAGATGCTGCTTGCAGCGGAAATCCCGGTCAGATGGAATACAGAGGTGTCTATCTGGCGGATATGCAGGAGAAATTCCATTTTGGTCCAATAAAGGGCACAAACAATATAGGCGAATTTTTGGCTATAGTACACTGCCTGGCACTATACAAACAGCGTGGGCTTGACTGGCCGTTATATAGTGACAGCAGAAACGCTATACTGTGGATTCGTCAGAAGAAATGCAAGACAAAACTGGAACTCAACGAATCAACCAAAGCTGTTTTTGAACGTATAGAGGCGGCAGAACGTTGGTTGCAACAAAATAGTTTTAGGAATCCGATAATTAAATGGGAAACCGATAAGTGGGGTGAAATACCTGCTGATTTTGGAAGAAAATAGGATAATATGCAGAAACGTTTACTATATCTGTTCAGGTATTGGATAACGCTGATGGCGATATTCATTGTGGAGAAACCGCTCTTTATGCTTTATGCCTCCGGTCAGAAAGGGACACTCTCTCTACGTGATTATGTAGATGTAATGTACCATGCTCTTCCTGTTGATTTATCCTGTGCCGCTTATTTTCTTATCATTCCTCTGCTTCTAATTATTGTCTCTATATGGTGGAATAACTTACCACTGTGTAACATAATGCGATTTTACAATATAGTGCTTGCCATAGCATTGGCTCTTGCTTTTGTAAGCGATGCTGCGCTCTATCCGTTTTGGGGATTTAAGTTGGATTCATCGGTATTTTTTTATCTGAAATCGCCACAAGAGGCAATGGCAAGTGTCTCTGTTTGGTTTGTGCTGGTTGCAGTTTTGCTAATATCGTTGTTGGTGTGGATTATAACCAAACTGTTGAATAATACATATTGCAAACCAAATAAGGTTAAGAGAGTATTTCCTGTTACACTGTTATTTGTATTGCTTATGGCTCCGTTGTTTCTGTCTATGCGCGGCGGATTGAAAGAATCTACCATGAATATAGGAAAGGTCTATTACAGTACAAATCAGTTTCTGAATCATTCGGCAGTAAATCCTGTTTTCAGTGTGTTGAGTTCTATCAGTAAATCGGATGATTATTCACAGCAGTACAACTATTTTGATGAACAAGAGCGCGAACTTCTTTTTAACGGACTATATTCCACTACCGGTTCAGATACACCAAAACTTTTGAATACAGAGCGCCCGAATGTCCTTATTATATTAATGGAGGGGTTTGGCGGAGATTTCTTGTCTTCTATAAGCGGTCTTCAGGATGTGGCACCAAATTTAGATTCACTTGCTGCGCAAGGAGTCTTTTTCAGTAATTGTTATGCAGGAAGTTTTAGAACAGATAGAGGAATAGTATGTGCATTGAATGGCCATCCGGGGCTCCCTTCGGAATCTATAATGAAGATGCCAAACAAGAGTAGGAACCTGCCTTCATTAGCAAAAAAGTTCGTTGAAAAGGGCTATTCTACAGATTTCTTCTATGGTGGCGATATAAACTTTACCAATATGCAGAGCTATCTGTGGAGTAACGGTTATCAGTCAATAACTGCCGATACCGATTTCTCTATGGCAGAGCGTCAAACAAATGCATGGGGTGTAAATGATGATATTACTTTCAGCGCATTGCTTGAAAAACTGAAAAATCGCGAAGATAGTTTGTGGCACACTACATTTCTTACTTTAAGCAGTCACGAACCTTTTAAGGTGCCAAGCAACCGTTTTGAAGATGATATTTGTAATTCGTTTGCATATACCGATAGTTGTATAGGTGCTTTTGTGGATTCTTTGAGGCAGACTGCTCTATGGGAAAATACATTGCTGGTGCTTATGCCGGATCATGGTTTCTGTTATCCGCGTACAGGTTTTAAAAGTGCTCCGCACGCACATCACATACCTGTAATATGGACTGGTGGTGCTGTAAAACAGCCTGTCAAAATTGACAAATTGATGAACCAGACCGATATGGCGGCTACATTGCTGGCACAAATGAAGATAGATTTTTCAGATTTTCTATTCAGCAGAAATGTGCTGTCTGAACAGTACAACGACCAATTTGCTTTCTATACCTTTGTGGATGGTTTCTGCTATATTGACAGTACGGGAGCAACATTATATGATAATGCTGCCGGTAAGGTTCAGGAAAATATGGGTAATGGCACTGCGGAACAAAATCTGAATAGAGAAAACCGCGGTAAGGCTATTTTACAGACACTTTATGACGATCTGGATGCGCGTTGACGCTTTTCCTCTATGTATTTCAAATACTTTTGATACCCTTCCCAGGTACGTTTCCATCTGTTATGGCTCCATAACCAGGTAGCAGGGTTGTTGTTTATGGTCTTTTCCAGCATACGGATATATTTCTCTGTAACAGAATGTTCAGGTTCATCTTTTATGCTTTCGTACATTGAATGTATAATGCATTCATATCTGCCACGTTTAACGCGAATAACTTCTGCATAAAAAACGGCCAAATCTAATTTCTTTGCAATACGTTCAGCTCCCGTAAATACAGGTGTTTTTTGATTCATAAACTGTGTCCAATAGTGTATGTTGCGCATTAAAGGAACCTGGTCTGCTATCATTCCTACAATGAATTGTTGTCCCCTGTTTTTGTACTCCAAAAGTTGTCTTAATGTGCGTTCCATTGAGATACTTTCTGCTCCGTATGCTCCTCTTATTTTTAGCATAACATTATTCATTACGCTGTTTTCCAGAACATGATAAATTTGACATACCTGATACTTTGGGTTTAGTTGTACCGGCAGTGTAGATACCCATTCCCAATTACCTGTATGTCCCATATAAGCCATAACAGAACGTCCTTTGTTAAACTGTTCGTAAAGTTTATCCGTATTGACAAATTTTATATGACGTTTCATCCATTTCCCGCGCATGCTGCATGCCTTGGTACTTTCAAAGGCCATGTCAAAGAAGTATCGGTAAAAATTTATCTCCAGTTTCAAAAGTTCCTTTTTGCTTTTATCCGGGAATGATGCTTTTAGATTTTTCCTGACAATCTTTTTCCTGTATCGTAACGGCGGTATAAGAAAGCATAATAATACCAGAATGTCAGAAATCAGATACATCAGGCAGAGTGGGGTTAGTGAAAATAGCCAGATAATCCCGTATATTATTCCAAATGAAATTTTCTTGAACATAACTTTAAAACTATTCGCAAGTACAAAAATACAACATTTCGCAGAATTTTTCCGTTTTTTACGTGACTTCTTAGTATCTTCGCGGAATAAATATGCAAAGTGATTTATGAAAGGTTTATTTGGATTTTTAAGTCGTTTTGTTTCTCCGTATAAGAGAAATCTAATCTTATCGGTAGTGTTCAATTTGCTGTCGGCAGTGCTTAACGTCTTCTCGTTCGCTCTAATAGTTCCTATTCTGGAACTTTTGTTCAAAATTAATAAGGCAGATTATGTTTTAATAGAAAATGCCGGTAGTGGTTTTTTGGGATTGCCGGAGTTTAGCGTTTTAAAGAACAATTTTTACTACTACATAAACGAAACTATATCTCAGTTTGGCGCATCTACCACGCTTCTGATATTGGGTTTGGTGCTAGTGTTTATCACATTTTTTAAGACCGGTTGTTATTTTGCATCTACTGCGGTAATGGTGCCGTTGCGTACCGGTGTGGTTAAAGATATTCGCGTAAAACTGTACGATAAGGTGTTGTCGCTGCCTATGGGTTTCTTTTCGAAAGAGAGAAAGGGCGATATAATAACCCGTATGAGTGGCGATGTTACAGAAGTGGAGGTGTCAATAGCAAGTTCATTGGATATGCTTATCAAGAATCCTATTCTTATAACGGTCTATTTTGGAACATTGATAGCCATAAGTTGGGAGTTGACACTCTTTTCTGTTCTCATAGTACCTGTAATTGTATGGATAATGGGAACTATAGGTCGTAAGTTGAAACAGAGATCTCTTGAAGTGCAGTCGCGTTGGAGTGATACTATGTCACAACTGGAAGAGACCTTAGGTGGTTTGCGTGTAATTAAGGCATTTCTGGCAGAAGACAAGATGTCTAACCGTTTTGACCAGAGCAGTGCTAAATTACGTTCATCTCAGATTCGTGTAAATCTGCGTCAGGCTCTGGCTCATCCTGTAAGCGAATTTATGGGTACTGCTCTTATTGTAGTGGTACTATGGTTTGGCGGTTCGTTGATATTGAGTGAAAATGCTTCTATAGAAGCACCTACATTCATATATTACATTACTATTCTTTATAGTTTGCTTAATCCTATAAAAGAACTTTCAAAAGCCAGTTATGCTATTCCTAAGGGTATGGCATCTGTAGAGCGTATAGATAAGATATTGCTGGCAGAAAATAAGATAACCAATTCTGAAAATGCGGTTAATATGCCGGCAATGACCGATAAAATTGAGTACAAAAATGTTACGTTCTCATACGAAGAGGGCAGAGAGGTGCTTCACGAAATCAATTTGACAGTTCCAAAAGGTAAAACAGTTGCTCTTGTTGGTCAGTCAGGTTCGGGAAAATCTACTTTGGTAGATCTGTTGCCACGTTTCTACGATGTAAACAGCGGATCTATATTGATAGATGGAGTGGATGTAAGAGATATGACTCTTGAATCGTTGCGCGGAATGATGGGTAATGTTAATCAGGAGGCAATCCTGTTTAACGACACATTCTATAACAATATCACTTTTGGTGTGAAGGGGGCTACCGAAGAACAGGTTATTGCGGCTGCAAAAATAGCCAATGCTCACGATTTCATAATGGAAACCGAAAATGGTTATCAGACAAATATAGGTGACCGCGGATGCCTGCTTTCAGGTGGACAGCGTCAGCGCATCAGCATAGCCCGTGCCATACTAAAGAACCCGCCTATTCTTATTCTTGACGAAGCTACAAGTGCTTTGGATACGGAATCGGAACGTTTGGTACAGGAGGCTTTGGAACGTCTTATGAAAGACAGAACCACTATAGCTATTGCTCACAGACTATCCACTATAAAGAGTGCCGACGAAATATGTGTTCTTCACGAAGGAAAAATTGTTGAGCGCGGTACGCACGAAGAACTTTTGGCATTGAACGGATATTACAAGCGTTTGAATGATATGCAACAATTATAATCTTTGAATAATATGGTTAAAATAGGTACACCACTTACCGCTGTAGCAAAAAAAGCATTGCTTTGCGGATCTGGCGAATTAGGTAAAGAAGTTGCAATAGAACTACAGCGTTATGGCGTTGAAGTTATTGCTTTGGATCGTTATGAGAATGCTCCTGCTATGCAGATTGCACATCGTTCATACGTTCTTTCAATGTTGGATGGTGCACGTCTGCGCGAGATTATCGAACTGGAGAAACCAGATTTGATTATCCCGGAAGTAGAGGCTATTGCCACACCTACACTTATTGAACTTGAAAAGGAGGGATACAATGTTATTCCTACAGCTCAGGCTACATTCCTTACCATGAATCGTAAGGGAATACGTCAGTTGGCAGCAGAAAAGTTGGGTCTGCCTACATCAAAATATAAATTTGCTGCTACCAGAGAAGAGTTTGATGCTGCTATTCAAGAGGTAGGAACACCTTGCGTGGTAAAGCCTATTATGAGTTCTTCAGGTCATGGTCAGAGTGTTTGTAAGACTCCTGCCGATGCTGATAGCTGTTGGAAATGCGCTCAGGAAGGTGGACGCGCAGGTCAGGGTGAAGTTATTGTAGAGGGTTTTGTTAAGTTCGATTATGAGATAACTCTCTTAACAGTACGTCACAGCGGTGGTACATCGTTCTTGAATCCTATAGGACATCATCAGGTGGATGGTGACTATCGTGAATCCTGGCAGGCTCAGCCTATGAGCGATAAAGCGCTGGCTGCTGCACAGGATATAGCTAAGAAAATTACCGATGCATTGGGTGGCTATGGTATCTTTGGCGTAGAGATGTTTATCTGTGGTGATGAGGTTCTGTTTAGCGAAGTTTCGCCTCGTCCACACGATACCGGTATGGTAACTATGATTTCACAGGATCTTTCTGAGTTTGCACTGCACGCAAGAGCAATACTTGGATTGCCAATCCCAAAAATCAACTTCTATGGTCCATCAGCATCAAAAGCTGTAGTAGTAGAGGGTGATGGTACTCAGGTGGTATTTGAAAATCTGGAAGAGGTTCTTGCAGAAGAAGATGTACAGATTAGAATATTCGGTAAACCTTTTGTAAAGGGACATCGTCGTATGGGTGTTATCCTGGCTAAGGATGAAACCATTGAAAAGGCGTTGGCAAAGGCTGAACGCGCTTATGCAAAATTAAAGGTTAAGGTTGTTGGCTGATAACCAGACTCTTTTCGTTCATTCGCTCCATATACTGCTGAATAACAGCTTTCAGTTGGGCAGTAAGTGAAGATGCAATATCGGGATACCGGTCTTTTAGATTCTCTTTAAGGCCGGTATCTGTTTTGTAGTTATACATAGCCATCAGCTCATTTCCATCAAAGTGGATGACATAATCGCCTTTGATGAATTGGAAGATACCGTTTATATAGTTGGCTGCAAATGTATCTTCGTCTTTTGTGGTTAGCAGATTCTGTCCAAAGCAGATAAATGGTCTGTCGTAGCCCAAATATCCTAAAATGGTAGGCAGTATATCTGTTTGCTGAGCTATGGCATTTCTGCGTCCCTTTAGTTCACCGGAAGGGGTGTAGAATATGATAGGTACTCTGAATTTACCTACCTCTGTCTGGTATTCGGGATATTCCGACTGGTTTGTATGGTCGGCAGTAAATACAAACAGTGTGTTGTTGAACCACTCTTGTTCCTTTGCCTTTTCAAAGAAGAGGCGCAATCCGTTATCGGAATACTTTACGCATTTATGTATGGGTAGATTGCCTTCAGGAAACTGATCTTTTCTCCATTCCGGTATGGCAAATGGATGATGTGATGAAGCGGTGAAGATAGACGATACAAACGGCTGCTTAAAACTGCCCATTTTATCGCAGAAATATTGTAAATAATCTTCATCCCAGATGGCCCAGATACCATCGAATTTTGACATTCCGCCATATTGAGGTTCTTCGTTGAATTCAGTTAAACCAAAGTAGTCTATGTAGCCTATGCTTCGGGAGTAAGATTTGAATCCCATAGAACTATTGTCTGCCCCGTGAAAGAATGCTGAATAATAGCCTTTGTTTGAAAGTTCCTCTGCCAGACCGCTTACATTCTTGTTTATCAGAGTAGGGGTAAGAACAAAATTTTCTACAAACATAGGAATGCCCGAAAGTATTGATGGCATAGCGTCTATGCTTTTTCTTCCGTTAGCAAATGAATATTCAAATGTAAGGCTCTCTTCTATCAAAGAATCAAGAAAAGGGGTGTAGCTGACAAAGTCCGGTTTGTCTTTGTTTAATGCTCCTATATACTCCGT
>JAEIGA010017278.1_pt1 | contig 10987 bp, 8 predicted proteins | sample 9270691 | NCBI WGS metagenome assembly JAEIGA01 (sample SAMN17057246, study PRJNA624740) | gut metagenome | biome: biome; isolation source: fecal sample | host: Bos grunniens | place: China: Xizang | collected 2019 | reverse complement strand
AAAATATGACGGAACTGGATATCCTTGTGGGCTAAAAGGGGAAGATATTCCTTTTGAAGCTAGAATTATGGCTTTGGCGGATGTTTTTGATGCATTGGTTAGCAAACGCTGCTACAAAGATAGTTTTAGCTATGATAAAGCGTTTCAAATTATTGAAGAATCTTTGGGTAATCATTTTGATCCAATTTTGGGGAAAGCGTTTATTGCGTGTAGGGAAAAACTTGAAGCTTTGTATAATAATGATAATGTTTAATCTACAAAAACAACTTTTCTATATCTTCTTCTGTTAGTAATTTGTATTCGCCTGGTTGTAAAGTTGTGTCTAGCTGTAATTTGCCAATGGAAATGCGTTTTAAGTAAACAACTTTATTTTGTACGGCTTGGAACATTCTTTTTACTTGGTGATATTTGCCTTCGGAAATTGAGAGTAAGGCAATGGTTGTGTTTTCTGTGATTTTTTCTTTTGGATATGTGCTTTTTGAGAGCCACTTTTGAATTTGTTCTGGTGTGGCCCATTTTACTGTGGCACTTTGGCATTTGAAACCAGGTTCGTTATCTTCTGGGCCTACTTCAATTCCTTGTAAAAATAGTTCTTCAATTTGGTTTTTGTGTTCTTCTGATTCTGGTTTTTCTAAAACGCAAAAATATGTTTTGTTGATGTTTGATTTTGGGGAAATTAATTTGTGTGTAAGTTCTCCGTCTGTTGTAAAAAGTAAAAGTCCTTCTGTGTCCATGTCTAGGCGACCAACTAGGTGAAGTTTTTCTTGCAAATATGGTGTTCGTAAATCTTCGTCTAAAAGATCAAAAACTGTTTGATGTTCGCCGTCTTTGTTGGAAGAAACTGTATGTGAAACTTTATTCATCATTATGTAGTAGTGTTCTGTAAAATCAATTTTTTCATCATCAATTGTCAAAACATCAGTTTGGGGATCAATTGTAAGTGATGGATCAAAAATTTGTTTTCCGTTTAGTAAAACTTCAGCTTGGCGTAATAGTTTTTTTATGTCTTTGCGAGTTCCAAAACCTTGGTGTGAAAGTAATTTGTCTATTCTTTGTTTTGACATTTAATTTATCCTTTGTATATAAAATGGCTGGTTATTACGAGCCATTTTTTTTTGTAATTTGTTGTAGATAATTATACAGCAAATTAATTAAAAAATACTATTTAAAAAAATGAAAATGCTGATACAATTATAAATTATGAGTAAGAAAATTATTAATCCTATTTTGTCTGGTTTTTATCCAGACCCTTCTGTTTGTGTTGCTAATGGCAAATTTTATCTTGTAAATTCGTCGTTTTCGTATTTTCCTGGTCTTCCTATTTTTGAAAGTGAAGATTGTTGTTCATGGAAGCAAATTGGAAACATTATTGATAGACCTTCTCAATTAGATTTTTCTGGGCAGGGTGTTTCTAGAGGTTTGTTTGCCCCAACTATTCGTTATAATAATGGAAAATTTTATTGTATTTGTACTCAAGTTGATAAAATTGGTAACTTTTTTGTTACTGCGGACAATCCTGAAGGGCCTTGGTCTGATCCAATTGTTATTGATGGTGCTATTGGTATAGACCCTTCTTTGTTTTTTGATGATGATGGAACTGTTTGGTACATTGGAACAAGACCTGCTCCAGAAGGTGTAAAATGGAATGGAAACTGGGAAATTTGGGTTCAACAAATTGATATTAATACTGGAAAATTACTTGGTGAATCTAAAGGTATTTGGCGTGGTGCGTTAAAAAATTGTGTTTGGCCAGAAGGTCCTCATATCTATAAAATTGATGGAATGTATTATTTGCTTCATGCAGAAGGTGGAACTGGGCCTGAACATGCGGTTTGTGTTGCAAGATGTGATTCTGTTTTGGGTGAATGGGAAGGAAAAAAGGCTAATCCAATTTTAACTCATAGGCATCTTGGAAAAACTGCTGGGGTTGTTTATGTTGGTCATGCTGATTTATTCTGCGACAACAACAATCGCTGGTGGATGGTTTGTTTGGCTAGCCGTCCTTATGGTGAAGGTGAAAACAGATGTTGTAATATGGGGCGCGAAACTTTTCTTGTTCCTGTAATTTGGGAAGATGGCTGGCCTGTTGTAAGTTGGCAAACTGGACTTGTTGAACAAGCTTACACAATTGATGGAAAAGTTTCTAAGCGTGAAGTTGGTGACAAAAATGCTGTAGATTTTCCAAAAGAAGACGATTTTAATACTTCTGAACTTGATTATTACTGGCTTGGTTTGCGCCGAATTGATAAAGATTACATTAATTGTACAGAAAATCCTGGTTCGTTAAGACTTTATGGTGGTTCTGATTTTGATGCGGATAATGTAAGTTTTATTGCAAGACGTCAAACTTCATTTAGTTTTAAAGCTTATGCAAAAATTTGTGCTAATTTTAATAATGATAATGATAGTGCTGGTTTAATTTGTTTTCAGAATGAAAAATTTTATTATAAATTGCAGCTAAAATTAACTGGTAAAATTGTTCGTGTTCAGTTGGTTAAATGCGCTGGTGCAGAAGAAGAAATTATTGCTGAAGATGTATTTACTGGCGGAACAAAATCTGTTTGTGGAATTTTAAAAGTTGTTGCTGAAAAACAAAGTATTAGGTTTGAATTTGGAGTGGATGATAAAAATCTTACAACTTTGGCAGATAACATTGACGCTTCTATTTTGAGTGTAGAAAAAGCAGGCGGATTTGTTGGAACTATTATTGGTATGTTTGCAGTTTCTGGTCAAGATTATGCAAAGAAAGACTTTTATGCAGATTTTGATTGGTTCAAATATGAAGATTTTTCAAAAGATTGGACTTTATAGTTCAATAACTGTATAATATTGCATACTAGTATTTTAGTTAAATTTTGAGGTCAAAATGAGTTTAAAAGTAAAAGGTATTTACTCTGATGGAATGGTTTTGCAACGGGATGTTGTAAATTGTGCATTTGGTGTTGCAGAACCTGGTGAAAAGGTTGTTCTTAATTTTAGAGATTCTGAATTTTCTTGTGTTTGTGATGCAGAAGGAAATTGGAAAATTGAATATGATGTTGGAAAAGCTGGTGGGCCATTTGAACTTAAAATTTCTTGTGGTAACGAAAATGTTTTGTTTAAAGATGTTTTTGTTGGTGAAGTTTGGGTTAGTTCGGGGCAATCTAATGCGCAACTTCCAATGTCTAGAATGTATTTTTCATATAGAGAAGAATTTGAACTTCCTGCAAACCAAAACATTAGAATGATTACAATACCTATTACTTTTGCTTTTGATGGCGAAAAAGATTGTGTGGAAAATCCTGTTTGGCAATGTGCAAGCCCAGAAACTCTTGGTGGAATGTCTGGAACTGGATACTTTTTTGCAAAAAAACTCCAAAGTGATTTAGGTGTGCCTGTTGGAATTATTAATCCGTCGCAAGGGGGATCTCCAATTAATTCGTGGGTAAACGAAGAAGTTTTACAAAATCTTAATCAAACTGAATTTTTAGCAGCTTTGGAAACTTATAGAAATCCTAAAAATGTTGAAGAAAAGCGTACTACTGTAGAAAAAAATCAATTTGAATGGAATAAAAAACTTAATGAAAGTGATGTGGGATTAGTTGAAAATTGGCAAGATCTTCCTTTTTCTTCTATAGGAAATGAATGGAAAAATTGTTCTGTTCCTGGTTTTATTGATGAATTGGATTCTGCTGGAATTATTTGGCTAAAGAAAAACGTGAAGCTTTCTGCAAAACAAGTTAAAAAGTTTAATTCTAAAAAAACTTGGCTTTGGCTTGGAACAATTGTTGACGCTGATAAAGTTTATGTAAATGGAACTTTTGTTGGAGAAACTCCTTATTGTTATCCACCAAGAAGATACGTTATTCCTGCTGATGTTTTAAAAGTTGGCGAAAATACAATTACAATTAGACTTCAAAAAAATTCTAATTTTGGAAAACCAAGATTTTATGAAGAAAAACCTTACTATATTTTTACAGATGATGTAAAAGTTTGGCCAGTTTCTACTAGAAATGTTGAAATTCCTGCAAAAAAAATTGTAAAGCCAAGAGATGGCGTTTTAATTGATATTTCTGGAACTTGGCGTTGTAAAGTTGGGTGTAAAGTTGAAAATTGTCCTGATGGAATATTTTTTGAATGGCAACCAACTGCTTTGTATAACGCAATGTTGGCTCCTTGTTTTAATCATGGGGTTGCTGGTGCTTTGTGGTATCAGGGGGAATCTGATTGTGGTAGAACAGAAGTTTATTCTGGTTTCTTAAAAGAAATGATTGCTTTGTGGCGCAAAAAATTTGCATATTCTAAAAAGAATTTTCCTTTTGTTGCTGTTCAACTTCCTAACTGGTGCGATGCTGTAAATGAAGGGGCTTCGGCTATTAATGATGGGTGGGCTGATATGCGTATGATTGAATGCAATTTTGCCCGTGAAGTTGAAAATGCTGCTTGTGCTGTTTGTTTGGACGCTGGTGAATGGAATGATTTGCATCCAGAAAAAAAATATACTGTTGGAACTCGTGCTGCTAAAGAAGCGTTGCGTATTGCTTATGGAAAAAATTATAATCCAGCTCCAGCTTTTCATTCTTTTGAAAAAACTGGAAAATCTTGGGTTGTAAAATTTAATTGTTTTGCTTCTGAATTAAATGCTTTTGTTGTAAAAAATATGGCTGCAAATTTGAATAAAAAATGTAAAGATGTTTTTGGATTTACTGTTTTATTTGAAAATAACGGAACAAAAGGTTTTGTAGCAGCTAAGGCAAAACTTTTATCTGGTAATTGTGTAGAAGTATTTGTTCCAAAAGTTGAAGGAAAAATTCTTGAATTAAGATATTTGTACGCATTTAATCCTGCGCCGGTAAATCTTTATTCTGCAGAATTGATTCCAGCGGAATCTTTTGTAATTAAGTTTTAGTTTTATTTTGTAAAAAGAGATTCCCGTGTCAAGCACGGGAATGACATTCTGCATGCATGGGAATGACATCCCGCATGCACGGGAATGACATCCTGTATATACGGGAATTGTCGTTGTCGGCTTTGAGCCGACAATCTTTTTTTGTGTTAGCGCTGGGAGCCCCGCCGAAGGCGTTCCGGACAACACGAAGTTGTTGTCTGGAATGAAGCGGTAGCGGAAGGGCGGACATAGCGACCTGCCAGCAAGTTTTTGAACTTTGTGAAAAAACTTGCGAAGGGCAGGGAACACCCTTTTTATTATTCTATTCTTTTCCGTTCCAACAATATGTACACAATCTTGAATGATCTAAGCCAGTGCTGTCTAGCATATCATCCAAGCGGTGGAAGCGAAGGGAAGTAAAGTGAAGTTGTTTGCGGATTTCTTCTACCATATTTGCGTATTCTGGTGTGTCTGGATCGCAGTATTTTTGGAGTGTTTCTTTGCTTACGTTTTCGCCTTCAAATTGTTGAATAACTTGTCTTGTAATTAAATCTAGTTCTGATTTTGAGCGACTGAAATTTAAGTATTTGCAGCCAAAAACAAGTGGTGGGCACGCTGGGCGAATGTGCACTTCTTCGGCGCCACTTTTGTATAAGAATTCTGTTGTTTCGCGAAGTTGAGTTCCGCGTACAATTGAGTCGTCTATTAATAGAATTTTTTTGCCTTTAATTAATGGTTTTACAGGAATGAGCTTCATGTGGGCAATTAGGTTGCGTTGTTCTTGGCTTGAAGGCATGAATGAGCGTGGCCAAGTTGGTGTGTATTTGATGAATGGGCGTGTGTATGGAATGCCCGATTCGTTTGAGTAGCCAATTGCGTGTGCAATTCCGCTGTCAGGAATGCCAGAAACACAGTCTGGGCTTACAGAGCCTTTGTCGCGGCGTGCAAGAAAACGGCCACAGTTGTAACGCATTGTTTCTACGTTTACGCCTTCGTAAGTTGCTGTAGGGTAGCCGTAGTAAATCCACAAGAATGTACAAATTTTCATTTCTTTTTGTGGTTGTTGTAGTGTTTTAATTCCATCGGCTGTTATGAATACAATTTCTGCTGGGCCTAATTCGTGGAAGTCTGAGTAGCCAAGGTTTGCGTAGGCAAAGTTTTCGAATGAGGCGCAGTAGGCTCCTTCTTTGTAGCCAATTTGGATTGGGGTGCGGCCAAATTTGTCTCTTGCTGCATAAATTCCTTCTGATGTAAGAATGAGCATGGACATTGAGCCTTTTATTTTTTCTTGTACAAATTTAATGCCTTCAAGAATTGATTCTTTGTGGTTTATGAGGGCAACTATTAATTCTGTTTGATTAATATCGCCACCGCTCATTTCCAAAAAGTGAGTATGGCCGCCTTGTAAAACTTCACCTATTAATTCTTCTTTGTTAGTAACAAATCCTACAGTTGTAATTGCAAAGTCGCCAAGGCGAGAGTGAACTAAAAGTGGTTGTGGTTCAAAGTCGCTTATACAACCAATTCCAAGTTTTCCTCTAAGTTCTTCGATGTCCTTTTCAAATTTTGTTCTGAACGGAGAATTTTGAATGTTGTGAATGGAACGATTAAATTTTCCATTATCTCCATAAACTGCAATTCCACCGCGACGTGTTCCAAGATGCGAATGATAATCTACGCCAAAAAATAAATCTAAAGCACAATCTGTTTTTGATGCAACACCGAAAAAACCACCCATTTAAGAGCCTCTTATTTTCTAAAAATTATTTTGTATCATAGCATTTTTTTTTATAAAAATCTATTAGGTGGGGGAAGTCTCCCCCTCGCCTGCACGTTGTTGCAGGCTACCCCTTCTAGCGGGGACACCCCGCAACGCCCCGGGGGTGTGGCGCTTTATTTTTTAACGGATTTTCTATTGTAGCCAGGTCTTTTCCGCTACCCCCTCTATTAATATAAGGAATAAATATAAACTAAAATTGCATAAATATACAAAAATTAATAAAAAAATTGCATAATCATTGACAATTGTGCCTAGTTTATGAATAATATAGTCATTATGATTAATCCATTAGCGCAAGAATTAAATGAAACTTTATCTGGTTCAGTTGTAGACGCTTTGATGTCTGATTTAGGAAAGCGTCTTTATTTTCCAAACGGAATTATTTCGCAAGGTGGCGAAGCTGCTACTGATGCTTATTTAGCAAACGGTACAATTGGTATGGCTGTTGCAAATGGTTCTCCAATTGAATTAGATTCTTACAAAAAAAATATGCCTAATTTTAATTCAAGGGAAACTGTTGCTTATGCAAAAACAGCTGGTCATCCTGATTTAAGAAAATTGTGGAAAGAAAAAATTATAGAAAAAAATCCTTTATTAAAAGATAAAAAATTTTCTATGCCAATAATGGTTCCGGGTTTAACTGCGGTTTTGTCTTATGTTGCAGATTTGTTTGTTGATGTTAATAAACCTTTGTTGGCACCAAATCCTTGTTGGGATAACTACGAATTAATTGCTGCCGCTCGTCGTGGTGCAGAGTTCCACATGTTCCAATGTTTTGATAAAAACGGATTTTCACTTTCTTCTTTAGAAAAATCAATGAAAGAAGAAGCTGCAAAATATGGTTCAGTTCGCGTAATTTTGAACTTTCCACAAAATCCTTCTGGATACAGTCCAACAGTTTCTGAAGCAAAAGAACTTGTTAGAATTGTAAAAGAAGTGGCAGATTCTGGTGCAAAAGTTTTGGTTCTTTGTGATGATGCCTATTTTGGATTAAATTATGAAGATGATATTGAAAGTCAGTCTTTGTTTGCTTACCTTGCAGATTTGCACGAAAATGTTTTGGCAATTAAAGCAGACGGTCCTACAAAAGAAGATTTTGCTTGGGGATTCCGTGTTGGTTTTGTAACTTTTGCTTCAAAAGGTCTTTCTGATGAACAATACACTGCATTAACTACAAAATTTATGTCGGCAATTCGTTCTTCTGTTTCTTGTTCTTCAACACCAGCGCAAACTTTGGTAATGAAGGCGTTGAACGACGAAGCTCATAATGCTCAAAAATTAGAATTAAGAAAAATGCTTAAAAGAAGATACGATGTTGTAAAAGCATTTGTAAAAAACAATAAATCTTCTGTTTTGGAACCTTTGCCTTTTAATTCTGGTTATTTTATGAGTTTTAATGTAAAATCTGGAAATGCAGAAGATATTAGAAAAAAACTTTTAAAAGAAAAAGGCATTGGAATTATTCAAATTGATCCAAATACTTTAAGAGTTGCTTTTTCTAGTATTGATGAAGAAAAAATTGAAGAAGTTTACAAAAATATATACGAAATTGCGGAGTCAATGTAATTGAAAACTAAGAACACTTGTTTTTTTTGTTTGGTTTTTTTTGCGTCAATTTTCTTGTTTAGTTGTAAAGAGAATAATCAGGATAAGCGGTTGGTAATTTGGACCGATTGTCCTGAATTTTCTCAGTACATTGAACTTTTTAATAAAACTCACAAAGATAATAGTGCAATTTTAGTTTATAAAGAAAATCCCGCTTTGTCGTTACCAGCTCAAAAAGACGAAGTTGTTCCGGATATTATTATTGGATCTTGGCTTAGAAACGAAAATACTACAAAATATTTTAAACAGTTAGATTCAATTTTTGACAGAAAATCTATTAGCGATACAGATTTTTACCCTCAGTTGTTGGAATCTGGAAAAATCAGAAAAACTCAATATTTACTTCCAGTTAGTTTTAATTTACCTGCAATTATTTTTTCTACAAAGAACAGCCATTTAATTTCTGAACATTATACTTTAACTCTTGAACAAATTCGTGAAAGTGCAAGTGGGTACAATGTAAAAAATAAAGATGGTGTATATTCTAGAATTGGTTTTACACCTTTGAGTAATGAAAACTTTTTATATTTAACAACAAAACTTCATAAAGTTGATATTCGTGATGGAAAAAATCAACTTGAATGGAATGAAGAAAATCTTCAAAAAAATATTGAATATATGCGTGAATGGGTAAGAACAGATAATACTTCTGCCCAAGTAGAAGAAGAATTTGCATATAAATATTTGTTTATGCCATATTATAGACAAGTAACTTCTGATAGAACATTGTTTGCGTATACAACAAGCGATGTTTTGTTTAAGGCAATGAATAATCAAGATTTGCAAGTTGATTACAGATGGATTTGTGAAGATAATGTAATTCCAATTGAAGATTCTTACACTATGCTTGGAATTTATAAAAAAGCAAAAAATCTTGTTGGTGCAACTGAATTTATTACATGGTTTTTTCAGGCTCAAAATCAAAAACAAATTTTAGACAGAAAAGAAGCTCTTAATCTAAATACAGATTTGTTTGGTATTGTTGGTGGTTTTTCGTCTATTAGAGATGTAAATGAACACATTTTGCCTGTATATTACACACAGCTTTTGTCAAACTTGCCTCCTGCTCAAATGTTGGAAGTTCCACAAAAGTTACCTGTTCGTTGGGATAGTATGAAATCTTCTGTAATAGATGTTTATTTAAAACAATCTGTTGTTGAAGAAGATAAAAATAATGTAACGCCAATTCGTAGTTTGGAAGCAGAATGGCGAAAGAAAGTTTTTGAAAAGTAAAAGATATTTATTGTAACGATTTTAAGGAAGTGTTATTTTTAAATTTATATGAAAGATTATTACGAAATTTTAGGTGTTTCCAGAAACGCAACAAATGATGAAATAAAAAAAGCATATAGAAGTTTGGCTTTTAAGTATCATCCAGACAGAAATTCTGGAGATAAAGCAGCAGAAGAAATGTTTAAACAAATTAATGCGGCTTATGATGTTTTGGGTGATGAATCTAAACGCAAGAATTATGATTTGTATGGTCAAACTGATTCTAACGCAAATGCATATCAGAACAATTATCAAAGACAATATAGATATACTTATGCAGATCCTTTTTCTGGTGGTTTTGGTGATTGGTTTGAAAGAGCAAATGCTTCTCAAAATCAAACTAGACAAAACTGGAATGGATACAATTATTCTAACAATTCAGAAGATTATAAAAAGCAGACAAAATCTAACTTGTTTTCTTTGTTTATTTCAAAAGTTTTGCAGGCGTTTTTTGCACTATTCTTTATGAGATTTTCTTATATTATTCCGTTTGGATTTTTAATTTGTTTTGGCGTGTTTATTAATGGTGTTACAGGTGCTTTTTCGGCTCTTAGAATGTTGATTCGTCAATTGAAAACGAAATAAAAAAAGGGGCTGTTCAATAAGTATTTTTCATGTCATTTTCGTCCTCTGGCTAGACCAGAGGATCTACCCGAAAATCTAAATGTATATATAGCAAGGATTTAGAGATTGTTGTATCAAGTACGACAATGACATTTTAAACTTATTAGTCATCCCCTTTTTTTATGGTATTAATTCTATTTTACATTTCCAATAAAGTACTTCTTCTTACCACGTCTAAAGATAATAATTTCACCTTCAATTGCCATATCTTTTGTGATAAGTGTTGTTTCGTCGTTAATAATGTTTCCGTTTACGCTAATTGCGTTTCCTTTAAGGAATTCACGAGCTTCACGTTTTGAACTTGCAATTTTGTTGTTTACAAGAACGTCAACGATATTTCCTTCTTCTGTCAAATCAAATGAAGGAACACTTCTCATTCCAGATTTAATGTCCTTTACAGAAAGTCCTGCAAAATCACCTTTGAACAATTTTTCACTAACAGAAACGGCATTGTCAGCTTCTTCTTTTCCGTGAATGTCTTTTACAACTTCCCAAGCAAGTGTTTTTTGAGCAATACGAGTTTCTGGAGCTTCTAATTGTTTTGCGTAAACTTCTTCAATTTGTTCTTTAGAAAGGAATGTAAAAACTTTTAAGTATTCAAGAACTTTTGAATCGTCTGAGTTTATAAGGTATTGGTAAATTTCGTAAGCCGAAGTTTTTTCTTTATTTAACCAAAGAGCGTTTCCTTCTGATTTTCCAAATTTTTTACCAGTTGAATCCAAAATTAAAGGCATTGTAAATGCGTAAGCTGGTTTTTCCAAAACTTTACGAATTAAATCTACACCAGTTGTAATGTTTCCCCATTGGTCACTTCCGGCAACTTGCATAATACAATTTTT
>JAEIGA010017277.1_pt1 | contig 10987 bp, 14 predicted proteins | sample 9270691 | NCBI WGS metagenome assembly JAEIGA01 (sample SAMN17057246, study PRJNA624740) | gut metagenome | biome: biome; isolation source: fecal sample | host: Bos grunniens | place: China: Xizang | collected 2019 | reverse complement strand
CGGGTGATTAGCTCAGTTGGCTAGAGCGTCTCGTTTACACCGAGAAGGTCGGGGGTTCGAGCCCCTCATCACCCACCATTCAGGTTATAAAGTAATTTTCAACTATTTCGTAATCTATAAATGTCTGTTAAACCCCTCGCAAAAATAGAGGGCTATTTTTATACCATTTTTGCGGCAAAAAATACATCAAAAACCGTATTTTATCCCTATAAATTCGTTGGTTAAATCCCTGGACATTATTCGTCTCCAAGCGCACGTACCCCACCATATTTATCTCCATTAATTAGATAAATCGGTATCCCAAAAGATTTAGCATATTGCTTCTGTAGATCGGTTATATCATTGGTGTCATCACCAAAAACAATTAAACAAGAGGGCATAATTAGTTCATCTCCAGCTAGACGATCCAGTACGACTTCATTATAGCTAGACATTGCGTCTTTTGCTCCAGTTTTTTCAATTAATTCATCAGGCAACATCAGCCTTTCGTTGCCGTGGTTACCAATGATACTATAGCGAGAGCGAGCATTTATTGAACTACCAGCATCTTCTTCGGACATCGTTACAATTGAATCATCTTTTATATCGGTAAAACCGAATATTATTTCGCTATGTTTAAAGATGTTGATTTTGTCACTTGAGATTAGTGATGTAGATAACCCGTGAGGAATGTAATCGGTGCCCACACGTGGATTTTCCCATTCGTGTTTCGGATCTTCAGTTAATAAATCTTCTGCACTTTTTTCTCCTTGAGCTGAATACATAGCATTACGGACGTGTGCCAAAATTTTAAAATCTGCACCTTCAAAACGAACAACTGGCGTACCATCATCTAGTTCTTCGTGTATTAACCCATCCCGATCGACTCCGTCATCATGGAAAAGCTCCTGCTGATATACTCGATTATAATATTTTAAGATTTTTTCTTTTGCTAATCCGACATTCTTACGTAATTGCTCAGCATCAATATCTTCTGGTAATTCTTCTCCCATTAATACTTTATAAACTAAACTTATATCGCTAGCTTCTTGTTTAGAAATTACACCATCCTCAATATATGACTCAACTTTTTCTTGGTCAAAAGTCGGTTCTCTCGTGTCGTAAGAACGCTCTTCGCTGAGTACTCTACTGTCTTTTAAGACGAGCGTCACTTTATGAAGTGTACCATCAGGATTATATTTATCCGGTTTTCTCTCAGCAACTTGGTCGTCTAGCACTGCTTTTAGAATCTCTTGGTGAATTTCGCGATTTTCACCTTCTACACCCCAACGTTTATATCCATCAATCAATCCAACAACCTGGAATTCGCGTGCCAAACGGTCTCGATTGCGCCCAAATAATTGTTCGCAAGTTGCATCTATTTCCTCGACTGACCTTGGTAATTCTTTTTCACTAGCATTGAAATCATTTAACGTTCCCATCTTATCAGCTAAAGCTGCAACGCTATCCCAACCTTGACTTTCATAGTTAGAGCTCTCTTGTTTACCATTATTTATTTCCGAACTCATCATATCTTATTATATTATACCATTTTGATATAATTCTTTTTTATATTCTGTTAAAGCCTGATTAATAAAGCCCCACCATTCAGGTCATAAAATGTTATTTCAACTATTTCGTAACCTGTAAATGCCTGTTAAATCCCTCGTCAAAATAGAGGGCTATTTTTGTGCCATTTTTGCGACAAAAACACGCCAAAAGTTGTATTTTACCCCTATATTTTTGTCTGTTAAATCCCCAACAATTTGATTTAATTATTTCCAACCGAACTCTTGATAAAAAACGCCGTCTTTTTTAAATCTTTCAAGAGCTTTCTTTCGTGAATCTATAATATTTTCTGGCAAATCATTTTCGTTAAACCATTTTAGCTCTGCGACTTTTTCCGGCTCGCCTATTTTTATCTCACCAGAATAATTATTTACTCTAAAACAACCTAAAAACCTTGGTTCGCCATCGCCAAAAGAGTGTAGCAATCCCATAAACTCAATATCTTCCGGTATAATATCAACGTTAACCTCTTCTTTAGCTTCACGACATACAGTTTTGGTCATCGGTTCATCTTTTTCTACATGTCCAGAAGCCGAAAAATCCCACATACCATCAGCAAATCCAGTGTTTTGCCTTTTTTTGTAGAAGGTATTCGGTCCCATCTTTGGTTTCTCTTCTCAACAATACGAGCACTGCGGAAATAGTTCTAAAACGTCCAGCTGCATTATCTGTAGAATTATTCATATTACAATTATACCATACGGGATATTATTGTTAAAGCCTGGTTAATTGAGCCCCACCAAGCCAAGAAAAAGACCGTTAGGTCTTTTTTTGCCTCAGTAAAAGCAAGACACCCCTCATCGCCCAGTAAAAAGCCCCTAATTAGGGGCTCGTGTATTTGGAAACTAATTCCAAGAATTGTCCGTTCATCATAGAATCAACGTCATCTTGTGTTTCCATGGTAATGCTATAAGTTTGTTCAAAATTTCCAGCCTTTTGTATCATGGAAAGACATTTTTCTCCAGCATCATAAGCTATGCATACAGAAGGAAACTTTTTTGCAAGCATCTCAACCGGCATCGACATTAAAAAACCAATGTCTTCATTCTCGTAACCATAAACAATCTTGCTTAAATAAAAGTTTTCACTTTCAATAATCACAGGATCAAGTAATATCGTCCATTTTTTACGAAGTTCCGCCAGAATCGTTTCTGTGTTTTTTCTGACCATTTGAATAGCCATCTCTTTTGTAATAATGTTCATAATCAAACCCTCCTTTTGATCAATGTGTTTTATCATTATACAACATTTCTCCGATTTTTCCAACTTTTTATTTAGTTATGCAACACTTGTTGCATAAATCGAAAAAACATAAAAATGTGATTCTGTCTCTATGTTACAATTGCTACACGGAGGAGAAAGGGAATCATCAATAAAAGATGCTAAAAATTGTAGTTTTCGATAGCGGTTTCGGTGGAGAGCTATTCGCGGATAAACTTAACGAGGCGATAGGTGTGGTGGAAGTCATCCGTGTTATAGACTGGCGTAACGCTAACGGGTATCTAGAGAGCAAGAAAAAAGCCAGACAGCTAGCAGAAAAAGCTTTAAGCCCCTACATCGGCAAAGTTGATCTAATTATTTTCGCCAATACCTTGCTTAGCATTACAAGCCTAAAATATTTTAAGCGAAAATATAAAATGCAAAAGTTTGTTGGATTGGGGTTGAAGCTTCCGGATACATTTATTAAGCGTGACGTTTTGATACTTACTACCAAGGCAGTTACAAAAACAATTAATTATCACAACTTTCTCTTCCGTATCAGGCGGCCAACTAAGACGCTGGCGCTGGACACCTGGCCCGATAAGATAGATGACGGCGAACTAAAACCAGGTGAAATACGTTACACAATAAATCAGTTGTTAAGTGAAAAGTATTATCCAAAAGAAGTTATTTTGGCCTGCACACAATTTAGTGATATTAAAAATGAGATAAAAGACGTACTCGGTGGCAACACAAAAATATACGATAGTTTTGAAGACGGTATTCGAGCTGCCTACAGGACGCTCGGCATGCGTGGCGGCCTCAGCTTGTAATTTAAACATAAGAATTATGTTATAATGTATCTATGGATCTTAATTTTACTAAATTCTATACAAGCCTCGTCGTTGTAGCTATCATTATTGTGCTTGGTTTGTTTTTAGGCAAAATTAAATGGATTGATAAAAGTACCAACAAAAAGCTCGTTAATCTACTATTAATGGTTTTTATGCCAGCCTCTCTCTTTAACGCTTTTCCTGGCGAATATTCTGATGAGTTTTCTGAGCTATTCTTCATGGGGCTCGTAGGCGGCGTTGTTACCATGCTCCTCGTTATCATAGCTGCCAAAATTATCTATAACAAAAAATTTTTCCCAGGCGAGCTTAGCTATGAAGCTCAATTTGCTTTTGCCTTTAATAACGCCACCTTCCTAGGATACCCACTGATTAGCATGGCCTTTGGCGAACGCGGAATTATCCCTTACTGTGGCTTTATTATTGCCTTTAACGTTGCCCTATTCTCCTATGGCGTTTGGCTATTTGAACGCAAAATTGATTTTAAGTTTATTCTAAAAACCATCTTCAATCCGAATATTATTGCCGTAGTGCTTGGTATGGTACTCTTCTTATGCCACATCAATATTGAAACGACTATGCCCATCGTGCACGATTCTGTTAAATATATTTCTGGTGCCACCACTCCATTATCGCTACTCTGCATCGGCTACATGTTGTCTACTGCAGACTTTAAGAAGGTCTTCCAAAAATGGCGTCTGTTTGTCGTAGCTGCCGTCCAGCTCGTCCTTGCACCACTAATTACATATCTCATCACCAAAGTACTATTTAACTTCCCAAATGAGGTTGTATTAATTTGTACACTCATTCAGGCACTCCCTACAGCTACTTCGCTCGGGCTCTTTGCCGAAAAATACGGTGGCGATGTTGCCGAATCTAGCCAGATTGTCGTTATTTCTACCTTGATGTCTATTATTACTATGCCAGCCATCATGACATTTCTTTTTGCTACGCTCCCACAAATCACAGGTTAATCTCACACCCCAATCCCACTAGTTATGGTATAATATACTAGTAATTAAAGGAAAGGATAAAGATGAAATCTGCTGAAGATTTAGAAAAAATGAGACATACCTTAAGTCATGTACTCGCTGCTGCGGTGCAGGAGCTTTATCCTACAACAATATTCGGTATCGGTCCAGCCATAGACAATGGTTTTTATTATGATATTGATTTTGGCGATGCCAAAGTCTCTGATGCCGACCTCCCAAAGATTGAGAAAAAGATGCGTGGCATCATCGCGCGCAAACTAGAAATGACAAAACGTGTCGTCAAAAAAGAAGAAGCCTTGAAATGGGCTAAAGAAAACAACCAAAAATTCAAAACCGAGTTGATTTCCGAGCTTCCAGACGACGAAGAAATCTCTTTTTATGACTTGGGTAATATTTTTACTGACCTTTGCAAAGGTCCACATGTAAAGAACACGTCTGAGATTGGTGCGTTCAAACTTATTCGTGTGGCTGGCGCTTACTGGCGTGGCGACGAAAAAAGGGAAATGCTCACCCGCATCTACGGTGTAGCTTTTGATACCCAAGAAGAATTAGACGAATACTTAAAACGCCAAGAGGAGGCTAAAGCCAGAGACCACCGCAAACTCGGCGCCCAACTAGACTTGTTCTGTTTTTCAGACTTAGTCGGTTCAGGTTTACCTTTGTTTACTCCACGCGGCACCATCCTCCGCGACCTTCTTAACGATTTTACTCAGAGTTATCGACTGAAAAATGGTTATAAAAAGGTCTGTATTCCACACATTGCAAATGTGGATCTCTACAAAACTTCTGGACACTACGAAAAATTCCCAGAGATGCTCCAATTCGTTTCTCAAGAGTCTGGTGATCATCTCGCTATCAAACCTGTGTCTTGTCCTCATCACTCTCAAATCTTTGCCGGACAACCACGCTCATACAAAGATCTCCCAATTAAATATCTAGAAACCACTATGGTTTATCGTGATGAGAGAAAAGGTGAGCTTGGTGGCCTTTCTCGCGTCCGTTCTATCACTCAGGATGATTCGCACGTCTTTTGTACCGAAGACCAAATTGGTGATATCTTTGGCGAACTTATTGAGTCTGCCAAAGACCTCTACAAGCGTATTGATATGAAGCTGCATCTCCGTTTGTCTTTCCGTGACGACGGCGATGGCTATATTGGCACTCCAGAAATGTGGGAGAAGGCCCAGAAAGCTATCAAAGACATGGCTGATAAGTTTGAGATGGATTATTTCATTGGCGAAGGCGAAGCCGCCATGTATGGCCCAAAAATGGACTTTATGGCAGTAGATGCTCTTGGTCGCGAATGGCAGCTTGCTACTGTGCAGCTAGACTATGCAATGCCAACCCGTTTCCACCTAGAATACACCGCCGAAGACGGCAGCAAAAAGACTCCAATCATGATTCACTGTGCGCTAATTGGCTCGATCGAACGCTTTATGAGTGTTTATTTGGAGCATACTGCCGGTTGGCTACCAATGTGGTGCGCCCCAGAAAACGTCCGTATTCTTACTGTAAACAACCAAGTCGCAGATTACGTTTCTAAAATCACCGATATATTAGATACTGTGACTTTGAGTGAACCTTTGCCAAACAACAAGCTCCGTTACAACGTAGATGACTCTGATGACTCTCTTGGTAAAAAGATTCGTCGCGCCACCGAGATGAAAATCCCAGCCGTCATTATCGTCGGCCCGAAAGATGTAGAAGAGGGGATCGTCTCCATTCGCTTGCGCGATAAGGAAGAAAAAGTCTCCCTCGCTGACCTCGCTAAATACCTATGCAAACTATCGTAATTTTAGGCCCTACCGGGTCTGGTAAAACCGGCGTTTCTATCAAAATCGTAAAAGCAATCGGTGGCGAGATTATTTCTGCCGACTCCCGTGCGATTTATAAAGGCATGGATATTGGTACGGCGAAACCAACAAAAGAAGAACAAGACAATATCCCACATTACGGCATAGATTTGGTGAATCCAGATGAGCGTTTTACTGTAGCAGACTGGAAAAAATACGCCAAAGATAAAATTGCTGATATTAAGGCTCGTGGCAAGGTACCAATTATCGTGGGCGGCACTGGGCTGTACATAGATGCGCTGATTTATGACTACAAATTTAAAGGCCCTACCGGTGCCAAAATTGGCGACTTTGAACAAAAAAGTTGTACAGACAGAACAGAGGTAAAAGACGACTATTTGCTGATTGGTGTAAAGTGGGGAACAGAGGAACTTCGTGAAAGATTAAAAAAGAGAATCGACCAAATGTTTAGCGATGTATTGTATCGTGAAACCAAGACACTTGTTTCTAAGTATGGTTTTGACTGTGGCGCCATGAAAAGCGATATTTATGAATACGCGTGGAAATATATTAATGGTGAACTTACATTAAATGAGGCAAAAGAACAATGTTTTTATGAAGACTGGCATCTGGCAAAACGCCAAATGACCTGGTTTAAGCGTAACCAAAAAATAAATTGGCTTCCGCTTGAAAAAATTTATGCATTTGTGCTAGAATATATACAGAATGAGTAAAATTGCAAGTACACCAATAGAAAAACTATTCGGCTCCAAAACTAGGGCCAAACTTCTTCAACTATTTTACGAAAACCCAGACAAGTCCTTTTATGTCCGCGAGATGACTCGCGTCATCGATGAGCAGATTAACTCTGTCCGCCGTGAGCTCACCAACTTAGAAAGCATTGGCATCATTAAAAACGAAAATTTTGACAACAAGATTTACTACTCTGCCAACAATAAGCACCCATTTTATCGCCCAATGATTGAAATCTTTTCCAAAAAGTCCGACATCACTCGTGAAAAGGATGTCCGCGAAAACACCTGGGAAGATTATTGCCGCCCAGTCAAAAATTACCTCAAAGGCTTGGTTGTCACTAATCGCTTGCCAGGTCAAGAAGGCGTAGATCTTCTCATTATCGGCAACGATAAGACCAAAAAACTCACCCGTTGGGCTGAAGTCATCGAAAAAAAGATGGGCAAACCCATCAACTATGTCATTATGTCTGCCGACGATTTTATTTACCGCAAGAACGTCCGCGACCGTTTTATCTTAGATGTCTTTGAAATGGAGATTTCCGAGATAATAGATCCAGAGAAAATCATAAAATAAGGAGATAGATATGTTTGAGATTGAAAGCAAAAACCAAGACGAAATTATAATTTCTACCAAGAAGACCACTATTAAATTCAATATCGCCGACGCTGAAATCGACGCCGGTCTTGCTGTTGGCAAAATTACTGGTCCAGGCGAATTCGAAATCGGTGACGCTACTATTCGCGGCGTTGCTACCGAAAGTGGTAAAACCATTTACGACGTAGAAATTGGTGGTGTTCACACCGGTATTATCGGTGGTATTGAGGAAGGCCTAGATGACATTGTTGCCGACATCCTCTGTACTTCATCTGTTCGCGCCGTTCGTGAGATTGAACCAAAACTAGTTGTATCTATGGGCAATGTTGATGGTATGGTGGCAGACCTCAAACTATCCGCCCGCACAGAGAAGAAACTAAAGGTCAAAAACCTAGAGAGCCTCCCAGCCACCAAGGAAGTGGTGGTTCTAAGCTAATGAATTTTAATTTTCTTGGCGTCATACTCATATTAATCGTTATTATTGTCTCGGTAGTTTTACACGAGTTGGCGCACGGTATTGTAGCTTATTGGCTAGGCGACCGTACCGCCAAAGATATGGGGCGCCTTAGCCTCAACCCGATTAAACACATAGATCCATATATGTCTATTTTGGTACCGGTCATGCTCTACATCGTGGGTGCACCAGTTTTTGGTGGCGCCAAACCCGTACCTATCAATACGCATAATCTCAAATGGAAAGAGTGGGGAATGGCACTTGTCGCTATTGCTGGTCCAGTCACTAATCTACTGCTTGCATTTATTGCTTTTGTAATAGGACATTTTACAGGGCTATTATACGGAGAAGGTGGCGACATCCCTGAATTTATCTTCTCGGAGTTAATAGTTGTAAATATCGGTTTTGCAATTTTCAACATTATACCAATCCCGCCGCTAGATGGCTCTCGCCTCCTTTATGCGATTGCGCCAAACAACGTACGCAAAGTCATGGCTTCTATGGAACAATACGGCATCATTATCGTCTATGCGCTCATTCTAATCTTCGGTCAGGCATTCTCTGGGCTAATGACAAACGGTATCAACGGCATACTACAATTGTTCTATAATATGGTATAATAAAATTAAGTCCTGCTGGCGACATGATTCTCCGAATAATCATGTTTTAGGGACTTCGTGGCTTACATCCGTGGATGTATCGCATAAGATCTTACCCACCTTGTATATAATACGGGGAAAACAGGCTAGCAGGGCTCCAAAAGAGTGGGCATGAAACAAAGAATTCGCACAGTTGCAATTATACGAAATGAAGAGGGGGTTTTGATTTTGAAGAGAAACCGCGGTCGTTCTGAGGCCCCGGTTTTTTGGGAACTTCCTACTGGCAAGATTAAATTTGGTGAACAGCCAGAGGAAGCCATGACGCGCTCTCTGGCAGAATACACTGGGCTTGTCGCCACTTCCATCAAGCTAAAAGACGTCATTACTTTTCTTGCTCCAGAAGGGGCCAGTCAACTGAGTAACCTCTATATTATTTATGAAGTAACTGTTACTGGTAAACCTACTCCGCGTGAACGCTATTCTTCCTATAAATTTGTCAAAAACTTTGCTACCGCCAATGTCCGCGTGAGCGAAACTACTGCCACAGTGCTAGAGATAGAAGGCGGCGAAGTTGCTTCTGGACACATCTCACCACGCGATACTGCCAACTCTGCCACTATATATGTAGATGGTGCCTCTCGTGGCAACCCAGGCCCATCTGGTATTGGTTATTACATATTAGATAGCACCGGTCAAATCATTGAAAAAGGCGGTGAATTTATTGGTTTTGCAACGTCTCGCACTGCAGAATACTACGCGATGCGAAAAGGCGTGGACCGCGCCATCGAGTTAGGATTAAAAACCGTGCGTTTTATTTCGGATAGTTTGATGGTCGTAAATCAACTCACCGGCATTTTTAGCATCAAAAACCAAGACATTATTCCTATTTATAATGATATTCAAGAAAAACTCGCTAACTTTGAAGCTGTCTCTTTTACACATGTTTCGCGTTCCGAAAACTACGTCGCGGACCACGAAGCCAACGTAGCCATTGATAATATACTCAAAAAATGATAAAATCTTTAGGAGCCTGAAAGATGGCCGCTTGGGTTTCCAAGAGGAAAGTCCGGGCAACATAGAGCAGGGTAGTCGCTAACGGCGACCGTCCGCAAGGATAGGGAAAGTACCACAGAAACAATACCGCCTTTATGGTAAGGGTGAAAAGAGTGAGGCAAGAGCTCACAGTGACTTGTAGCGATATGAGTCAGAGGCAAACCCTACTTGTTGCAAGGAGTGCTATCAGCCCCGGCTCGGGGACGCACGCTCACCGCTTGAACGCCTGTAGCAATACGGCGTCTAGATAGATGGTCATCGACTATATATTATATATAGTTACAGAACCCGGCTTACAGACGGCTCATTATCAAAAAGCCACCCGTACAGGGTGGCTTTTTGTTTATCTATTATTAAGCTTTCTTTTCGGCTTTGGCTTTTGGTGATTCAATTAAACCTTTTTTCTTGAGAGTACGAAGTGCAGATGTTGATACATTGCATTTTACTTTTTGACCATTGATAATCAAAGTTCTCTTAGATACATTTGGTTTGAATACCTTGCGTGTATGGCGCTGAGAGAAAGAAACATTGTGGCCATACATTTTGCCTTTTCCGGTAATTTCACAGATAGCCATCTTATTTCTCCTTCACAGTGTTTACAATTTGTTTGAATGCTTCAGGATTATTTACGGCGAGATCAGCAAGCACTTTACGATCAAGGTTGATGTTCTTAGCTTTCATGCCAGCGATAAGCTGTGAGTAAGAAACACCAAGTTCGCGAGATGCATTGTTGATACGGGTAATCCAAAGAGCACGAAGATCGCGTTTTTTGTTACGGCGATCACGGTATGAATAGCGAAGGGCTTTGATTACACCTTGGTTACCTAAGCGGAAACTCCTGGTGCGTGCATGTTGCATACCCTTGGCAGCTTTTAGAATTTTCTTGTGTTTTGCGTGTGCAGCCACGCCGCGTTTTACTCTCATGATTAAACTCCTAATGCAGTCTTAACGTTTTTCTTGATTTTGCCGTTGATGGCTGCAGCAGTTTTCATGTTGCGCTTCCTGGCTTTAGATTTTTTGGCAAGAATGTGGTTGCCGAATGCACGCTCACGTGTAATCTTGCCAGAACCGGTAATCTTGATACGCTTTGCGGTGCCTTTATGCGTTTTTAACTTTGGCATAGGTTTTCCTTTAGTTTATTATTAGT
>JAEIGA010017276.1_pt1 | contig 10987 bp, 10 predicted proteins | sample 9270691 | NCBI WGS metagenome assembly JAEIGA01 (sample SAMN17057246, study PRJNA624740) | gut metagenome | biome: biome; isolation source: fecal sample | host: Bos grunniens | place: China: Xizang | collected 2019 | reverse complement strand
ATTTTTATCTTTACGCATTTTGTTGTTTTTTATTACTTGGTTTGCGGCATCAAGAATTGTACTTGTAGAACGATAATTTTCTTCTAGTAAAATTGTTTTAGCATCCTTATAATCATTTTCAAAATTTAAAATATTCTTATAATTTGCTCCACGGAAACTGTAAATACTTTGTGAGTCATCTCCAACACAAGTAATACGTCTATTTTTTGCACATAATAGTTTAGTTAAAATATATTGTGCTTCGTTTGTATCTTGATACTCGTCTATTAGTAAATATTTATATAAATCTTGATATTTATCTAATATATCTGGATTCTTTTTAAATAATTCTATTGGTAGTAATAGCAAATCATCAAAATCTACAGAATTATTTCTTTGTAGTTTTGTCTCATATTTTGCATATACTTCTTGTACTACTTTTTCATAATCACTTACGGCATATTTTTCATATGCTTCAGGTGATGTCATTTCGTTTTTACAACTACTTATCTTATTACGTATCGCTCTTGGGTTATATATTTTTGGATCATATCCCATGTCTTTAATAATCTTTTTTACTACTGTTAGTGAATCATCACTATCCATAATTACAAAATTTTTGTCATAGCCTAAAACATCATAGTTTTCTCTTAATAGTTTTAATCCAAAACTATGGAATGTTGAAACTTGTAATTTCTTTGCAAGATCTCCAACTAACATGTACAATCTATCTTTCATTTCTTTTGCTGCTTTGTTTGTGAATGTTATTGCAAGAATGTTATGTGGATTTACATTTTCTTCTTCTATTAAATAGGCTATTTTTGTAGTAAGTGTTTTGGTTTTACCGGCACCTGCTCCTGCGATAATAAGAAGTGGTCCGTCGTTATATAGTACTGCTTCTTTTTGTCTGTCATTTAAACTTGTTATGTCCATTTTTTCTACCTACTTCCTAATATCATTATAACGTACTTTAGGTAGATAAGCAAAATAAAAAGCACAAGATTATCTTGCGCTTTTATATGCTTCATGTAATTGTGCAAATTTCATTTGCTCTTGTTTTCTTATTTCTTCTCTAAGTTTTTGCTCACTTTTCTTTTTTTGGTTTGCTTTAAGAATAGTTGCTAAAACTTTATAATCTTCTAAAGTAAACATATTGTCTAAGCTTTTCATAATTTCAAGTGTTTTATCTTTAGGAGATTCTTCTTTAACATCTAGAACTTCTACTTTAGCATCTTTTAGTTGCTCATTTTCTTGTTGTAATTTTTTCTTTTCTCGTTGTAGTTCTGCTTTTTCTTTTTGAAGTTCTGTTTGTTCAAATTCAAGAGTTATTTGTTCTTCTTCTAATCGAAGATTTTCCTCTTCTTTTATTTTAATTGTTTCTTCATGTACTTTTATTTGCTCTTCCGCAAGACGAAGTTTTGCATTTGCTTCTTCTAGTTGTTTTTCTAATTCTTCTTTTTGAAGTTTTACATCGTCAACTAGTTCTTGAATAATTACGGGTTCTTCTACTTTTTTTACTTCCTCTTGTTTTTTAGGTTGTGCTTTTACAAAAAGTGGAACTGGTACTTCTTGAATACCTTCTGGTAATGCTCTTACCTTTTTGATTATTACTTTTTTCTTTACTGGTACAGTATCTTTAAGTTGATATTTTCTTATTATTTTGTAGAATACTAAGAATACTATCCATACCATAAAAATTGCACTAGATAATTCAATTATTGCTTGGGCATTTTTATTACTATAAACTGATATTTGTGAAAATATATCCAGATTATTTTTTGTAATAATATTTAATACTAATGCTAATAAATAATGAATTACTGAATAAACAATTATATTTATATTTCTTACTAATTTAGGCGTTTTTAGATTAAATACACTTATTAGTAAAATGATATTTGTAATTATAATAGCCGCTAAGTAAATAGCTACGTTAGGGAAATATAAGACAATAAAGAAATTATTCATCATATAATCAAACATTTTTCCTAACGATGCATGATAGAAGATTATTATTGCAGTAATAATTGCTGCATATACTATCATATATATTTTTTTTGTTCTTTTAATGTTTTTTCTGTTTGTTGTTAATGCAAGTATACTTAATAAGATTATGAATGCAATAACGGCTATGAATAATTTAGATGACATTGAGACATCAAAAACCATTTTTAATTTTTCTAGTATCGTTGTTTGTGTCATAACCTTCACCCCCATGAAGTCTTTTTTATTCTTCTACAACACTTTGTAATTCTGCTATATATACTGTCTGAGTTGCTTTATCAAAATTTGTACATGTAATTAATGTAAGTGTTGTTTTATCGTAATTTCTATAAATTGCAACTGTTCCTGTTTTTTCTTGTTTATAGATATTTACGATTTTATATGTATATTTTTTTCCTTTATATGATACTTCTGCGACATCTCCTGTTGATAGTTTATATAAATCATTAAAGAATGCTTTCCATCCTGATCCAGAGTGTGCGGCAATTATTAAGTTTCCTTTCTCCTTATCAGGATAAGAAGAACCTTCTATTACCGTGATATTTTGTTCTATATTATTTAACTCGGATCTCATATCTAAGAAACCTTTTTTTAGGTTAATCTTTGGTATTGTTAAATAACCAATATAGTCATTAGTTACTTCCCCTAGTTCTTCTTTCTTTTCTTCTTTTAGTTCGCCATCGTGTTCTAATATTTCAACTTCTTCTGATTGATAGAAGACATTTGCCATATAGTCATAGGCTACTATTTTTTTAGATTGAATATAATTATATGAAAGAAAGAATCCTCCTATTAAGATTATAACTGAACCGATTACAGCTATCGTACTAGAAGTGATTCTTTTTTCATGTTTATTATTATCTTGCTTTCTTACCATTTCTTGTAACGAATCTAATTCCTGCACCGATTATTACAATACCTAATAATGTGATAATTAATGATGAAGCGTCAGTGTCTGGCACTGGTACTTCAGGATGGTTTTCGAATGTTATTTGATGTGATAAGTTTGTATCTGAAATTGTAAATGTTTTTACTTCAGTACTATGTTTATATCCAGCTGGTGCACTTACTTCTTCAACTGTATAAGTACCATTTGCTAAGTTAGTTAATACATATGGTTCTGTAGTTGATGTAAATTGTGCAACTGTTGCTCCAGTTGAGTCTTTTACTAATAATACAGCCCCTGCTAATGGATTACCAGTTGATGCATCAACTTTTACGATATTTACAACTGTTTCTCTTGGTGTATTTTCAACTTTTAATTTTATATCTCTATTTGTATTTGTAATTGTAAACTTAATTGGAGTACTATTTAATAAGTATCCTTCTGGTGCTTTAGTTTCTTCAACTGTATAAGTACCATTTGGTAAGTTTCTAATTACGTGATAATTTGTTGTAGATGTCCATGTTGCTTTTACATTTCCAGATGCATCTTTAACTACTAAAGTTGCTCCTGCAAGTGCATTTCCTGTTGTTTTATCTACTTTTACAATACTTACTTTTGATGAATCAATTTCCAATGATAATTTAGCAGTAACATTTACTGTTTCTTTTTCTGGAATTGAAACTGTAACTGGTTGCATGCTTGAATCAGTTGGTTTATATTCATATGCTTTATATACAACTCCTGTTGCAGAAGCTGCAATACTAATTTTTAATGATGTTCCACTTACTGAACTTACTGGAACTTTTACTCTAAATTTTTCTTTAACACCAAATGATGTTTTTTCTTTACCTGCTGCATCTACTAATTTAATTCCGTTAGCTCCTGTTGCAGATACTGTATATGATGAAATATTGCTGTATGAATTAGCATAAATTTCTTCAGATACATAATAGTTTCCGTCTAATTTCATATCGAAATTAGAAGCTGTAATAGCTAATGTTGTTTTTGCATATCCTGCTTTTTTAGCAGCTTCTGCTTTTGTAACTAAATCTTTGATTGTTGCTCTTAATTTGTAATCATCAGATCCTGTTACTTTAAACTTTTCACTTAGGTTTGATCCACCTGCAGTGTTATCTAGATACCACCAAAGTGCTGTTTGTGTGATATAGTAGTCTTTTAATCTTTCTCCTGTAAAAGACTTATTTGGATAACCATTTGTAATGATGTATGCTACTCCGGCATCCTTTTCACCTGCTAAGTTTGCAGTTACATATTTAGCTGTCTTTTTGTTCATATTAAGACAGTATAGTAATGTACCATCTGTTTTAGTTTTTGTAGTAAATTTTACTCCAGCAACATAACCTGGTACTGTTTCAGCTCCACCTAGTTGAATAGATGATGCTACTGCACTAGTATTAAGAGATGTTAATAAGATTGCTGCACTAATTAATACTAATAATATTGATTTTGTTAATTGTGATAACTTTTTCATATTTTTTCCCCCTTCACTAAATGTGGCTATATTATAACACAAAATCTTGATTTTGGCAAGTTTTATCTGCCTCGACACACTATTATAATCAAAAAAAGGCTCATTTTGAACCTTTTTTACATATTTTTTTAGTTTTTTAGTGATTTTCTTGCGATTACTTGGTCATTTATATTATATATAATAAATTCTTCTTCATTATAATATAAATAACATGGTCCATCTTCTGTCTTTGGAAGAGATATTGACCCTGGATTTATGTACGTATTTGATTCTATTTCTTTAATAAATGGTGTATGAAGATGACCATAGATTAAATAAGAATTAGTCTTATACCAGTTACTTTCATTATAGATATGTCCATGAGTTAAATATAAATCCTCATTGATAGTTGATATTAGTCCTAATTCATTTATAATTGGAAAGCTTGATACCATCTTATCAACTTCTGAGTCACAATTACCTTTTATACAAATTAATTTATCTTTAAATGATTCCAAAAATTCTCTTACATAATTAATATCATAACCTTCAATCATTTGATTTCTTGGGCCTATGTAGTATAAATCTCCTAGTACAACAAGTTTATCACATTGAAGTTCTTCAAATTTTTCCTTAACTTTAGGAAGATTTGTTTTAATACCATGTATATCCGAAATAAATAATATTTTCATTGTTTCACCTCTACTATATTATAACATAATTTAATTATGCTCATATAATACTTTAGTTAGAAAGGAGATTTATGAAAAGAAGAATTTTATTATTTGTTTTGGGGGTAATTTTAGTATTTTTTGCCGCAGCATCTGTGTTGTTTGACTTTAATGATAAGCATTCATTAAAAAAGATTACTGTCGCGGAAGTTGCGCATACTATTTTTTATGCTCCACAATATGCTGCATTAGAACTTGGATATTTTGAGGATGTTGGTTTAGATGTTGAATTAGTACTTGCAAATGGAGCAGATAAGGTTACTGCTGCAGTATTATCAGGCGATGCTGATATTGGATTTTCTGGAAGTGAGGCTACTATTTACGTATATAATGGTGGAGAAAAGGATTACTTGAAAACATTTGCTCAGCTTACACAAAAAGATGGTTCATTTTTAGTATCTAGAAAAAAAATTGATAATTTTAAATTAGATGATTTAAAAGGAAAAAGAATAATTGCAGGAAGAGCTTTTGGTATGCCTGAAATGACTTTAAAATATGCACTTAAACAAAGTGGTATTAATCCAGATGAAGAAGTTACGTTAGATACTTCAGTTGCTTTTGCCGCTATGAGTGGAGCTTTTATAGGAGGCGAAGGAGATTTTGTATCACTATTTGAACATAATGTAATAACTATACTTTTTTATTAAGTTTATCGTTTGCTTTATTCCATAATCTTTCATTTACTATTTGTGGAATATGCGTAGTGTCTTTATACATAATCCATTTATTTGAGGGAATTAGTTCTACTTTTTTTGTCATGTAATTTACTACTTCGCATTTTCCACCAGCATAATATCCTTTGTATTTTGGATTTCTAATTAATCGTGATAATGCTGTTGGAGAAAAATATTTATTATTATTGGTCATTATGCTTTCTTTTTTTAGTATTCTAGCTATTTCGTTTAAAGATTTGTTTTTTGATACATATAACTTATAGATTTTATTAATTATAAAAGCTTGTTCTTGATTAATTTCATATTTATCTTCTTTTTTTATATATCCATATAGTCTTTGATTACCAAGAATATTACCTTTTTTAATAGACTGTCTCATTCCAAACTTTACTCTATCTGATAATTTTCTTATTTCATCTTGAGCTAATGATGACATTATTGTAAGACGAAGTTCACTATCTGGAAGAATTGTATTTATATTATCATTTAAAAATAGTACCCCTACTCCATTTTCTAACAACTCTCTTGTATATTTAATACTATCTAAAGTATTTCTAGAAAACCTTGATATTTCTTTAGTAATTATTAAATCAAATACATCTGTTTTTGAATCTTCAATCATTTTCATGAAACTACTTCTTTTAACATCTGATGTTCCAGATATTCCTTCATCTATGTATCCTTCTACGTATTCCCAGTTATTGTTTTTCTTTATCATTTCTTCAAAAAAAGTTTTTTGATTTATTAAAGAGTTTTTTTGTTCTTCATTAGAGGTTGATACTCTTGAATAATATGTTACCCGTAACGGAATATTTGAAAGTTGTGTTCCTAGACTTAATTCATTTCTTATCTTATATAAGTTCATAAAAAAAATCACATCCTAATTTAGGATATGATTTTAATTATTATTTATGTTCTTTTGCTTGTTCTAGGTCTACTGCTTTAATTGTTAGTAAGTATAACTCATCATCATGTTTTATATAGAACTGACATTTTGTATGTTTTGTTACTACATAGTACATGATTGGTAATTTTAAGTTATCTCTTACATCAAGTAATTCTTCAAACTTAGAAATTTTGATAACTTGGCAATCTCTTGTATCTGGACCAGTACCATTTTCTACTATTAAACGGTCATATTCATTTAAAATTCTTTCTATGTATTTATCATAGATTGTCTTTTTACCATTTAACATTGTTAGAAGTCTAATAATTTGAATTGCATATACTAATGAAGCTAATAGCGTTATTGCTGATAAAATTCCAAATATTATATTATCAACTTTTGAATCGATACCTTTAATAATATAATTAGAATTATTAATATCTTGGTAGTTTAATTCAATGTTTATTGCTTTTTCAGATAATGGGATTTTTACAAACATTGTACTGTTTTCAAATCCATTATTTGCATTTTCAATATTAGTACGTTTATTTACTTTTAAATAAACCGTTAAATTACTTGTTGTATCTAAACCAAATTGTTGCTTAAAACTATTAGCTAAACTATTGTAGTATGCATAATCAATTGATACTTTTTCATTTAAACTATAGTTCGTTCCACTCTTAATTGATTTTGCTTTATTTGGTAGTAATGTATATTCTTTTTCAAAATATGTATTTTTACCAGAACCATCGTTTATTGTTAATTTAGCAACTACATTATAGCTAAAATCAACATTTGATGGTTGAGCAATCATATAATTATATCTAAAATTAATTTCAATATTATCAATTAAATTTGCGATATATACTTTGTTTTTTCCTAAGTATTCTGTTTCATAGAAGTTATTTGGTTTCAAATAAACTTTATAATCTAGATTACTATTTTCATTATAATCAATTTTTTGAGAAGGAGTTGTTGCAAAAGTACCTTGTAAGAATATTACAGTTATTATAAATAAAGCTACAAAGACTAATGAATATCCAATTAATCTTGTTTTGTAATCTATATATACATCTTTATTCTTGGTAATAGTTGAAAGAAAATCCTTCTTTTCTGTTTGTTGTTCTGCTTCTTGAAGTGGTTCTTGTATAGGCGTTGCAACTTCTTGTGTGTAAGTTTCTTCATACTGAGGTAATTCTTCTGGTTCTGTTGTAATCACTCTATCATTATAATTAACTTCTTCAATAGCTTCAACTGGATATACAGTTTCTATTTCTTGAGGTTCTTCAACTATCAATTGTTCTTCTTCTATAATTTCTTCTGGTGAAGATTCAACTTCAGGTGCTAGTTCTTCAATTGGATCTTCTAATAATTCTTCTATTTCGCTATTCTTATCATTTTCAATCATAGTCAACCTCCTATATTTCATTCAACCATACAGTTGGCAGCCCAACATATGGGACTACTGCTTTTACAGTCCCCATTATGGTTTCTTGTTCTACTACGTAATTATCTTCTTTAGGGTTTGCATCCCCTTTTGTATATACGTAGTACTTTCCACCTTCTTCAATTATATTTACAATTCTGTGAACAACCAATACACCATGATATGTGTATGCTATTATTTGTCCTTTTTCTAACTCATCGTATTGTTTATCTATTTTTTCAATGATTACTACGTCTCCTTTGGAAATTACTTTTTCCATACTACCACTTGCAATTGCTACTGCATAGTAATGGAAATATCCAGAAGTAAAGTAAACTAAGATAATTACGATTATTGTTGGAATTATGATTGACAATGGAGATGTTTTTTTGTAGTTTCTTTCTACTTCTTCATCTATTGTTAATCTGAAGAATCCACTTAACTTATATCCTAATAATATTGGTAATAGGAATCTTACTAATGATGCTAAATACTCATTTGGATTTGGCACTATTGGTAGTAAGTATTGATATAAGTTAATCACTAATAAATATAATAGATTTGGTTTGTATCCTACTTTATACGATAAATATGTACATACAATATTTGTACTAATTGCTGGTAATAGTGTTAATGCAAAAAAGATAAATGTATCATATTTAGTAACAAAACCATTATAGAATATTGGATTTGTTACATCTAAGAAGATAAACATTATACATGTAAGTATTGTTAATATCTTATTACCTTCTGCTTTCATAACAACTTGATATCTTAAAAACTCTTTTATAATTGTTGTTAAAATAATTGGTATTATAAATGTTATGAAACCATTAGTATTATAATAGTTATCAGTTCTTGCAAAACCTATTACAATTCCAAATAAGTAGTATACTAGGAAAAACGTTAATAAAAATATTATAACGTCAAATATTATATCTTTGGTAAATCGATGTCTGTCTTTCTCAATACCAAATATAAATTTAAATAGTATTGTTATTATTACTAGAAATACTATTGTCGAATAATTTCCTAATATGTTTTTAAAAAAGCTATTCAGTATTAGTATGAAAAACATGATAAGTTGAAATAATAATAATTTTTTGTACCCTCTTTTCATCCTTTCCCTCCTACTTTTTATATATTAGGAAATAACACAAAGTACTCAAATGAGTACTTGTTTTTTATTATTTTAATCTACTGTTCCGTAAACTAATTTTAAGTCACCGAATGTAACATTGAATGCACCATCGGCTCTATCTCCGTTAGCATCATATGTAATTGTTACAACGATAGCTTCATTTGCAGTTTTTAGAAGTTTATGGTTAGAGATTGTTGCTTTTGAGCCAGATACAGCAGCATCACTTCCTACTTTTACTGATACTGAAATATCTTCACATGCAGCTGATACTAAAGATGCTGTTGTTGTATTTGAATCTACAGCAGCACAAACTTTTGGAGCTGATTGTCCGGCAACATTTTCAAATGTGATACTATTTAAGAATGCATCATATTCTCCTGTATTGTGTGTATAGAATGTGTATGATACTGTTTCTCCTGGAGAAGTTAAGTTTGCCTTAATTCCACTAACTGTTGTTCCTGCTAATGTTGCAGTTGCAGCAGTTGCAGCTCCTGTTGGAGAACCTGTCACATTTCCTGTTGCTGTAGCTGATGTTGAGCTAGTAGAGAAATTAATTTTAAAATTATCACTACTTGGACTAACATATGCACTTGATGAAATTGTTAAAGTGTTAGAGAATGCTGCGAAACCTAATGTCAATCCGAATACAGCTACTACTAAAGCTACTATTGCAATAATTTTTGATCCTTTGTTTTTTTCCATATTTTCTTTCCTTTCCTAACATAGTCTTTACCTTCGTATGTTATACATATTAATTATAGCAAACAAAAGAGCTTTATTAAATAGTTTTTTTTATTTTTTTAGTTTATTACATTAAGTGAACCTAATGCATTAGATCTAGAGAAAAACGGTCATGGTTATGTGGTTGCTAGTATTGGTGAAATTGGTGGTATTGTTCCCTATACATCATATAGCGCAAGAACTAGCTATATAGAAGAAAATTCAAAAATAATTAGTAAATTTAAATCAGCAATACAAAAGGGATTAGACTATGTACATAATCATTCCGATTTAGAAGTTGCAGAAGCAATTAGTAAGCAATTTCCTGACAGTTCATTAGAAGATTTAGAAAAAGTAATTGCAAGATATAGAAAAATTGAAGCATGGCCAGTTGATGTTAATTTCAGTGAAAAGTCTTTTGAGAGATTACAGACAATTATGTTAGATTATGGAGCAATAGAAAAAAAAGTTCCATATGATAAGTTGATTTATAATGAAAAATAAATTATTAGAAGTTAAGAATTTGAAAAAGATTTTTCATACTGAAAAAGACGATGTTTTAGCATTAGAAAATGTAAGTTTTGATGTATATGAAAATGAGTTTATATCATTGGTTGGACCTAGTGGATGTGGTAAATCTACAATACTTTCTATTTTGTCTGGACTTAATAAACCTACAGATGGAAATATCAAATTTTCTCGAGATATAACTGTTGGCTATATGTTACAAAGTGATTGTCTATTTGAGTGGAGAACAATACTTGAAAATTGTTTGTTAGGTTTAGAAATTACAGGTAAGTTAACTAACGAAAATAAAGATTATGTTATAGAATTACTTAAGACATATGGTTTATATGACTTTAAAGATAAATATCCATCTAGTTTATCAGGTGGAATGAGACAACGTGTTTCATTAATTAGAACTTTGGCATTAAAACCGGATATTTTATTATTAGATGAACCAATGTCTGCACTAGACTCTCAAACAAGAATGGCTATTGGAGAAGATATTTTTAATATCATAAAACATGAAGGTAAAAGTGTTATTATGGTTACTCATGATATTAAT
>JAEIGA010017275.1_pt1 | contig 10987 bp, 6 predicted proteins | sample 9270691 | NCBI WGS metagenome assembly JAEIGA01 (sample SAMN17057246, study PRJNA624740) | gut metagenome | biome: biome; isolation source: fecal sample | host: Bos grunniens | place: China: Xizang | collected 2019 | reverse complement strand
CGGCAACCGGCGTGTAGATTTCAAACTCACCAGGCCTATTGTACCTATCAGTCCAAAGAAGTGACTCATACGCATCGATAATAGCTATCTTTTCGTACTTTGTATTTAGAACATACATTTCCATAAGCGTTATACTCCTTCAAATAGTATCTGAGTCTCAACCATAAACTGAATATTTGCTTCACCATATTCTGCTGTATAAGCAAAGAGATTATCACCCTTAACAAGCTGGAACCACTCTGCGTCTTTTCCAAGAACGTTAAGAATGTTTGTTGTAACACCTTCCCTTATAAGGTTAATGAACTTATTGCCTTTAACTGTGTTGATGATTATGGTATCACCTGATATGAGCTTATGACCTGTTAAGGTTTCAAGCTTATTAGTGTCAATAATCATCTTATCGCCAGTTTTAACATTGTAGATTGTTACCATCTCAACATTGCCTATTGCATGGATTTCAATCCTGCATCCTGTTTCGGCATCACCATCGTAATAAACGGTGGATTCCTTCTTATTAATAATCCTGCCAAACTCTGTTACAGGTTCATGTCCTAGGTTTTGATATGGAAACTCAAACATAGCAACTACGTTAGAGAAGTTGGTCTGCTGTCTTCCGTCTTCATCTACAGATAAAAACCAAGGCGATTCGCAAAGGACAGAAACCTGCATATCTGATTCGTCAGAAAAGATGTCGGGTTCATTAGACTCAACGTATCCTTCAGTCTCAGCTATTCTGGTTTCTGTCTCTATGTGAAAGGTAAGTTTATGGCCTATAGGGAAAAACTTGTAAGATAAAAGACGCGCCTCCTCTATGGTGTTAGCATAGGTAAAGCGCGCCTTAATAACAATATTTCTGCCATTAAGCCTAGATGAGTTAAAGATATCACCATCGGCTGTGGCAAGCTGTGTCATGTTGACATTCGCCTTAACAGGCCCAAGACCCTGAATCTCAGTGATGAGAAGTCCTGATGAATCCTCTAAGGTTGGATTGTCAAACGTATACTCTACTGACTTTCCAAGATAGTTTGTGATGATTACTTTCTTAAGCATTAGCTCTCATCACCCCTTTCATCATTGAGATCTGGTTCTTAGTGTTACGGTAAATATCGTACCTAGAAAGTTCCTTAGGCGAGTAGTTGTTCTGAGTAAAGTTGATAGACGTTGGCTCTGGATTTGCAGAGAAAGTTCCCCCATTTTGACCTGGAATCATAGTTGCATTGCCACTCATAAGAGAGTTAAGCTCTCCGATCTGAGAACGAAGGATTGAAAGGTCAAGCATAGGAGTAATAACAGGATTAAGGTCCATTTCGTTATTTAAAACTTCCTGAATGCGACCCATACCGTTAAGTACATCAATGCTATCTTCTGCTACAGTCTGAGCAGCCTTCTCTACATTTCTTGCCCCATCAGCTATACCAATAGCAAGACCCTCAGATACATAGAAACCAATCTGCCTTGTAAGCTTTGAAGGTGAACTCTCTTTTGTGGCTTCCTTCATTGTCTTGATAGCAGCATCTGCGATCTTCTGAGCTTCCTCCTGAACTTTTCTTGCAGCTTCAGTATCAGCAAGACCATTAGCAAAGCCAAGAGTTGCATTCTTACCGATTTCATAGAACTTACTTGGAAGGTTCTTTGAATTCAGAGTACCAAGAGCTGAAGTTACAAGGATGGCAATTGCAAACTTAACAAATGCTATGTTATTACTAATACCATTTGCATAACCTTGGATTGAAGATCTGCCATATTCATAGAAAAGTACTGAAGGAGAATTACTATCATCCATTCTAAATGCTTCATTAAGCTTAGATGTGATTGCTTCCACAAATAGAAGAAGCGCTTCATAAACAGGCTCAAGGTTCATGAGTCCATTTGTGAATGCTGTAACTATTGGATTTGTTTCAGAAGCTCCGCCAAGGACATTTGCAAAGAGAGCATCTAAGATGCCGCTTCCTGTTTCGCCAAGGGTTTCTGGAGATAACTGCTCTGTAAAGAGAGTAAGTATCTTATCAGTTACCTGAGATACACAAAGCTCAAGCATAGCAAGAGCTGAAGAACTTGTCATACCAAGTCCAAGGCCATCAATAAGGAATACACCTATCTTGAAGGTTTCCTGAGATGGTGAATGAACATCTAGAGCTTCTCTAAGTCCATCAAGAGCTGCTTTACCAAGACCGTTAGCTGCATCATGTGCTGCCTTATGGTCATTAAGAGCATCTGAGAAGCCTTGAGTTGCCATCTCGCCCATATACTGATAACCAGATGCTACAATATCAGCCTGGCCTTCAGGAAGAGTAAGACCGGTTTCCCAAAGCGTCTTAAGCTCATCAAGCTGTTCATCAGTCATATTATAGATGGCATTCATGGTCTCGTATCCCTTAGGTCCCATCTCGGCAAGTTTCTTATAGAGAGTATCAGAAATACCATGCTCTATAAATCTCTCAGATAGAACTGTCATTCTGTGTGACCATGAAGCAAAGCCATCGATATTAGACCTCATGTTCTCTAAGATAGTATTTGCTGTCATCTCTGTCTTTATCTCAAACTTAGAGAACATGTCAAGCTGACCAGAAATAGTATCTTTAAGAGAATCTCTGAAATCCTTAAGTGCTTTACCAGCCTTGCCTGATTTACCAGCTGCTTCATCCATAGCATCAGAGAGGCCACCACCTCCGCCAATGCCATCTGTTAACTCTTCAACTTTGCTACCAATATCTCCAAGAAGGAAGTCAGTACCCTCAAGACCACCATTTAGGAATGGAACATCTTTACCAACTTCTTTAAACATATCAGCAAGAGATGATATAGTAGATGATCCGCCATACATCTTATTGATGACATTTGTTGGCATTCCGTTAGCGCCAAACTGAGAAATCTCCGCGCCGCTAAAGTTTAGAAGTCCTCTTATCTTATATGAGAAGTTTGATGCCATGCCAAGCATGTTACCAAGAAATCCCTGGAACCAATTACCTAAACCTGATAAACTTCCTTCGAATCCACCGGCAAAAGCTTCACCGATTGATACTGCGGAACCATCTGCGATTCTTGTAAGTGATCCGGTATCTGAAAGCGCAAGACCAAAGTCTTTTAAGAAATCCACTACAAACTGTGGTGGTGAATGGTGTTCTGCACCTGTGTTAAAGCCTTTCTTTACAAGCTCACCAATCTTAACAAAAGTATTAAACGCTTTTGTTCCGAGGCTACTGCCGCCAGAACTTAATGCAGTGCTAAAGTCATTGGTAAACGACTTAACAACTGTGTTGACGTTCTTTAGTTTTTGAAGCGATGCGGCAAGAGTATCTACTGCCTTAGCATAGAGATAAACACCGGCTGCACCAACAATCATCTCAAGACCCGCTAATGCCATTTGCTTAAAGTTCTCAGCAAGTGACTTAAGGTCTATTTCCGCAAGAGCCTGAATTGATGGAACTGCTGCTTGAGCTGATGCATTAAAGAGCATAAGTGCCGCTCCAAGAAGTGCAAATGCTGCGGCTCCAACTATTCCGCCAACACCAAATACTCCAAGACCTACACCAAGAGCTCCACAAGCAAATGCAAGATATGTGAGATTACTTGATATTGTGATAAGGTCAAGCTCTGAGATTTGCTTAAGTGGATCTATAAGTTTTGCAAGACCATCAGCAAATATACCAACAGAAGCAGCCGCTATAGCAAATGCTGCAGCACCTGAAATCATAGCAACCGCAATAGCTGCTATAAGAACAGGAAGAGCAAACAATCCTGCTGCTCCTACACCAAATAATCCACCTATTAATCCAAGCAATGCCGTAAGTCCTGTCATAATTGTAGCAAATGCTGTCATTACGCCTATTAATACTGATATAGCAAGAGTTGCTTTAATAAGCGCTGCCAAATCTATCTCAGATAATGCATATAATGCATAAGCTACAGTAGCAACCATGCCTATAGCACCAACCATAAGAACTGCTGAAGCTATTACAGACTTCCAATCTTTCATTAAGGTTGAAATGAAGCCAACGGCTGACATCATTATCGTCATTACACCAAGAACACTTGTAAGCCCAATGATTGGTCCTTTAAGGCTATCCCATGGAATATCAGAGAGCTTGTAAAGTGCCACACCGACCGCAGTTAAAGCAAGTATTACTTCTGCCATAAGTATTGCAATAAATGCAAACTTCTGTTTGGTAAGCTTCCTTGAAAGGAGCGTCATAACTGCAAGCATACCTGTCATTGTTAGTAGTACTGCTTCAACAGCCACTAGTGATGGTATTACCTGATCCCAGCTTATTCCTTTAAGAGTGTTAAGACCATAGCCAACAAGAGCCATGGCTGCAATAAGCTCTAACAAAAGTAGCATTACTAGTGTTGTCTTCTGTTTGGTCATCTTTCTTGAAATGGCAGTTAATACACCAACCATCGCAACCAGTGACCACATTACAATTTCAACAGAAGCAAGAGCTGGAACTATCTGTTCCCAAGAAATACCTTTAAGGAAATATAATCCTGTTCCAACAAGTGCAAGAGCTGCTATTACAGATCCAAGAAGCAAAAGTGTTCCTAATGTATCTTTAGGATTAATCTTTATCTTAGAAAGTAATGCAACCGCAAGTACAAAGCTCATAAGAACAATACCCATTGCTGCAACTGGACCCGTAAGAGATTCCCAAGGAGTATCTTTAAGGAAATATAATGCCGTTCCAATAGCTGCAACTGAGCCTACAATAAGAGCAAGGGTTGCAAATATCGGAAGTGCGCTCTTAACATTGCCAGCAACTCCTGCAACAATAGCAAGCCCACCCATAAATGCTGCAATAATACCAATAGCTGCCCAAATAAGGGCTTCATCAGTGTTCTTGACAACTATTGTAAGGATTGACATCTCTGCAATAAGAACTGAAAGTGCTGCTACAGCGCCCATCATAGACATTATAGCTGCTATACCACTCTTAACTGTACCAGCAGCAAATATAGGTATAGACATTGCTACCATAAGCGCGCCCATAATAAGACCAACCTTAACAATATCATCAGGGTTAATCTTAGCAGCTATACGAAGAGCTACTGCAATAAGTACCATTGAAGCACCAATACCAACAAACGCAGCGGCTACAGCGGCAAAGTTAACGGCTATATTGTCAGTCCACTTAAGAAGCTTTTTACCAGCAAGGTTTGATAATACGCCCATAAGCTGAATTGCACCTAGCGCAATACCCATTGCCACAATGAAGCCTTTGATAACATCGCCAATAGCCTTGAAGTCTTCTGCTGACATATCTTTCTTAATTTCAGCAAATTTCTTCATCGCATTGGCAATAAGTATAATACCAACACCAATGCCAGCGGCAGCCATACCAACACCTTTAAGAAGGTTACCCATCTCTCCTATTGCTTTAAATAACGAAATAAGAAGAGATATACTGCCAACAATGGTACCTATAGCTGCTAAAGCTCCAATAGTTGTTCCAACAACACCAATAGTATCAACGAGATTCTTAAACCATTCTTTAAGCTTATTAAAGAATTTGGTTGTTGCATCGAGAATTTTTGAGAATGTACCATTGTCATCGATTGTTTTAATAGCTGCTTTCAGCTGAGGCATTATCATCTCAATAGCTTTAGCTACAAGGAGTAAGCTAAGAGCTGATGTAATCTTAATCTTACCTGCTGCAGCTATCATAAGAGACATAGCTCCAAAGAAAAGACCAAAGCCAACCATGTTTTCTTGAACATTAGCAAGGTCTTCAGAAGTTATCTCTTTGAAAGCTTTTATCATGATGTACATTGAACCAGCTAGAGCTAATAAAAGAACTGATCCTTTTGCAAGCTTCGGCGCTATTTTTGATAACAGCGCAGCCGCTGCTACAAGCTCAAGAAGCATAATGCCAATTATCTTAAGCTTATCGCCGATACCTTCTTTAATATTTATTTCGTTCAAGATATATAAAGCCCCAGTAAGGATAGCAATTGATCCTGCAAGAGCCAATATACTTGTTGAAACGAGTGGCGCTTTAATACCTTTAGAGAACTTAGCAAATAAGAAATCAAGTCCTTTAAGAACTGCTGCGCATGCTGTAAAAGTAATGATGAGTTTAAACATTGAGTTTGTTACATCATCAAGACCGCCGTTCTTATTAACAGCTACAAGGAGCGCCAGTGACCCTGCGATTATAGCAAATGCCTTAGCAAGATCCATGATAGTACTTGATTTCTTTGTAAATTTGCCCTTGATTACTTTATTGATTGTATCAAAGACGCCTTTTACAGAACTTACAGTCTCTGTAACTGTCTGAACAATCTTAGCAAGAGAGGCAACAAGCATTACCATTGTTCCAGCAAATGCTATAGCTGCTATCTTACCAACATCCAGACTTGATGTAAGTTCTTTTATCTTTTCTGTAATTTTGTGAATTACTTCTGCAATTCCTTTGAACTTATCACCAGCAATTGCTTCAAAAACTGCTTTTATTCTTTCACCAGCATCTCCAAGTGCTCCAACAAATGCTGTAAAGAGTGCTTTTATGTGGTCAAAGAAATTCTTTGATGTAGCATCAGCAGCTTTAAATCTTGAAGTAAAACTTGTAAAGAAAGTTGCAAGCCCAGAGCCTAGTGATCTTATGGCTCCCAGTGCAATAGTAGCTGCACCACCTACAACAGCTCCAATTGTTTTGAGAACATTTAAGAATGCTTGCATAGGTGTCATGGCTTGTTTAAAGCCCTGAGCAGAATCTCTCGTTACTGTTCCTGTTTTAACAATAACATCGTTAGCACCGGCAAGGTTTTCTTTAAGCTTTACAACAGTTGTAACTGCTGTCTCAGTTTCTTTGTTAAAGCCAGTAAAGAAACTCTTAACCTTCCTTATAGCATTACCAATACTATTGATAATCTTAGAAAGGAATCCGGACTTAGACACAAAATTACTTACAGCCGCAACTGCTTTGCCGATGAGATTTACAAACAGTGTAATTCCGCCAACAAGCGTTCCGCCGATAATCATGGCAACATTCTTAACAATATTAAGGAAATTGCTAAACAGAGTGCTAAGCAAAGCAATAATTACCTGCATAGCACTAGTTTTGTCAATAAACCTATCAAGGGCTACAACTATCTGGCCAATATATCCCAGGAAATGAAGTATCATCTCAAGGAGAGAGCCAAACGGTCTAGCTATTGGAAGTATTGCCTTAACTACTCCAAAGAGAATGTCACCAACAAGCTTGCCAATGGTAAATAAGCCCTTAAATATAAAGTAGATATCTTTAAGAACTTCTTCAGATGGCTGAAGTCTTTCAGTAAACTCTTTAAAACGGAGAGTCATCTGCTTTAGTATATTACCCATCTGCTCAGCATCAGGGAACATCGAAGCAAATGCTGCTTTAATAGCATTAATTGGCTTAATGACTAAATTAAGCAGATTAACAATGCCTCTTATAAGATTTGCTCTACCATCAAGTTCCTGATCTGAATCTCTCCAGAATGAAAGCACTTCATTTCTGAATGTTCCAGCAGCAGTAAATGCTTCAACGAGGAAGTTGGCCATACCTGTCCACAGAGCTTTGGCTTCCTCGTAGTTACCAAAGATTGTCTGGAATGTATTCATCCAAGAAGTTGATACGGCGTCTGCTGTAGCATCAATAACTTCCTGGAAAGTCTTAGCTTCCTGAGCATTCTTGAAAGCCTGCCTAGAAAGCTTATTTGATTCCGAATTAAGTGATTCATATGCCTCAGCCAGTTCTTCAACCGAAACACCAGTTGACTTAGAAATCTCCCCTATTTTGAGAGTTCCAGCTGCATATTCATCAGCATCCATCATAAGCTGAGTTGCAGTCCTTCCAGTCTTTTCTGAAAGTTCGTAAAGCTCATCAGCATATGAATTGTATTTATTAAGTGTTTCAACCATAACATCAGCGTCGAACCACTTCTTTTTTAGTGACTCGCTGAAGTTAGTAGCTGTAACTTCTGCCTTACCATCGAGTGTTGTATAAAGCCCATCAGCTACTTTTCTAAGCTTGCCCATCTCGGCGGCTGTTTCAAGTGCTGTCTGTTTAAACTCAATCGTTGCCATGTTAGCATTCTCGATTGATTTCCAATCCTGAAGCTTCATTGCTCCAGCGCCCATAGCCTGAGCAAAGTTATACATGGCTCTACTTGCAGCTTGTGCATTCTGACCAGATCTAGCCGCCCAGTTTGCAATACCCTGCATAGCACCCTGAGCCTTATCAAGGCTTATACCTGCAGAAGTAAACTTACCGATATTTGAAACCATATCAACAAAGTTGTATGAGGTCTCATCGGTAAACCAGTTCAGTCTTTCCATTTGAGCTTCAATGTCTTCAATTGCCATACCTGTTGAGGCAATAATTGTCTGAACTGCTGTAGTCTTATCTGCATACTTCTGGAAACCAGAAGCAACCTGATCGATAGAGAGTGATTTAACAAACTTAACACCAAAGTCAACAGCTTTATTTGTGATGTTAGCAATAGCTGTAATACCTGCTATCTCAAGTGCTGAGAACTTTGTTGTGGCTTCTGTTATAGTCTCTGTCATTCCGGAAAGAGAAAAGTTCTTACTTGCCTTACCGATATTTTCAAGGCTCTTTCCAGTATCAAAGTTCAAAGACTTCTTTAACTTATCGAGGGTGTTCATTGACTGAGCTACGTTCTTTTCGAAATCGGCATTATTAAACCGCATCTCCACAACGCGTTCATCAATAACAGTTGTCATAAAGTCACCTCCCTCGCTAATTCTGCTATTATTGGAGCGATGGCTTCATCAATAAAATGTGCACCTGGAACCCATGAACCTGATTTAGTAGCATGGCCTCTATCGACGAGAATTACAACATTTATGCCACCTTCTATATCATTATTGGTCCAGATAAGTTTTGATTGCCCGCCCTCATTCTCTATGGAATAATCCCATGAGCTTGCAGCAAGTCCAGTATCTACTGGTGTAGCTGCTCTTAAGGCTTCAACACCTCTTTGTCCATACTTATCGAGTATCTTTAAATAGTCCTTATCAAGGAGAGACTTAAAGTACTTTTCTGTATTAGAAAAGTCGCCTTTTCCTGTGAAATATACCCCCATTTTGAAGGCTCCTCCTTAAAGAAATTTAAGAACACATTCGAAATACTCCCCTAGCTTTGCTTTGAATGGCGCAAGTTCCTTCGATTCCTTATAAAGCTCATTTACTTTCTTCTGAACCTCAATTGGGTCATAACCTTCATTTGTAAGAGCAATAACCCTTGCGTTTCCTACGCCGTATACTCCGTCAATTACCTTAGAGATAAGATCAGGAGTAATAGATTTAAATGAAACCTCGTCAAATCTTGTAAGACCATACTTATCGACAATGCTCATGTTAGTTACAACATATGAGCTTGATGTTGCATAACCATCTTGCTTTATCAGTTCAAGATATTGACGCGGTGAATTTGCGCTTTTTAAGTTTTCATATCTTTTAGTTGATATGAAATTAAAATAGCCTACGACTCCTTCTTCCATGGAATCGTAGACTCTAAAATTATCTCTTATAGAAACGAGCTGACTATTGTATTCTTCTTTGGTCTTTAGATTAACAGACTTTCCTTTCCAGGAAGACCCGCACTTCATACCAAAGTAGTTATGGTATTTATAGCCAAGAGAAGATGTACCAAAAGCAGACTCACAGCATGCCTGTGCGATTATAGGGCTCGCTACCTTATAGCCTCTTGCCTTCACTTCTTTCTGAATCAATGGGGCTATCTTATCGATAAAGGCTTTCACCTGTTCTGTCGTTGCCATGGCACATCGCCTCCTAGTATTTAGTGTTCAGCTGCCCATTTTGCTCTAGCAGCTTCCATCTTTGCTCTTCTGAGAGCAAGATCTGAAGAAGTCATTTTCTTCTTTTTGTTATCTTTTGGCTTGTTATTTATTGCGCACAGCTTAATTAAGATGATAAGTCTATTTAGATGCCACTTCTCACATTCAAAAGGAATGTTCTGAGCACACATCCAAGAGTAAATTTCTTCAGATGTGGTGAACTTATGTTTTCCCGATTTATCGTTAATCTCTTTTTCTTCATCCTCAGAGATTACCGTTGCAGTCATGGGGTCGTTAATGTAGTTATTAATCTCATCAACTTGTGTTCTTGTAAGTCCTTCAATTAATACATCAGGATCTCCGCGAACGACCATCATTTTAATGTAGTCAATGGTTTCATCTATAGTCTTTTCTGAATCTATAAAGGATTTATGGTACTTCTTCTCCCACTCAGAAACAGATAAAAGAGAATGTTCCAAAGTAAATTCTCCGCCTTTGATGTAGTAAAACTCATTCTTTCCTTCATCAAAGCATTCCTTATCATCTAAGCGAATAGTAAGCATATATCTTTACCTTACTGAAGAGGTGGCTGTGGTGTTCCAAATACCTGCTGTCCTTCTACCATAGGAACTACAGGAGCTGATGCAGGAACTGGCTGAGGGGCAGGCTGTGTGGTATCAACAAGCTGGATACCAGCCTTCTCTGCCATCTCATGCTGTTTCTTAGCAGCCTCAACAGCTTCCTTAGGGAATATTCCATTTACAAATGCTGCTGCAGCGTTTGAATCTGTTGCAAGGAGCATATAAAGATCTGAATAAGCTTCAGTAAACTTAAAGTGGTTAAGAGCTTCCTCGGTCTTAATAAATTCTCTTCCGTCTGGTCCCTTAACACCGTAAGACTTATCGATAAGCATCTTGAACATGTCTGCAAGAGCCTGTCCATCCATCATAGACATAATGTTCTTCATATACTGCTCAAGACCGCCTGGTGTTCTCCACTCAAGATCAAGGAGTTCACCCTTTGAGAAGTTGAAGTAAAATACTTCTTCTCTCTCATTTCCGTTGTAATCTGTGTACTTGTGTTCCCATCTATACATATGTAAAACGTCTCCTTTCAAAAACAAATAAAAAAGGGAGCTACTAGTTTAACTAATAGCCCCCATTTTGAAACTTAATGATCAGCCCTGTGCGCCGAAGAGAGTTGCAAT
>JAEIGA010017274.1_pt1 | contig 10988 bp, 8 predicted proteins | sample 9270691 | NCBI WGS metagenome assembly JAEIGA01 (sample SAMN17057246, study PRJNA624740) | gut metagenome | biome: biome; isolation source: fecal sample | host: Bos grunniens | place: China: Xizang | collected 2019 | reverse complement strand
GAGGTTGCAGAACGAGAAGGCAACTACGGCAAAGTGGCAGAACTCCGCTACGGCAAGATACAACAGGCTGAGGACAATATCAAAGCGGCGCAAGAAGCTTTGCATGCAATGCAAGGTGAGAGCCTCATCAAAGAAGAAGTGGACGAGGACGATATCGCCGAGATTGTGGCTCGATGGACAGGTATTCCTGTGACGAAAATGATGCAATCCGAGCGAGATAAGCTCTTGCATTTGGAGGAGGAGTTGCACAAGCGTGTTGTGGGACAAGATGAAGCTATTCAGGCAGTTAGCGATGCTATTCGACGCTCTCGTGCAGGCTTGCAAGACCCTAAACGTCCTATCGGTTCGTTTATCTTCTTAGGTACGACGGGTGTAGGTAAGACGGAGTTGGCGAAAGCCTTAGCGGAGTATCTCTTCGACGATGAGAACATGATGACTCGCATTGATATGTCCGAGTATCAAGAGAAGTTCGCTGCCACCCGATTGATTGGTGCGCCTCCAGGCTATGTGGGCTATGACGAGGGTGGACAATTGACCGAAGCCATTCGTCGCAAACCTTATAGCGTGGTGCTCTTTGATGAGATAGAGAAGGCGCACCCCGATGTGTTTAATGTCCTCTTGCAAGTGCTCGATGATGGTCGTTTGACCGACAACAAAGGTCGCACGGTGAATTTTAAGAATACCCTGATTATCTTCACTTCTAACCTCGGTAGCCAACTCATTCGCGAGAATGAGGAGCAAGGCATCGACCATGATAAAACGAGTCGACAGGTACTAGAGTTGTTAAAGCAGACGATTCGCCCTGAGTTCCTCAACCGTATTGACGAGACGATTATGTTTACTCCGCTCAATGAGAAGCAGATTCGCGATATCGTAGCTATGCAGATTGGTGGTGTACATAAGATGTTGATGGATAGTGGAATAGATCTGCGTGTGACGGATGATGCGATTGACTATATTGCACAGGAAGGCTTTGATCCGCAGTTTGGTGCACGCCCAGTGAAGCGTGCATTGCAGCGCTTGGTACTCAACGAATTGAGTAAGAGTATCATTGCAGGTAAAGTGGATCACACAAAACCCGTTATTGTTACCTTGCGCAATGGTGAATTGCAGTTTGAAAACTGATCCTTAATACAAGAAAGCCACAACTCCTCGGTGTTGTGGCTTTTTTTATTCCCTGAAATCTTATAAATCTCATCTTGTTCGCTTCACTCACCAATGTACTCCGTAATAACTTGCTTTTGCTGCTGAACTTACCTGACATCTTGTCGATAAGTTCCATCGGTTTAAATTTTGCCATGTTTTTGTTTGTTTTGCTCCAAAACAGACCGCGACTGCGTTCGAACTAAATTTAGATGAGTATATTGATAATCCAGACTCCTGGCTTGACAACGAGTGACCTTTCTAGAATATAATCATCAGGAAAGATGTGCGGTTATTGCGGTTTTATAGAATTCCAAAACCGCAAAAACCGCAGAAACCTTATACTATATTCAAAGAATATACCCATTGATTTTCAGGGAGAAAGCATTTTGCAAAGGATTTCCACGGACTTTTTAAGACTGTTCGTAAATGTGTTCGTGGGAAAGTCCGCAAAGAACTATGAACTATGAGTGATAAGTGATGAGCGTAAAGAAGTATGAACTATGAGTGATAAGCACAAGATAAGCAAGGGATATGAATCACATAGTTATCACATACTAATCATATAGTAATCTCATAGCGAAGATTGCTTATGATCCCGTTATGAACCCGTAATTGATAGGGTAAGGGGTAGAGTATAGAGTGTAGGGTGTAGAGTGTAGAGTGTAGGGTGTAAAGGCGGGGATTACTTATCCCAATAGATATACTGCTCGGAACTGACTTGTTTAGCTGCAGGTTCAACGATGAAAGTTGGGGTCTCTTTGTCCCAACCTTGACGGTTACCATTCACGGAATCTTGCACAAAATGTTGCACATTCTCAGCCCACTGCAACCAATGACGCGTGTCGGAACAGTGGGTGTCAATTGTTGTAAATTCTTGATAACGAGTTTGGCGACCGATGATGTTATTATGCAAGTCCATAAAATGGTCGCAAGGCGCATTGGGGCTATTCCATTCCCAAAATACATCCATAATTGCGTGCGAGAGCCAATCGCCTACATAGGTGCGCAAAAGGACATTGACATAGATATGCTTGAAGGCATCACCTGGGCGACCATTATTGGTGGCTTCGCCATAATAGTAATATGCCAGTTTCTCAGCACGAGCCTTGCTTTGCACCACACGGTAGAATATACGAGGACCTCTCCATAATAAAAGTGTGATTAAGATATTTTCCTCGTCAAAAAATGCAATGTCCAGTGTGTCAAACGCCTCGCGTGTAAGTGGTTGCGAGCTATGAACGAGCGACTGCAAGGCGTCCCAATCGGCTTGCTCCTGAGGTGTAAACTCCATAAGCTGGATTTCTTCGCTCTGTGAGAGCGAGTCGAGGGAGAGATATAGATTGGATGCGCCTGTAGATCGCTGCGCTGTAGATCGGGGCAGAGCCCCCGTAGATGTCGTGCCGAAAGATATTTCTTGTCTAGAAGGTGCAAAAAGGGTGGGGCGTTGCTTGGATTCTGCGAGCAAGTGGTCGGTTATAGTGCATAATCGATTGATATATCCTTTGTATGCTTTCTCTGGATAAAGGCGTATTAGTTCTTGCTCAATGTAGTCTGCAATGCTATGCTCTTGTTGCAATAGACTATCGGCCTCCCATCGAGCACCTAGCACATAGAATGTTTCCGCGGGAAAAGTGGGGAGGATGGTGGTGTCTGGCGATAAGGCGATATGGCGATGAGGCGATTGGGAGAGTTGCTGTGTGCGACAACCCACCAAAGCCAAACATAATATGAACCAAAGCCATTTACGCATTTTATTTCTTTTTCAAAACAATCCACAAGATGATAGGTGCACCAAAGAGAGCGCTCATTGTGGAGATTGGTAGTGAATAGGTGCCAATATTACAGAGGATATCACAGATAAGTAGGATATTCGCTCCAATAAGTGCCGAGGCAGGTACCGTCAGGCGGTGGTTGCTAGTGGCAAAAATGCCGCGTGCGATATGAGGAACGGCTACACCGATAAAAGCGATTGGTCCACAGAAAGCCGTTACACTACCTGCTAATAAACAGGAGGCTAAAACCATCATCCAACGGGTACGCTCGACATTAATACCCAACCCACGGGCATAGTCTTCGCCTAGTAGTAGACCATTGAGTGGTTTGATGAGCATAAGCACAACGATAGTGGCTATAGCTATGCAAATAGCCAGGGTGGGAAGTTCTTCCCAACTGACACCACTGAGCGAACCTAATGTCCAGACAATAAAGAGTTTGAGAGAATCGGGATTGGCAAAGTTCTGAATCATATTTACCAATGCACCAGCGATATTACCCACCATCATACCTACAATCAGCAGTGTGACATTGCTGCGGATACGCTTGGCAAAAGCCATCACGAGCAACATCGTTAGTATACTGCCAAAGATGGCAGCGGCGATGAGGCTGTTAGGCGATGAGGCGATAAGGCGAAGAGGCGAGAAAGCCAGGGTGCCGAGCATCGTCACCAAGGCTACGCCGAGGCTAGCGCCAGATGAAACACCTAAGATATAAGGGCCTGCCAATGGGTTGCGGAAGAGGGTCTGCATCATCAATCCTGCTACCGAAAGTGACGCACCCGCCAAAATGGCAGTGAGCATTTTTGGTAAACGGAGCTGGAGGAGAAGTTGAGAGTTGAGAGTTGAGAGTTGAGAGTTGAAAGTTGAGAGTGGCGAGATCCAGACGGAACCGCAACATATATCCAACAATGCTAATAGAAGCAATAGCAGGGATAAACCAACAAATATGTAGCTGTTTTTTCTCATTATTTGTTATTTGGCTGCAAAGGTACTTATTTTTTGCGGACTACACAAATAGTGTAGCGTTTTTTTGTATTTATCAACAAAATAAGTGCCAGTTCTTGCTTGATTCAAAAAAAAATCGTACCTTTGTGCCCGAATATATCAACTCAAGGATTTGTAAGATGAAACCAGTAAAAGTATTTTTGACCGATGTCGATGGTTGTATGACCGATGGTGGTATGTATTATACCGAGAGTGGTGATGAGTTTAAGAAGTTTTGCGTGTATGACGGAATGGGTATTGTGCTTCTGCGCAAGGCCGGTATTCCTTGTGGTATATTGACAAGTGAGAATACGAATATTGGTCTTAAACGCGGCAAGAAACTCGGTTTGGAATATGTGTATACTGGCGTTGGCCGTGTGGTAGATGGCGTAAAAATGACGAAACTGGATGCGGCAAGAACAATCTGCAAGGAGTTGGATATTACACTAGATGAGGTGTGTTTTGTAGGTGATGATGTGAATGATTTAGACTTGTTGCAGCACGCAGGCGTAGCTGCCTGTCCTGCCAATGCAGTGGAGGTAGTGAAAGCTGTACCAGGTATCATTCATCTGACCAAGAAAGGTGGCGAAGGCGCTATCCGTGAGATTGCGGAGATGATATTGGAGGCGAGAGGTGAATAGTCGAAAGTTGAAAGTCGAAAGTCAATGTATAACATCGCTGTCATATTAGCAGGAGGAATAGGAGCACGCGTAGGGGGCAATACCCCAAAACAACTGCTTCCCCTCGCTGATGGTCGTTCTGTTTTGGAGCATGCCGTTTGCGCCTTTGAGCAATCACCTCATATTGATGAGGTTTGTATTGTCATGCATCCTGACTATATTGCCTATGCCGAGCAAATGCTCTTGGCTAATGCATGGCAGAAAGTGCATCATATTATTCCTGGCGGAAAAGAGAGATGGGAATCGAGCGTGAATGCAATAAGGCGATTAGGCGATAAGGCGATTAGGCGAGAGGCGAATGGCAAGGAAGTTAACCTGCTTCTCCACGATGCAGCGCGTCCATTTGTGAGTCAAGATATCATTGCTCGTGTATGCGAGGCCTTGGAGCAGCATGAGGCGGTAACAGTAGCCATCCCTTCAACCGACACCGTTTATAAGATGGTGGATGGCAAGGTGGCTCGTATTCCACAGCGTTCTACGATTATGCGCGCACAAACGCCACAAGCTTTCCGTTTGGAGTTGATAGCCGAGGCCTATGCCAAAGCATTGGGAGTAGATAACCTCAACGCAGAGGTTTGTGCCGTATGCTCGCTACCAGCTACGGATGATTGTGGTATCGTGCATAAGCATATGCCAGAGGTGCCGATATACATCGTTGAAGGCGAAGAACAAAATAAGAAAATTACATTCAAAGAAGATATATGATAAACAAGAATTTTTGTATGAGTTCCTATCTTGCTTTCCGCTATATAGAGCGTGAAGGTATGGATTTTTATGCGGGACTTCAACATGAGAATATACCATTGGCTAATAGCCAGGATTTTACCTATGTTCGTACAGCTGCCGAGATAGATGCAGCCATTCAAAAAGTCTTTGATTCTCTTAAAGGCGAGAAGTTAGGTATCTGTCTATCTGGCGGTATGGACTCTGCTATCTTGGCTGCCTATATGCCAGGTTGTGATGCGTATACCTTCCGTTTTTTAGGAGGCGAATATCAGAAAGAAGAGTTGGCTCGTGCAGAATACTATGCGAAATACTACGGATTGAATCTCCACTATGTAGATATCGATTGGAACACGGTGCAAAACTGCCTTGAGCCTGTTATGCGCTCCAAGCATGCTCCCGTTCACTCTATTGAACCACAACTCTATCAAGCAGCTCTTCAAGCCAAAGCCGATGGTGTGACACGCTTGATAGTAGGTGAGAGTAGTGACCTTATCTTCGGAGGTATGGATCAACTGCTATCTAAAGATTGGACAGTAGAGGATTTCTCCAAGCGCTATACCTTCCTTGACCCCGCATTGGTGCTCAAAGAACCAGAAGATATGTCCTATCTCTATGAGCGTTATCGTCAAGGAGAAAAGATCGACTTCCTTCACTTTATGGACGATGTGTTTAGTCGCGAGTCATCTAGTTCCTACTATAATGCTTTCAAAACAGCGGGTATGCCATATACTGATCCATATGCTTTACTTCGTATGGCAGATCCATTGGATTTAACTCGTGTGCGCAATGGAGAATCTAAGTACTTGGTACGCGAATTGATGCAGATAAAATACCCAGAGATTCCTGTACCAAATAAGGTGCCTATGCCTCGTCCTGTGGATGCGTACTTCAAGGATTGGTGCGGTCCTAAGCGCCCTGAGTTTCGTCGTGACATTGATATGAGTCAGCTTACAGGCAATCAGAAATGGCAACTCTACTGCCTAGAACAGTTCCTCAATATGTATGAACCAATCAAGGTAGGTTATACCACAGGTGTGTATGATCTCTTCCATATTGGTCACTTGAACCTGCTGCGCAAAGCCAAAGCACAATGTGATTATCTTATTGTAGGAGTGTCAACAGATGAACTAGTGAGTTATAAGCATAAGCAAGCGGTCATCCCATTTGAGGAACGCAGAGTGATAGTAGCTTCCATCAAGTATGTAGATGAAGTGGTGACCCAAGAGAATATGAACAAGATGGAAGCTTGGGAAAAATACCATTTTGATGTTATGTTCGTAGGCGATGATTGGAAGGGGACTGACAAATGGAACAAGATAGAGGCTGACCTTAATGCTGTTGGTGCTGAGGTAGTATATTTCCCTTATACCAAAGGAACATCTAGCACACTAATTAACGAGACATTACACAAACTGCGCGGAGAATGAAACAGTTTGCTAAGTTCATAGCATACCTCTTGTGTTATATGGTATATCCATTGTCTTACCTTGTTCCTAGAACGAGTAAGATATTGGTGTTTGGTTCGTATAGAGGTGGATTTAATGATAACTCCAAATATCAGTTTATCTACGCCAATGAGCACATAAAGAACCGCAAACTCGTTTGGATCTCCACCAAAAAATCCACTGTGAAGCATATCCGTAGTTTGGGCTACACTGCCTACTATGTAGCTTCGATTAAAGGACTATGGTATGCGCTTCGAGCTAAATACTGGTTTGTCAATTCCTATTCATCTGATATTGCATTCTGCCTTGCAGGTAGTGCTAAGATTGTCAATTTATGGCACGGAGTACCTATGAAGGCGATAGAGTTTGGTATTACAAAGGGTGATTTGGCCAAACGCTATGTTGAGCGCGATATTCGCGATACATTCTTCCACCCCGCACCATTTCGTCGTCCAGATTATATGGTTTCTACCACCGACTTTTTTGATGGTGTGTTTTCCGAGTCTTTCCGTATAAGCAAGGAGCAATGTATTCAAACAGGTTGTCCTCGTAATTTGCTTTTGAATAAACCCTTAGAAGAGGTCAATAGATTTATTCAAAAATATGAATCAGAAGCTACCAAGCAGTTGGTAGCACATATTCAAAAGTACGATACCGTATTGGTATATATGCCGACTTGGCGTGATTCGCAACGCGAATGTTTTGCCAATGGCTTCGATCTTAACGCCTTGAATACTTGTGCTGCAGCGCAGAATGCGTGTGTGTTGATGAAACCACATGCCAATACCATCATTGACAAATCGGTAGAATATAGCAATCTGATTTTCCTTGACGGTAATGTGGATATGTATTGTATCCTGCCATACACCCATGTGCTGATTACTGACTATTCGTCTATATTGTACGACTATGTCTTGATGCCAGAGAAACATATTATTCTCTTCCATTATGACTACGATGAATATGTGAATAGTCGTGAGTTTATCTTTGATATTCAAGATAATATCGTAGGTAGAAAAGTCTATACCTTCGACGAACTCATTCAAGTAATATCTACGAATGATTACACGATGGACGCAACAACTCGCCAGAAGATTTTGGATAAGTTCTGGGGCGAGACAAGTGGTAAGAATAGTTGTGAATTAGTTTTTGAAAAACTTCAATTATTGGATTAACCTCCCAATAATCCCTTGGTTACATTCTTGCGGAAGAGCACTAATTTCCATCCTTTTAGAGGATGTCCTTGTAGTGTGTAGATGGTTAGTAATATCAGTGTTCCTCCCCATTTAATGCATTCGGAGAATAGGCGTTTGAGGTATTTACCTTTGGATATCGCGCGCGTGCGCATACGCTCGCTGCGACCTATCTGCAATGTCAGACGATTGAAATAGTCTTCTTCTAATTTTGCTTGTGGAATGATATGGTGTAATACGGGAGTAGGCAAATAGAGAACCTGCATACCCAATGCGTGCATCTTGTCAAAAATATCTTTCTCCTCGGATGCCAATAGCAAGTTGCCTTTTCGCCCCAGTTTCGTATTGAATAATCCCACTTGCTCAAAGACTACTTTTCTATATGCTGCGTTACCGCCACCTGGATAACGACCATTGGGATACTCCCTTACCTTGTCACCATAGTTCATCCAGGCGGTCAATAGAGCTTTGGTATAAGGAGACATCCATTCTGGCTCTTCCGTCTCGTACAATGGTTCGATAGGACCGCCTGCTGCCATCGTTTCAGGATGTGCCGCAAAATGTTCGGCATAGATACGGATATAATCTGCATCTACTAATGCATCGTCATCTACATAAATGATGATCTCACCCTTGGCTTCTTTGATACCCTTGTTGCGTGCTGCGGAGAGTCCTTGTTCTGTTTCTACCACATAGCGCAATGTAATCTCTGGATGCGTTGCGGCGAACTGCTCACACACACCACGGGTATTATCGGTGCAGTTGTTATCCACCAACACAATCTCGTAATCCGTTGTTGGATAGTCATTCTTGGCAATACTATCCAACAGCGGACCGATATACTTTTCGCGGTTATATGTGCAGATGATAAGGGTAATCATAATGCTTCTAGTAGAGTTCTACTCCCATTACACTATATGTCTTACCTTCTCGATGGATTAGAATCTGACCTTTGTGTATGAGTTTATGTGTACTATTTAGTTGCTCCGTTTTGATGTTATCTATGTCTGTGCTAACTAGTTTGACTTCAATCGTATTGGAGTAGTTAGAAGTATAAGTATAGAAGTCTTTGGTGCGTTTCACCATTACATTATACGCATAATCTGTGATACCTTCTGGCAAGTCGGTGAAAGTATATGAGGTTTCAGATACCTCGATAGTCTTATATGGAATCTCTACAAGTGTTCCTGCTCGAGGGACGATGAACGAAATCTTAATATCATCCACATAGAACTCTCCCTGCTCACTCATAAAGGCTATATGCAATGGAGTATTTCCAAAATCTATGCCAGACAATACCACTGAATCGGTGATAAAACCACTACCACTTGTGCTAAATGCTACTGGCACACCGATTTCTGCTTGTGATGCTTCGTGGTTTTTGATAATCATTACCCACAAGCGGTCGCCTGCTACTTTGTTGTATGCTTTGAATGATACTTTGACAGCATTATTACCAAATTTCATCTCTGGACCTACTACCAATCCTGCTTTACCACTATAGTAGTTAGGACCTTGGCTACCTGCCATACCTACTACCCAACGAGGGTAGGTAAGTAACCATTCGTGCTCGCTCTGACCATTCTCGCTCAAGTTGTGTACCAAGTCCCAAGAGAAACCAGGATTGTCGAAAGTACCATCTGTGATACCGCTGAAGTCTTCTTCTAGAATCAAAACTTCTTCGTTATCTTGTTTGGTTGTAGTGGTTTGTAGGATATTCAGTTTATAGCTTCCTGCATTATGGTTCTTTTCCCAGTTAGCAGTAAAACTATTTTCTGTTATATCAGTTGCAGGCAATGCTACGGGCGTTAGTCCATAAATACCATCCACCCAAATGTCTTCGCTAGGATCAGAAATCATAGTACCCTCTTTGACTTTTACATTGTAAAAATGCTCTTTGGTTGGATCAATGTTGGATACAATGCAGAAGGTATCAGTAACCAAGCTATCAGTAATAAGACGCGTAGGCAATGCTTGTGTTTGGTATTCCAAGGTAATATCATCAATAGCAAAAGTTACACCATATGAACCTACACACAATAGTTTAACTTGGTTGACATAGTTTCCTATTTCGTCTCCTTCGAAACTCAAGTATCCACCGTTTTTCTCCATCCAATAGTTTGGTAGGTTAGCAATGGCTTCCCATTTGCCATCTAAATTCTTTACTTGTACGCCTACCATCGAAAAGTCGTACTCTTCTTCTTGCATACTGCTTGGCTTAACCCAAAAACTAATCTTATGGATAGGAGCTGGAGTCTCTGGAGTTAGGATGTAATCGCCTTCAGCATCAAAATGAATGGCTTGTTTGCCAGATTTGTAGTCACCTTTGGTTGTACACATATCTTTGCTACCTTGGCTAGATACATCAATCGTCCACCCCTCTGGGTAACCAGGATTGGTTGTATCAATCGACTGTCCATCAGCTGTTAGGTTGATGCTTTCAAAGTTGTAGGAGAGTGTACCGCTGACTTCTTCCTCTGGCATCTCTTTGTACCATACTGAAAATAAATATCCGTCTATATCTTCTACTTGGCTGCGTTGCCAATTAGCTACGAATTCAGTAGCAGAATTATTCTTTGGCAAATTAGCCACTACTTCAGGTGTGCGGTTGCGTACGCGCGTTACCTTGATATCATCTATCAAGATAGTGCCGTCAACTGTGCAGAACTGGAATAGATTACGCTTGTTAAATGTTCCTTTATTACTAGTCCAAGTGAAGTCTTTCCATTCGGTGGTTAGTTCGAACTCTACTGACTCTAATCGACCAGAAGTATTGTCACATAAGGACAAGTCAAGTTTGCCTGTACTAGCACTTGTTCCTGCTCTGCGAGCACGAAAAGTGATGGTAGCTTCGCCGTACAACTCTGCTTCTGGTGTAGAGATATGTCCTCCATACATATAACCATAGTAGTCGTATTGACTAATCGCTACGCATCCACCTGCTTGGAAAACATAGTATCCAGACCAATGTGGTTGGTGCGTGTAGGCGGAATCTACTTCATAGATATAGTTTGTACCAGGAGCAATGTTCTTTGTGTC
>JAEIGA010017273.1_pt1 | contig 10989 bp, 6 predicted proteins | sample 9270691 | NCBI WGS metagenome assembly JAEIGA01 (sample SAMN17057246, study PRJNA624740) | gut metagenome | biome: biome; isolation source: fecal sample | host: Bos grunniens | place: China: Xizang | collected 2019 | reverse complement strand
GATAGTAGGAGCAAGTACCGGTACCGATGCTCATACCGTGGGTATCGACGCTATTATGAACATGAAAGGTTATGCCGGCCACTATGGTTTGGAACGCTACGAAATGATAGAGGCATTGAATATGGGTAGCCAAGTGCCAAATGAAGAGTTTATAGCAAAAGCCATTGAAATGAAAGCTGATGCATTGTTGGTATCACAAACAGTTACACAAAAAGATGTTCATATTCAAAATATGACTGAACTTGTGGAAATGCTTGAAGCCGAAGGATTGAGAGATAAAGTAATATTGGTATGTGGTGGTCCACGTATCAGTCATGAATTGGCAAAAGAGCTTGGCTACGATGCCGGATTTGGAATGAATACCTATGCCGATAATGTAGCATCGTTTGTTGCACAAGAATTGGATAAAAGAATAAACGGATAAGATAATAATAAAAAAGAAATAATAATGGACAAAAACGAAATAAGAAATTTCATAGCACGCAGAGCTGCAAAGGAATTAAAAGACGGCGATGTTGTGAATTTAGGTATTGGATTGCCAACAGCAATTCCTAATTTCTTACCACAAGGAGTAAACGTTATACTTCAAAGTGAAAATGGTTTGATAGGCATGGGACCTACACCCGAAGAAGGTAAAGAAAATCCTTTCTATACCAATGCCGGTGGTGGATTTATAACCACAACCGAAGGCGCTTCATCGTTCGATAGCGCTACAAGTTTTGGTATTATTCGTGGTGGTCATGTTGATGTAAGTATATTAGGAGCAATGCAAGTTGACGAACAAGGAGACTTGGCAAATTGGATGATTCCCGGTAAAAAAACACCAGGTATGGGAGGTGCAATGGATTTGCTTGTAGGTGCTAAAAAGGTAATATTGGCAATGGAACATACTGCTAAAGGTAGTCCTAAGATATTGAAAAAATGTACTTTGCCTCTTACTGCCAAAGGTCAAGTGAATATGATTATTACCGAAATGGGTGTTATGGAAATAACTCCTAAAGGTATAGTATTGAAAGAAATCAACCCAGAGTTTACAGTAGAACAAGTACAAGCTGTTACTGAAGCTCAGTTGATTATTGATGAAAATTTGAAATCGATAGAATAATATAATAGTATGTACATCATTTCGAACAGAAATCGATAGAATGTAGATTCTTTTTTTTGATTGGGATGATGTACATAAATTAATATAACCAGAAGAAAACTTTTTTTCTGAATATCGTAAGTTATTAATAATAAATATTTGTCTTATGAAAAAACTATTTACATTAGTAGTAGCATTGTCATTATATGCGATTTCCAGTGGACAGGGTATGTCTTTACGTTTGGATGATAACTCGTTTCCAAATATGTTAGAATCATCATCAATTGAATCTATGATGGAAACATCACCACTGTCGTCACCATCAGTATTGCCAAAACATATAGAATTTAAGCATTACGGTCCGTATTGTGTTACAGATATAGCGATGGCTTATGATTTTACAGAGAAAGTTTTTCTCAAAGGAATAAATATATCGGGTGGTTGGCAATGGCGTCGTCAATCGGGTTTTGGAATAGGTGTGTCATACCTTGCCGATGGTGAAGGAGTATTTTCTCAAATGCCTATTTATGCCGAGTTACGTACACATTATTTGCGTAACCAAGTTACTCCATACACATCTCTTACCGCTGGTTATACCATCCCAATGGGAAAGAAAAATAATAGCAATGAATTTCAACGTGAAGTTATAGGCGGTGGTGTTATGATAGGGATGAGTGTGGGTGCAAGATATGCATTCAATAGAAATGTTGCCATAAATGCCTATGTAGGATATCAGTTGCAATCGTTGATAGTAAGAAGAGTGCAAAATGCAGATCTTGATACCGACGAGTTAGACTATAGTAAAATGGAAGAATCAATAATCCAACACATGATTAAGTTTGGATTTGGTGTAAACTTCTAAAAAAGATGATTAAATTGCTATAAGGTTTATAATATATATTTATTAATTAATAGAGTGCGTTAGAATTTTGTTGGTTCTCTAAAACTAATCGAAATATTTAACGTGCTCTATTTTTTATGTCGAAGCAAAGAATATGAAGTTGTATTTGACAGAGATAATCAAAACTATTTTATATTGGTTTTTATTTTTTATATTAGGTAGGATACTATTTCTTTTGGTCTATTCCAACCTCTTGCCCGATATTTCGTTATGGGAAATTATGAAGGTGTTTCCTAATGCTTTCAAACTTGATTTGTCGACGGCTTGTTGGCTGTCGGCTCCTTTTTTGTTGTTTATTTCGTTGCAGTATGCCATCCGTTGGAAGGGTTGGACTGTGATAAAAAAAGGCTTGATGCTGATAATACTTGTAATTAGCTCAATGATACTCTTTGGCGAAATTGGAGTGTATGATGAATGGGGGGTGAAACTTAGTCATAAAGCATTACTGTATCTGCGTAATCCCAAAGAGATTATAGATACAGTAGATACCGGCTTGTTGCTTATACTGCTTATAGGCTTTGCTGTTTACGTAACATTGTTTCAATATCTATATTGTAAAGTGGTAATAAAACCTACCATTGTTCCCCAACGTTATAGTGCAGTAACCTCGCCCATAATGTTTATACTGCTATCATTCATGATATTTTGTGGCATGCGAGGTGGCTTGAAAGGTGTGCCTATTTCGCAAAGTCAATCGTTCTTTTCTCAACATGCTATGCTTAACGATGCGGCTGTAAACACCCAATGGAACTTTATTTTCAATTATGTGCATTTCAAAACATTGGACGACAATAATCCTTTCCATGAAATGCCTGCCGAACAAGCTAATGATATACTGGATGATATATATGCTACACCGAAGGATACAACTGTACAGGTGTTGAACACTCGTAGACCTAATGTAATATTTGTCTTGCTTGAAAGTTGGTCGGGCGACTGTGTGGCCTCGCTTGGTGGACGCGACAGTATAACACCTTACTTTGCACAACTAGAAAAAGAAGGATTGATGTTTACCGGATTTTATGCCAACGGCCATCGTTCGCAGCAGGCTATGAGTAGTGTAATGAGTAGCTTTCCACCTATGCAGGGACATGATGTAACGGATATATTTTCGCTTTATAAATACCTGGGTAGTATGCCCAAGATGTTTAACAATATGGGTTATAATACATCCTATTACTTTGGCGGCGATTTGCGTTATGGCAATATAAGAGCTTTTATTCTTTGGAACGAGTTTAACAAGATAATGGAAGATAAAGATTTTCCGATCGAATATCCTCGAGGACAACTTTCTATTCCAGATGAGTATCTTTTTGCCGAAAGCTATAAGGATTTGCAATCTATACAGCAGCCGTTCTTTACCTTCTTGTTTACTGCAAGTTCGCATGCTCCTTACGACGAGCCTAAAAAAGTACCGCAGTTGGATTGGGATGTAGACAATCTCCCGTACCTCAATTCGGTGAAATATTCCGACTACGAGTTGTATCAATACATAGAACGTTGCAAAACACAACCCTGGTATGACAGCACACTCTTCGTAATAGTGTCCGATCACAGCCATGCCACCTATATGAATCACTATGTAAACAGTGCAGAATACATGCATGTGCCAATGTTGTGGATGGGTGGAGCTTTGGATAGTGCTTATGTAGGAAAAGTTTGTACAACAATATGTTCGCAAATAGATGTATATCCTACACTTGCAGCTCAGATGGGTGTTGACAATTGCGATGCCTATAGGGGCAAGAACATCTTTAATCCGTATAGCAAAGAGTTTGCTTACTATGAAACCAATATGGGCTTCGGTTGGGTGGTGCCACAAGGTAATATAATATACGATGGTATAAATAAACGCCTGTCGAGTAGTACTATACAAGATACTAATCTTTTAAATATTGAACTCCAAAACGGTAAGGCTTACCTTCAAACCCTTTATGATTTCTTTTTACAATAATCGGATTTTCGGAATTGTAGAATATAGCTTAAAAGCTATAAAAACAAGAGGGACTGTTTGTTTTGTGCACTACTTTCTTTTTATCACTAGTTGAACATTGGAAATATCAAGGGAAAATAATCCAATTATTTCCCCTTGATATTCTTTTGATTTTTATATGATAAAAGATACACTTTCTATCAGTGTTGAAATACCTTTAAAGAGGTGTTTTCTGAAGAGTGCATGCTTCGGACGAGAAGAGTGCACTCTTCACTGATGAAATTTAAGATGCTTAATAATCAATTGTTTAGATCTTATGGATTATTGGAAACATTTGTATAATATAAAGCATGGGATATTCAATCTCTAATGTTGAATAATTTCAAACTACAATCATTAGAAATTATCATATACTATACCTTAATTAATATCTACTGAAGTCAAAAGTATCTTAGAAAAACATAAAATCACTAATCTGAAGTTTATACCAAAATATATAGGGTTTGAAATAGACGAAGAAATGTTTATGCAAAAGCGTTGGGATGAAGAAATTACTACAAAAGATAAATTTATAGAATATGAACTATACAAACTTACTCAAAAACTGGATACAGATTTCACATTAGAGGATTTGCATTTAGTTATACGTTCGGAGATTGGATTAAACACATAATTCCTATAGCAATAGACAAGATAACAAGTCGAGAGTTTGCTAATATAGAGCGAACCGAAGAAATGAAATGGACTAGAAAAAACAGACTAATATCAGATATGATTGTATTTCCGGATAATCATATTCATAGGCGGAAGATGTACCAAATAATTGGCAAAAGGAGGTTTTAATTATTTGCCAATATAATAAAAGGAACATTACTTCGTTAATCATTTTGTATATTAGTAAAGTGTAGAACATAATGAAGACTAATGAACGAAAAATAAATATATCGATATTGCTGATGGCTGTATTTGTTGTAGTATCGGCAATGATGGGTATAACATCGTGTGTGAAAGAAGACGATTATTTGGAGGGTAGAATTGATGATTTGTCGTTTTCGGTCGATACTCTTCGGTTTGATACTATTTTTACAACCATAGGTTCTACTACCCAAAGTTTTAAGGTTTATAATAGAGGTGCCTCGCCTATACTTCTAACAAATGTAACGTTGCGAGAGGGGAGTGCTTCCCGTTATCGTATCAATGTTGATGGAGACACTTCGCTTGTTGCTACCGATGTTGCTATAGCTGCAGGCGATAGTATATTTATTTTTGTAAGGGTGAATATCAATCCCAACTTATTGTCCGAGCCTTTTTTGGTGGAAGATGCAGTAGTGTTTTCCATTGCCGGTAAGGGTAAAACAGAGTTGCCACTAATGGCTTATGGTAGGAATGCAGTCTATCACATTCCAAACAGAAGCATAATGATAGGTGATGAACTTTGTCATTATAGTGTTATCAACTGTTCGGAATGGGACCACACCAAACCACATGTGGTATTGGGCTATGCTGTTGTTGATGAGGATAGTGTTCTAAACCTCTCGTCGGGTGCCGAACTTTACTTTTCCAACAATGCCTGTCTTTGGGTTTATGCCGGTGGAACATTGCATGTTGATGCTACGTTAAATAATCCGGTTGTGTTTACATCATTTCGTAGGGATGGTCATTACGCTGCTTTGCCCGGACAGTGGCAGGGAATATGGTTGTCGGCAGGTAGTAAGGATAATTATATAAAAGGTGCTGTGATAGAGAATGCCGTTGTGGGATTACTGGTTGATACTGTGGTGAATGCCAATCCGACACTTACGATATTGGACACCAAGGTTAGGAATATGACGGTGGCCGGAATATATGGGCAGGGGGCAAGGATAGATGGTGAAAACTTGTTGGTAACAAATTGTGGCACGGCAACACTGGCTCTTACGCTGGGGGGCGACTATAGGTTTGGAAACTCTACGATGGCCAACTATTGGAACTATACCTCAAGGATGTCGCCAAGTGTAGTGATGTCCAATTGGTATGAAGATATAAATGGACAAATACAACTTAGACCATTAATGAGGGCAGAGTTTAATAATTGTATAATATATGGTAGTATGGACGAAGAGTTGGCCTTGGATTGTAACGATATGGTGGAGTTTAATTGCAGATTCAACAATTGTTTGGTACGTACTCGTACGGAGTGGTCGTATATGTTTAGCAATAGTATTATAAATAAAGACCCTTTGTTCAAATCGATAGATGATGAGGATTATCAGGTAGATACTCATAGCCTAGCTGTAAATAATGGAAGTTATACTTATATTGTTTTGCCATACGATTTGGCGGGAAATATGCGTAGCAATCCTCCTACGATAGGTGCTTATGAATTAAATATTACATCAGAATAATAAAAAACAAGACACATTATATGTACAACTATATTTCAGGAAAACTTGTAGAAGCAACACCATCGTATGCTGTTGTGGATAATAATGGAATAGGATATTTAATAGAAATATCGCTCAACACATTTACGCAAATAAAAGATCTTGACGAAGTGAAATTGCTGATACACTATGTGGTGAGGGAAGATGCGCATCTGTTATTTGGTTTTTTCGAAGAGGGAGAGCGTCAATTGTTTCGCAGTCTGATAAATGTAAATGGGGTAGGAGTGGGTACCGCACGTGTTATGTTGTCAACTTTCGGAACCCAAGAACTTGCGACAGCAATAGTGTCGAAAAATGTAAAGATGGTACAAAGTATCAAAGGTATAGGTGTCAAAACGGCACAACGTATAGTGTTGGAACTCCATGATAAGTTGGAAAAACAAGGTGATGTGGTTATAAATAATGCTGTTGCAAGCAATAAAAATCTAGAGGAGGCGTTATCTGCGTTAGTGATGTTGGGATTTGTGAAAGCTCAAGCATCAAAGGTATTGGATAAGATAGCTACCGATAATCCTGCAATGACAGTTGAAGAACTGATAAAGCAAGCGTTGAAGGTGTTGTAGTATGCATAATAGGATATGATATAAATAGGAGTTAATGATAAAAAAGATATGTGTATGGATAAATAACTACGAGGTATTAATAGGAGGTGTGCAGGTTGGGAATGTATGCTTCCACGAAAAGAGATAGACGAGTGATAAGATTTAGAAATAGATTATTTAAGGTATTAGCAATAACAGTAGTAGCCTCATTTGTAGGTTTGGCCATAGCATCGGATGCTGATGGCGAGGGTGGTGTTTCTAATGTGTATAGCATTGGTAGCACTGTTTCGTATTATCCATATTCTCCATCGGTGATGGTAGAGCCTGACTCTTCTGCTCGTTATCCGTTGCCGGAACAGGGAGAACCTCAAAGTCCACTGCATCTGAAAAATCCATCGAACATTACAAGTCAGGTGGAATACGACCCCGAAACCAACGACTACCTTATAACTACACGTGCCGGTGGCGTGGTTATAAGTAGAAGATATATGACGTTCGATGAGTATCAGGATTGGCAGATGGACCAACTTATGGAGAAATATTGGTCACAAAAGACACAGTCGGTAGTGGCAACCGGCGAAGACAACGGTAATATATTAAACCAGTTGTTGCCGGGTCTGAGCAATATAACCGGAAAATTGGATGGTTTATTGAATAGAGATAAACCTCTTATAGAAATAAAACCCAGTGGTTCGGCCGAGCTTACTTTTGCCATAGTGAACAACAAGCGCGAAGACCCGGGAATAGACATCAGTAAGCGAAGTGTAACCAACTTCGACTTTACAGAGAACATTCAGGTGAATCTTAATGCCAAGATAGGCGACATAATCAATTTTGACATCAACCACAACACACAAGCTGTATTTGACTTCGAGAATACTGTAAACTTGAAGTATGAGGGTAAAGAAGACGATATACTGCAGGTGTTGGAGGCAGGTAATGTAGCATTGCCTTTGCCAACCAAACTGATACAAGGTAGTGAAAGTTTGTTTGGTATCCGTTCCAGATTGAAATTTGGAAAGCTTACGGTTGATGCCGTCGTGTCGCAACAAGAAACCGAAAGCCAGAATATGCAAGTGCAAGGTGGGGCACAAACCGAAGAGTTTGAGTTTAAAGCCGACCAATATGAAGAGAATCGTCACTTCTTCCTTGCACAATACTTTTACGATAACTACAACAATGCTATGTCGACTTTACCTGTTCTAAATTCGAAAATCAATATACTGAAGATAGAGGTTTGGCGCACCAATATTGGGTCGGCAGTAACGGAAAATAGAAATATTCTTGCACTTACCGACCTTGGCGAACGCAGACCGTCAAACAGTATTATACCGCAAGGCAACAGTACTTTGCCGGACAATTATGCTTCCAACCATCTATTCACGGTGCTTGACAAGAATGCAGTACGTAGTATCAACAACATATCTAGCTATATGCAGAGCTTGGGTATGACATCAGGTAAAGACTTTGAGAAAGTGGAAAGTGCTCGAAAGCTAAACGAAAGCGAGTACACCTTCAACCCTCGTTTGGGTTTCATTTCGTTGAACCAACCTTTGAGTGCCGACCAAGTATTGGCCGTGGCTTTCCAATACCAAGTGATAGGCGATTCTACAACCTATCAGGTGGGTGAGTTTACTACCGATGGAGTTGTATCGCCAAATACATTGGTGGTAAAATTGCTTAAGAGCACTACAGTAAACACTCGTGGCCCACTATGGAAACTGATGATGAAGAACGTATACTTTCTCAAGAGCACACAGATAAGTCGCGACAAGTTCCGTTTGAATATATTATACGAGGGCGATGAAGGTGGTGTTCCTTCGGGTTATTTTGCCGACGGCTCCAAGAAAGGTATTCCTTTGATAGAGCTGTTTGGACTAGACCGGGTAGACGGACAGCAAAATCCCTATTCCGATGGAGTGTTCGACTGGTTGGATAACGCTGCTTCGGCAGGTGGTATCATACAGTCTTCGACCGGACGAATATATTTCCCATATGTAGAACCTTTTGGTAAGGACTTGCGTGAGCTACTTGGCGACGAGGCTGCTGCAAAAAAATATTGCTTCGACTCGCTTTATACCCTTACCAAGACTATGGCTCAGCAGTACCCGGACCAAAACAAATATTACCTTGAGGGCTCGTACACTACAGCCATGAGTGGTGAAATATCGTTAGGCTTCAATATACCGAAAGGGTCGGTGAGGGTTACAGCCGGAGGTATTCCGCTGATAGAGGATGTCGACTATACAGTGGACTATATGATGGGTAAGGTGCGTATCATCAACGAGAGTATCCTTAACTCGGGTACACCAATAAGTATTTCCAGCGAGAGTAATTCCTTTAGCATGATGACCAAAACCATGCTTGGAATGCACCTCAACTATGAGATAGACCCGAAGTTTAACGTTGGTGCTACATTGATGAATCTAAGCCAAAAGCCTCTTACGGCAAAGAACAATTTCGGCGATGAACCTATATCCAACACTATGTGGGGGGTGGATTTGAACTACGAACATGAAGTTCCCTTCATAACCAAAATGGTGGATTGGTTGCCGGGTATACAAACCAAGGAGGCTTCGGTACTTACGCTTAATGCAGAGTTTGCTCACTTTATTCCTGGTATTGCCAATACCGGCGACGAGAAAGGTGTGTCGTATATCGACGATTTTGAGGGCGCTAAGTCGAGCATAGACCTTATGGGAATGTCCTATTGGTTTTTGGCAAGTACTCCGCAAGACGGTGCTTCGTCTATGCCGCTGTTTCCCGAAACTGAGGCAGGGTCGGGATTGGCATACGGGTTCAACAGAGCCAAGTTGGCTTGGTATCGTATCGACGACATATTCTATGGTAGCAACTCCCCAAGCAATATTACTGCCGACGACCGCTCAAGACCTTATGCTCGACGAATTACAGAACAAGAAGTGTTCCCCAACAAGGAATTGGCTGCCGGACAAACTACTAATATATATGAGCTTAACCTAGCCTATTACCCGTCCGAACGTGGACCATATAACTATGATGTGGCACCTTCGGCCTACAGTGCCGGTATAGGTAGCGACGGGTTGCTGAACAATCCGGCCTCACGTTGGGGTGGTATTATGCGGAAGTTGGATTATACCGACTTCGAGACTCAGAATATCGAGACTATAGAGTTTTGGTTGATGGACCCCTTTATAGAAGATCCTAATCACACCGGAGGTAAACTTTACTTTAACCTCGGAGACATATCGGAAGACATATTGCGCGACGGTCGTAAGAGCTACGAAAATGGGTTCCCCACGAATGGTGAGGTAAATAATATCGACACAACTATATGGGGACGAGTGCCTACGCTTCAAGCATTGGTCAACGCTTTTGATAATGACGAGGCTGCACGAAAATATCAGGATATAGGATATGATGGTCTTACGAGCGACGACGAAGTTTCCTTTTTCGAGACTTATCTTGCCGATTTGGCCGCCACTTATGGTACCGATTCGCCGGTATACCAAGCAGCACTGGTCGACCCTGCCAACGACGACTATACTTACTTCCGCAGTACTAAGTGGGACAATGAAGATGTGAAGATCAACGACCGCTATAAATTCTTCAACAACCCGGAAGGAAACTCGCCGGTTTCGGCCGATAATACAGAGGGCTACACCACTGCCGCAACCAGCAATCCAAACGTTGAAGACATCAATCGCGATAACACACTAAGCGAGGCAGAGAACTATTATGAATACAGTATAGACCTATCGCCGGAGAAGATGGTGATAGGCGAGAACTATATCACCGACATACAGGTGGCGAACAATGTGAAGCTACCAAACGGCGAAATAACATCGTGCAAGTGGTACCAATTCAAAATTCCTATCCGCAACCCCGAGCGAAAAGTAGGGTCGATAGAGGGATTCCAGTCAATTAGGTTTATGCGTATGTTTATGAAGGAATTTGACTCGCCCATAATTCTGCGTTTTGCCACTCTCGAGTTGGTCTACGGCACTTGGCGGAAGTACGACGAAGATTTGTTGCAACCCGGCGACTATCCAACCGGCGTGGTTGAAAACACCAACCTAATCCTTTCTACAGTAAATATAGAGGAGAATGGCTCGCGCGAGCCTGTG
>JAEIGA010017272.1_pt1 | contig 10989 bp, 7 predicted proteins | sample 9270691 | NCBI WGS metagenome assembly JAEIGA01 (sample SAMN17057246, study PRJNA624740) | gut metagenome | biome: biome; isolation source: fecal sample | host: Bos grunniens | place: China: Xizang | collected 2019 | reverse complement strand
CTGTTGGCCTCGGCCTCGGCATTCATGCGCTTCTCGAGGTTTGTCTTTGTATCCCAAACGCAGTCACCCAGGAGTTCGGCAAACTTTGCTGCGTGCTCGGCCTCTTCCCATGCATAGCGTTTGAAGGCCTCGGCAATCTCGGGATAACCCTCGCGGTCGGCCTGACGGCTCATTGCAAGGTACATACCTACCTCGGTGCACTCGCCGATGAAGTGGTTGTTCAAATCCTTTATCATCTCGTCGTCGCAGCCCTTTGCAACACCAATCACATGCTCCTGAACAAACTGGATGGGACCTTCCTGCAACTCGTTGAACTTGTTTGAGGGAACTTTGCACATTGGGCAACGCTCGGGAGCCGATTCACCTTCATGTATATAACCACACACTGAACAAATGTACTTTTTCATAGTCGTAAAATTTTAAGCTGTTATTATTTTATCGTATTATCTTTTGTTTTTTGCATTTCATTTCTGAAACCATTGCAAAATTACAACCATTTTTGATACTACAAAATTTTTTACGCCTCTTTTTTTACGTTTTTGTGTTAAAAAATGCAAAGAAAATTTTGTTTCATTTTTCAGGGCTAATAATTACCCCAAAAAGGAGTGTAAACAAATGCTGTAAGAGTTAAATTTAAAAGAATATAAAAAAAGAAAACAAATTTATTTTGCCGTTATGAAATAAAGCTATAAATTTGAGGGATTAATAACAACTATCAGGGAGAAAAACAAATTAATTTAATATAACCAGTATGAAAAAGTCGTTTGGAACTAAAATGAAGGTTTGGGCATTAGGCGCCTTGAGTATTGTTGCAAGCGGTGCATTCACAGGATGTTCTGATGAAATCCCCGAGGAGAGCCGTTTCACCTTTACCGGTGAGCTTATTGCCGACCACTTGAAAAACAACCCCGACAAGTACAAGAACTTCTGCGAGATTCTTAAGAAGGCAAAAATCAACAAAAAGGGCGGTAACATGCTCACAACATTGTCTACCTATGGCTCGTATACTTGTTTCGCACCAACAGACAAAGCAATTGAAGAGTTCCTGGAAGCAAGGTATCAGGAGTATTATGAAAGCGTCAAGCTGCACGAAGAAGACCCCGAGAATTACAAGGTCATAAACACAGGTGTAACCTCGCCCTATCTTGAGGACCTTAGCGACAGCATGGCCACAGTTATAGCAAAGAATCACATCATAGAAGCAGGTTTCAGCACAATTGATATTGGCGAAGGAACATTTGGCCAGAAGACCATGAACCGTCGTAACGTAACACTTGGCGTAAACAAGGCTAACGAGCCCACCATCGACGGTTATAGAATCGTAGCACAGGATGTAAAGACCGAGAATGGCTACATCCAGGGTATTGACGGTGTGTTGGCTCCATCGGATAAAATGACATCGGACCTGCTCGCCATGCAACCTGCTTTTTCTCTATTCAGCGAAGCTTTGGCAAGAACAGGCTTTGACGAAATTCTAATGCAGTTGGAGATTGACCCCGATTATGACCCAAACAGATCCGGACCTCCATTTAACACTTGTAATAGAGAAGAGGAGCCGCCATACCCTGCATTCTACAATCATGGTTTCACACTGTTGGTTGAGACAGACGAACTCCTTGCCGACAGCACAAAGAACGCACTGAACATACCTATTTTGACAATTGAAGACCTTGAGTGGTATGCTGCACAGTGGTATGGTAAAAATGTCGACAAAGAGAAGAAGACTTTTGACCTCAAGGGCCAGTACCACTCACCGGGCAACCCACTCTACCAGTACATAGCATACCACATCATTGACCGCAAATTGACTTATAAGTCAGGTAAAGGCCCCGGAGGCTTCATTATGGAAGGTTTCCAAAGCTGGAAAGATGATCCGGAGACCAAACAAAAAGTAGTCGACAAGAATGAATACGACTCCGAGGAAAACCTAAAGGGCTTTGACAGGTATGACTATTTTGAGACAAAGTTGCCATATACACAAATCAAGGTAACAAAGCCCTTCTCAAACGTTACAGGGCAATACATAAACCATTGTGGCGAAACAGGCTACCTGAAGGACCAGATTATACTTAACTATGCACAGGACAACGGAACACGTATGTGCGTGACCGATGGCATGGAGTACCACGTCAACGTTGTTGTTGAGAATGAGGCTACCACAAAATTGCGCCCAAGACTTGAAGAGTTCCAATTTGACTCTCCAAACGGTAGCATATTCACCATTGACAAGATACTCATCTACAACAAAGAAGAGATGGCCGGCAACATTCTTAACGAGCGCATGCGTTGGGACGTATCCTCTTTATTCCCGGAACTTACAACAAACGACGTACGTTGGCAGCCAATACCACTTGACAAAAGTTTTTATACAATTTATATTCCTGCAGGATATTGCGAACGCCTAAGACACAGAAACGAGAGCACCCACTTCCTCTATTATAGACCTTATAATGTAGGACTCGGTAGCGGTTATACCGAGGAAGTTGCACCGGGCAACGGTGGCGGATATGCAAACTACTTGGGCGATGAGATTCTTGTAATCGGCAAATACGACTTTGAGTACCGCATACCATATGTACCCGAGGGCAGATATGAAATCCGTTTCGGCTTCTCAACATCAGGAGTACGCGGTGTGGCACAGTTCTACTTTGACGACAAGATTTGCGGCATTCCCCTTGACATGCGTAACTCCAACTTCAACTTCTTTGGTTGGGTCAAGGAGAGCAACTCTGAGGATGAGAACCGCAAGAACGACAAATCAATGCGTAACAGAGGTTTCATGAAGGCACCGGCAAGCATCTTCGGCCAATATGGCTCTGCCGACGCGAAAAGTTTGCGCCATGCGCCTACAGCATTCCGCCGCATCATTGGTACTTATGACCTGGAATATGGCAAGGACTATTGGCTGCGCTTTAAGGATGTGACAGAAGGTAGCAGTTCCAATGGTGCCAATGAGTTCAACCAGGATTACTTGGAAATTGTACCTGTTGAAATAGTCAACGGTGTGGGAGGAATACCCGAGGACATCTATTGATGTGACATTATCAGACATTCATACAGCAAACGATTACCACGTGCACGTGGTAATCGTTTTTTTATATACGGGAATAATTAAAACAGCATTGCGTTGCAATAATTGGAATAAATACATATTTTTGTAAATACATTATATATAATAAGGAGTAATAAACCATATATAAACATGAGATACGGATTTGTAAAAACAGCCGCAGTATCACCGGCAACTATCGTTGCCGACTGCCACTTCAACGCACAGCACATAATTGAGACAACAACAGAACTCACCGGCAAGGGAGTAGAACTAATGCTATTCCCGGAACTTTACCTTACATCGTGCAACTGTGGCGACCTCTTTACACAGCCGCACTTCATACAGACTTACAACAAGGAGATTGCCCGCATTGCAAGGGAGACTGCACAAAGCGACGCAATAATAGTATTTGGAGCACCTGTTGAACATAGAAACGCGCTCTACAACTGCGCCATAGTGATGCATAAGGGAGAGATAACAGGCATTGTCCCCAAGCACTTCCTCGACACCCGGACAGGCGAAAACCGTTGGTTCGCGAGCGCTGCTACCCTGCCGACCGAGAGTTACGCATCCATAGAAGGCAAGAGGATTCCATTCATAAAGAGCGGAATATTCAGCACCGGCGGATACAGTTTTGCCATTGAGATTGGCTGCGAATCGACAGCACCGGCCGCTCCCGGCGCAGCACTGTCGATTGCAGGAGCACAGATAATACTAAACCCGGCAGCAGAGCACGCTGTGGCAGGCGCACACAAGAATACCCGTCACCGCATTGCCGAGCAGAGCGCAAGATACAGAAGCGGCTATGTATATTGCAGTGCCGGATGGGGAGAGTCGACAAGCAGCACTGCATACACGGGCTACTGCGCAGTTGCGGAATGCGGAGAGATAATCTCAGAGAGCGAGCATATTGCAACAGCACAACACTGCACCATAGCAGAGATTGATGTTGAGAAGGCAACAAAAGAGCGCAAAGGTAACTGTGCCTTTGCACAGCCGGCTGAAACAACGGAGATTGAGATTCCACAGACTGCATCATCAGACAGCACATTCACACGCCGCTTCGACAAACAGCCATTCATACCCACTGGATACACCATTGAGGAGTATTGCAACGAGGCGTTCAGCATACAGGCAGCAGCACTGGCAAAACGCCTGATACATACCTGCGCCAAGAGTTGCGTGATAGGTGTCTCGGGCGGTTTGGACTCTACCCTCGCCCTGCTTGTCGTAGCAAGAGCCTGCGATATCATTGGCATGCCAAGAGAGTGCATCACAAGCGTGACAATGCCCGGGTTCGGCACCAGCGGCCGCACATACAGGAATGCTATTACGCTGATGAAGGCATTGGGAACAAAGATTAGAGAAATTTCAATTAAGGAAGCCTGCATACAGCACTTCAAGGATATTGACCACAACATAGACAACCACGATGTCACATACGAGAATGCGCAGGCAAGAGAGCGAACACAGATACTCATGGACATTGCCAACCAGGAGGGAGGAATTGTCATTGGTACCGGTGACCTGTCGGAACTTGCGTTGGGATGGGCCACCTACAACGGTGACCAGATGAGCATGTACGGCGTGAACGCTTCGGTTCCAAAGACACTGATGCAGCACATGGTGCGCAATATTGCAACAGGCGAAACCAACGAAAAGGTGAAGGAGATGTTGCTTGACATTGTGGGCACACCAATCTCACCGGAGTTGACACCGGCCGACGAGAAGGGAAACATCAAACAGAAGACCGAAGACCTTGTAGGACCATACGAACTGCACGATTTCTTCATCTATCATTTCATACGCTACGGCTTTTCTCCCGAGAAGATTCATCTAATGGCAAAAGAGGCATTCAACGGAGAATATGACAGCGAGACGATTAAGAGATGGCTCACGACATTCATACGCCGATTCTTCACGCAGCAGTTCAAGCGCTCCGCCATGCCCGACGGGCCACAGGTAACCTGCTGCACACTGAACCCACAGAATGGTTGGGTGATGACATCGGACACCGGCAACAACGCGTGGATACAGAACTGCGAAAAAATAATCTGAAGCCCTGCATATTACTACACGAATTGTTTTGCTGACATTTTGACCAACTGTAGGTCAAAATGTCAGCAAAAACTTCATTGGTCCGATATTTGTTCTAATCCTAACGAAAGGAGATTACAAATATGGATTTCAACAAATTTACAATCAAGGCCCAGGAGGCAGTTCAAGAGGCTGTGAACCTTGTACAGCAACAGGGACAGCAAGTAATAGAACCCGTACATATAATGAGCGGCATTCTAAAGAGCAGCGAGCAGACCGCCTCGTTCCTCTTGCAGAAGGCCGGAGCAAATATTGACAGCATCAAGCGAGAGTCAGAGGATGCAATACGCACGCTCCCGAAGGTGAGCGGCGGCACACCGTATCTGAGCCGTGAGAGCAACCGGATCATCACAAAGGCACAAGAGAAAGCCAAGCAGATGGGCGACGAATTCGTATCGGTTGAGCCGTTGCTCGTTGCCATGCTCGAGGTGCCAGGCACTGCTGCAACGATACTGAAGAACAATGGAGTAACAAAAAGCGAACTCGAAAAGGCAATATCCGAGCTGCGCAAAGGTGCCAAGGCCACATCGCCTTCAGCCGAGGAGAGTTACCAGGCACTCAGCAAGTATGCCATAAACCTTAATGAGGCTGCAAGGGAGGGAAAACTGGACCCTGTCATTGGCCGCGACGAGGAGATACGCCGCATTCTGCAGATTCTGAGCCGCCGCACCAAGAATAACCCGATACTCATTGGAGAGCCGGGAACAGGCAAGACCGCCATTGTGGAGGGACTCGCCCACCGCATTGTACGCGGCGACGTCCCCGACAATCTACGCGACAAGCAGGTATTCTCACTCGACATGGGTGCTCTGATAGCAGGAGCAAAGTACAAGGGAGAGTTCGAGGAACGTCTGAAGGCCGTCATTGGAGAAGTGACAAAGTCAGACGGACAGACAATACTCTTCATTGACGAGATACACACCCTGGTGGGTGCCGGAAAGAGCGAGGGAGCAATGGATGCCGCAAATATTCTGAAACCCGCCCTTGCACGAGGCGAACTGCGCTCCATTGGCGCGACAACACTCGACGAGTATCAGAAATACTTTGAAAAGGACAAGGCGTTGGAGCGCCGTTTCCAGACAGTGATGGTGAACGAGCCCGACAAGATGAGCAGCATATCAATTCTGCGCGGTCTGAAGGAGCGCTACGAGAGCCACCACAAGGTGCGCATACAGGATGATGCCATCATTGCAGCCGTTACATTGAGCGACCGCTACATAACAGAGCGATTCCTTCCCGACAAGGCTATAGACCTCATTGACGAGGCTGCTTCAAAACTGCGCATGGAGCGTAATTCGCTACCCGAAGAACTTGATGAGATAGAGCGTCACATAAAGCAACTCGAGATTGAGCGCGAAGCAATAAAGCGCGAGAAAGACGAGGCAAAACTTGCGCAACTGGGCAAAGAGATATCAATGCTCAAGGAGCAAGAGAGCGAAAAGCGCGCCAAATGGCAACAGGAGAAAGAACTAGCCGACAGCATACAGAATGCCAAGCACGAGATTGAAGAGCTCAAGTTTGAGGCCGAGAGAGCCGAGCGCGAAGGCGATTACGGCCGTGTGGCCGAGATACGCTATGGCAGGATAACAAGACTGGAGGAGGAGATAGCAAGTACCCAGACTGCACTGCGCAATGCACAGGGCGCCAACGCCATGATCAAAGAGGAGGTTACCGCCGAAGACATTGCCGACATCGTATCGCGTTGGACAGGTATTCCGGTGAACAAGATGCTTGAGAGCGAACGCACAAAGCTGCTTAACCTTGAAGAGGAACTACACAAGAGCGTCATTGGGCAGGAGGAGGCCATACAGGCTGTGAGCGATGCAGTACGCCGCAGCCGAGCCGGCCTGCAGGACCCCAAGCGTCCCATCGGTTCATTCATATTCCTGGGTACAACAGGTGTGGGAAAGACCGAATTGGCAAAGGCTTTGGCCACATACCTTTTCAACGACGAGGCACTGATGACAAGAATAGACATGAGCGAATACCAGGAGAAGTTCTCGGTCTCACGTCTCATTGGAGCCCCTCCGGGATATGTGGGATATGACGAGGGCGGTCAATTGACCGAGGCTGTACGCCGGAAGCCCTACTCCGTAGTGCTTTTCGATGAGATTGAGAAGGCACACCCCGATGTATTCAACATACTGCTGCAAGTGCTCGATGACGGCCGCCTCACCGACAACAAAGGACGCACCGTCAACTTCAAGAACACTATAATAATAATGACCAGCAACCTGGGCAGCAGTTACATACAGGAGCAGTTCGAGAAAATCAATGCCGGCAACCGCGAGACAATTATCGAGCAGACAAAAGAGCGTATTATGGAGATGCTAAAGAAAACCATTCGCCCCGAGTTCCTCAACCGAATAGACGAAACCATCATGTTCACTCCACTGAACAAGGAGGAGATTGAACAAATCGTAAGATTGCAGACAACATCTGTAGCAAAACTACTGAAAGAGAGCGATATCAGTTTGGAGGTAACCGAGGAGGCCATACGCTTTATAGCCCACGCAGGGTTTGACCCGGAGTTCGGTGCGCGCCCCATCAAACGCGCCATACAACGTTATCTGCTCAACGACCTCTCCAAACAGATGCTTGCAGGAGCAATAGACAAGAGCAAGCCCATAAAGGTTGATGCACAAGGCGAAATGCTCACATTCGTCAATAGTTGACAAAAAAGATAAAAGGATATGCGTCACAAACCCGCATATCCTTTTATCATATTATAGCCACTGTAAACAGAACCTTATTTCTTGAAGAGTTTGCCCAAACCTGTAGCAATCTTTTCACCGGTTGATGTTGAACTGTTTGATGTTGCAGCAGAATTGTCGGCAGCAGTTGTTGCCGATGTTGCCGACGCTGCTGAAGTTGCAACTGAGGCAGACGATTTTGTCAACTTTGCACCTAACATCATACCGTCGTAGTTCTCCAAGAGAGTACCGACAGTGCCAATAGTCTGTGTAATAGATTGCAACTGCTGCAGCTGACCACCTGTTGAATCCTTTGACAAGTACGAAGCCACATTCTTGATGAAAGAGAGCAACCTATCGGCCTTGAACACGATGTTCAGGTTCTGCAACTCATACGCCACATATGTCTTCACCGGCAATTTGTCATACACAAAAGTAAAGACAATCACCTTCTCGTTTGCATCCAGTTCATATTTTCCTTTAAGGTCACGACCGGCAACGTTTATCAGACACGAGCCATCATTGACGAAGGTAAAAGAGCAATTACCTTTTGCTATGCCCACTTTTGTGAGTTTTTCATCAAGTTTCGACTCCAATGTAGAGGTAGCCAATGAACCACCCATGTTTGCAAGAGCATCCTCGCTTTCAAGAATACAGGCAACGCCCTCATAGTTCCATGTACCCTCCAGAGCCTCGTCGGAGAGAGTAAGGGATGTACCCAAGAGAGCCCCCAACACGTTTGTCACCGCACTGCCGGCCTCTGTCGACGAAACCTCACCGGCTACTTCACCGGCAACCTTGCCCAGAAGATTCTTCCACGACTGAGCCGATGCGCCTGAAACGGCAGCAAGCACCAGCATCAAAGAAAAAACAATCTTTTTCATAGTATAATCATTTTTTATTCAGCAACCTCAGCACTCTCCTGCTCCTCTACTTCGAAATCAACAATGCCATTGGCAACGAGTATGTTGTACCAAGAATACATCTTCTTGATGTGTGTCAAGTACACGCGCTCACGGTCATAATCGGGGATGATTGTTGCAAAATACTCAACGAGTTCTTCGGGAGTAGACATCCTCAGGTCAAAGGGCAACACACCGTTCTCCTTTTCATATATCTTTGCAAACACATTTCTCAAAGGAATCTCCTCTGTATCGGTGTAGATAGCAATATCATCAAGCATCACAACCTGGTCGCTGTTGTACACAGGTACACGCTTCTTTGTAGCATCAACACACTCCACTATAAACATATTACGTCCGTGCGACAACAGACGATACAAACCCGGTTTACCCGAGATTGTCAAAACTGTTTCAAAAATATTCATACAATTATTTATTTTATTTGTGTTATTATTTCCCAAAATCTTTGCTAAGATACTGTGCTATTTCCTTATTTACAAAAAATTATATTTTTTTAATATTATCACAGTCTCATCCTATACATGTCCCAGTTCATCAAGCAGTTCCAGCACCTCGGGTATCAGGGCGTTATCGCCACCATTGTAAACAGAGTAATCGGACAGCAGCAACAAATCATCGACCTGCATCTGTTTCTGCATTCTGTTGAGCACCTGCGTGCGCGACATTCCGCTACGCGACATTGCACGCTCTATCGCAGTCTCCTTGTCGGTCCACACCAACAGCACCTTGTCCACCACATCGGCCATCCCCGACTCATACAACAGCGCCGTCTCCACAGCCACTACCTGAGCATCCTGCGACTCGGCCCATGAGCAGAAATCACTCTTCACCACCGGATGCACCAGAGCATTCACACGCTTGGTATTCCTCTCATCGACAAAAATGCACGATGCCAAATAACCCTTGTTCAACTCTCCATTCGAATTGTAGCACTCATCGCCGAACATACGTTTGAGTTCACTGACAATGTGAGGATTCCTTGCCATCAGTTCTTTTGCGCGGGAATCACAGTCATAGACCGGAACACCCATTATCTCCAACATTCGCGACACGACAGACTTTCCACTGCCAATGCCACCCACAACTGCAAGCCTCATCATATACCAACAGTGTTAGAAACTGATTCCGGAATCTCAACGCCTACAACAACAGCGTTTCTCACAAATGGCGAGTCTGAAGTAACAGTAAATTTCTTTTCCAGTTCACCCGGAGTCGCCGCAACCACACTATAGGCATAATCGTCATAGAGCAGCCGCACCGAAAAATCCACCGGCCTCACTTTGTCCGCATCAGACTCGAGCACCTCATAGGCAACCTCCACATCCTGCGGCAGAAAGCCAAGATTGATATCACTGGGGAACTTGACATACTCCACCGGCACCGTTGCCGTGCTCTTTACATAACGCGACACGTCCACCTTCACCAGCACCTTCTTGGGCTTTACATCGATGTAGCGTCCGGGCAGAAATGTCAACTCAAGAACCGTGTCACGCTGAATATCCTCACACTCCAACACAGGAGTCCTCACCTCCTTGATGTCGTCAACCTCATCCACAAGCGCAGTTATTGTCACCTTCTCGGGTTCATAACCTATTGAAACCAGTTCGCACCCTTTTGCCATCTTCAGGTCAAGACGGTTCTTCTTCACCGGAACGACGGCAGTAATACGCTTCACTTGAGCCACGACCGAATCGGACAGGAAGCTCTTCAACGAGAGTGACGGATTAAGTTTCTCTACCACCTTGCTCCTTATTGAAGCAGCCGGCATGGCAAGACGCCCACCTCTTCTGTAAAAATCGGCATAATTGACATCTACCTCAATCACGTCATCAAAGAGATAACCAAAGAGATCGGTACCCTCACCGCTCAGCACCACTTGCGTCGACACGCCGTCTTCGTCCTCGAGCGCCACGCCCTCGGGCATATTCTTCACGTGCAGCGCCACGCAAACATCAGTCTCGTATACTCTATTGAGGGTCATAGACAACCAAAGACTACACGAGACCAATAAAAAGAAGAGGAATACCACCAAGTTATTCCCCTTAGCTTTTTCAAATGCCTGTTTAAAGGAATTGATATCCAAACTGCAGCAAATTACTTACCCTGCTCATTCATTGCACCGGGGTTGGCAAACACCACCGAGATATCTACACGCACATTCACATTATGCGCAACCTCAAGAACAACGATATTGCCATCAATCTCCTTGATTTTTCCATAGATG
>JAEIGA010017271.1_pt1 | contig 10989 bp, 10 predicted proteins | sample 9270691 | NCBI WGS metagenome assembly JAEIGA01 (sample SAMN17057246, study PRJNA624740) | gut metagenome | biome: biome; isolation source: fecal sample | host: Bos grunniens | place: China: Xizang | collected 2019 | reverse complement strand
GCTATAATACCTAGTGGCATATTCCCTTGAGTGATATTTAAAATATCTTGGGCTTTAAAGAATATACCTGAACCAATTACTATTCCAACAACCATACAGATTGCAGTAATAAGTCCATACTTCTTTTCTAATTTGTTTTCCATAAAATATCCCCCCTTAAAAATTTTTGTAGCTATAATTTTATCATATCTTTCCCTAGGGAAGCAAGAACTTTTTTATTTTTGTTCATATTCAAATATATTTCAAAATAAAATAATTATTCATAAATAAAACAAAAATACCACTTGAGACTCACCCAAGTGGCATTTTGCATAGGTTGAAATTTTACTTACTTACCAGCTTAATCCCTTCAATCGCGAGGATCATTTGCATGGCAGCAACCATCATGTTCACAGGTATCTTTACCTTCACAGACGCATTGGCCTCCGCATTCACCGTTGCAATAATCTTTTTCACAGATTTCTTCTTCATCGAAGTCATCATCTTCAGAACCGATTACCACTTCAATCGGACATACGGTTGCGTCACCAGCCTGTTCAGCGATTGTCTCCGCCAGTTCCAGCGGCATACCCTGCATAAGCAGACTGATTACATTATCGATATGATTGGCCATGTCACTCAGAACATCTTCCATAGCGCTCTCGAAAAGCACCATCAGATTTTCATCCTCAGCCCTGTACAGAAGGTCGAAAAGCATGTCTCGGATATCGAGATACATAATAGCAGAAGAAAATACCTCACAGAATTTGATCTTGAAAATCTCTGTGATTTTTTCATCATACTCCTTTCTCTCCAGAACAAGCTTCTCTGCCGCTTCCGTTACAACATCTGCCAGATCTTCCGGCACATTCTTTTCGGCTTCAGTCAATGTCTGCATGTAATGTTTGTGACCTGCCGCGAGCTTCTCCAAAACAACTTCGCTGAGTACATACAGTGTAACTGCATCATCCAACTTATGTGTCTTATAGAAGTTCGCAACAATCAGTTCCATGTGGTCTGTTGTCCGTGTGTTCATCTTGCATACACTCCTATTCATGAATTTTACATTTCTAAAAAATGCTTAACTATTATAACATCTCTCACATTTAAATGTCAACGATTCTGGTGCTTTACTTTACATAAAATTGTTTTTGTGGTATAATTTTCGTCGTAAATCATTAACTTTATAGTTTGTGCTGACTGCACATCTATAATTCACCAATTATTCCATTTGGAATATCGACCATAGAAAGGGGTATTTATGTTTGCACGGACATTTAGCAATTACAAGCAATTCAACCCGCATGAACTAAGCGATAAACAACTCAAAGACCTTGCATCAGAGATCGCACATCCTGATAAAGACGTCATGTCAGATCAGTTTCTCGATTATCTACTTTGGCTTAAGGGACTTCCCTCTCGCCAGGACTCATTTGGTAACTTTGTTTCAAAGAAACTCTCCAAGCATCCTGGTGCAAAAATCTTAGAAGTCGGTTGTGGTCGCACTGCAAGACTATCTCGGATTTTAGCTAAAAATGGTTTCGACGTAACCTGTATCGACACTGTTGTTGAACCAGAACTCGTAAAAGGTAACATCAAAGTAATCAAAGATCTGTTCATTCACGACAAATTCGACTTATCAGAATATGATTACGTTATCGCACAAGAACCATGTGATGCAACCGAGCACATTCTCTTAGCATGCAAAAAACAAAACAAACCTTTCTTTATGTCTCTTTGCGGTGTTCCCCATCAAAAGCTTTCCGGTGGAATGCCCAAGGACTACGAAGAGTGGTACGACTATCTTTTAAAAGTATCCGACGGATATGCCAAACTCTTTTGGCTTTCGCTCGATCCTTTATCAAGAACCGCCGTACTGAGAAGCAAGACTGGATTTTAATATCCAGTCTTTTCTCTTTATTATTGATTTAATTTACATAATGTGTTATAATGTTATTTGTGTAATTTAAAACACGGGGATACCCTAGATAGATCAAGACAGGAGATGACGCCATGCACCATGTACCACAGCACATCAAACAACAAGTTGACCGGATAATCCGCGAATACGAACGGCTTTACAGGCAAGGGCACAAAGTTGCTCTACAAATGTATCGCAACAATCGTATCTATTCCGGCGTCGAGACGACTAAGTACTGCTTAGATGAAGTACGAAAGTTCCGAAGACTACTCGATCAACCCAAAGGTAGCATGTTCATTGGACCTGAGATGGAAGTAAATAAGCGAATCTACAAGCAGATTTGTGAATTTTACAAACCTCTCTCACCACAAGCAATCAAACGTATTACTTGCAGCACCAGCTGCCAGGGGCAACTCGATGATGCTCTTCGTTCCGCAATCAAGAAACCACATCTTGCGGCCGATATCAAGCATCTTACCTGGTTTATAACAAACGCAAGCACATTGTCGTGGAATCACATCGATGAAAATGTTGTTCACAAGCAATTCAAACTCGTAAGAACCGAGAGTGCTTTTGAAAAACTATTTTCTACCGCCAGTGCAGCTCCACTCGTGGAAATCACTGAAACTGGTTCGTTCCATGTTTCCCATATTCGTATTGCAGTACAAATCAAAGACATTGAAGCAATCTATAGAAAGCAGAGCAAACTCAGAGAGTACAAAAACTTCTGGAACTCTGCTGTAAAGATCGATGAATTTGATTTGGAGCATACTGTATACAATATGTGGAACAACGTAGCTGAAACCGGCATTTACTATGTGTATATTCCCGAATGTTAAAACCAGATCCCCAAAAGACCACGAGCATAGTGCTTGTGGTCTTCTTTTTTTATAAAAAAAGAAGTACTTTAAAGTACTTCTTAACCTTAATTAAAATCCAACAGTATAATTAACATGTTCTAATTCTTTTACAAGTAAATCATAGTATTGTTTACTAACTCTACCATCTTCCCCATTTTCATAATTATCAATAGCTTTTCTAATATCTAATACTTTATAATTTTTAAAGTTTGGATATGTATAAGTATAAATTGGAATATAATTTATATTTTCAAATTTTAATTTTCCTGTTGTTCCATCTTTTATTATATCAAGTGTTAAAATTATTGAATTTCTTGTATTTGCCTTTGTTTGTCCAGACATAAAATTACCTAACGAATATATAACAAATCCATTTTTATTCTCTCCATTTGGTAATAATATATCTTTTGTTTCCATTCTTTGAAGCACGTGTGGATGACTTCCTAGAATTAAATCAACACCGTTTTCAAATAAAAAGTTTGCTAAATCTTCTTGTTCTGTGTTTGGTGAATTTTGATACTCAACACCCCAATGCATATTTACACAAATTACGTCTGGATTTAAACTTTTTGCTTTATCTAAATGACTTTTAATTAAATCTTTATCAATTAAATTAATACAATATTCTCTGCCATTTGGAACTGGTATCCCATTTGTTCCATAAGTATAAGCTAAAAACGCTAATTTTAAACCATTTACTTCTTTAATAACTATATTTTCTTGCTCTTCTACAGACTTAAATGTACCTGTATGAAGAATCCCAGCCTCATCTAAATAATCTATTGTTGATTCAATACCTTTATATCCAGTATCTAAACTATGATTATTAGCTGTAGATACTACATCAATTCCAAATTCTTTTAAATCTATAGCTAAATTTTCAGGAGTATTAAACGTTGGATAACTAGCATATCCCCTATCTTTTCCTGCAAAAGTTGTTTCTAAATTTCCTATTGCAATATCAGCAGACTCAATATATTCTTTTACATCTTCAAATACATATGAAAAATCATATTCACCATTTCTATGTGCATCATTATATTGGCTATTATGACACATAATATCTCCAATAACAGACATACTTACTTTTATATCTTCTTTTTTCTCTAATTCAACTACTATTGGTTCATCTTTTTCTTTTTTAACTTCTTCTTTTATAAAAACATCACCAATTGCTTCTCTAATTGTTGTATTAGAATTAATTAAAATATATTTTTCTGCAAAATGTATACCGATAACTATACCAATCACTAATAGTAAAATAACAAGTATTGATATTATAACTTTTTTCATATAATTCAATCCTCCCTAATAATTTACAGCTATATAATATCATACTTTTTCTAAAACGACAAACGATGTTTTTTAAAGATTAAATTATTGATATTTTTTTCTTTTAATGTTACTCTTTATTTAAGATAATCTTTAGGAGGAAATTTATGACAAAAAATAAAATTCTTGCAATAATTCTTGCAATACTTATAATAATTACTGTAGTCGTTTTAGTAATATACTTCTACCCTAGATATAAATTCTCTTATGAAAACGTTAAAGAAATGTTACTATCAGCAGAAACAACTTTCTCTAACCTTCATAATAAAGTAGAAATGTATGATGGAGAAGATGAACTAATTGGTTATTATGATATCTACACAAAAGATCATTTAACATATACTTATCAACTTGATAAATCAACAAATGAATCTTCAGAAATATTTGAAGACAGAAATGAAAACAAACATATAACTGTTATTAATCCAAGAAAAAGAATTATAGCAACAACAATTCCTATATATCAATCAAAAAATTCAGACGCCTTTTTTGAAAAAGCAAATCAAAATGCTACAAATGAACAACTTGGTGTTTTTGAATATTTAGGTATTGAAACTTATAATAATCTAGACTGCTTAAAAGTTTCATTAACAGATAATTATGCTAACTATCAAGATGTAGATATTTACTATATAGACTTAGCAACAAATCTAATTGTAAAAAACGAATACTACACAAGCAAAGATTCTGACACTCTTACAAAAATGCATACTGAAGTAAATATTTTTGAATTCAATACTGTAAAAGACGAAGATATAAAACTATTTAATCTTGATAATTATCCAGAATATTCATATAGAGACTAATAATTTATACCAATTAAAAGGAGTACTTTAAAAGTACTTCTTTTTTTGTTCTCATTTTCTTTAAAACCAGGCTTTACAACGCCTTCAAAATTGACATGTTAACATAAAAGTAGTATAATTAAAGTAGCGCATATTTATATTTTGTTACGCTTTTAGCATCGCTTGCGATGTGAATAAGAATAAATGAAAAAGAGAGGTACAACCATGGACAAGTCTGTAATTAGTTACAGCGAGGCACAACGAATCGATCAAGAGTACTCTGAAAACCACGACCAATGGGGTCTGGTCCTTGATCGGAAAATTCTCATCTTCTTAGCAATCTCAATTGCGATCTCCATTATCATGGGCATCAGTTATTTGAAGCAAGTTAATAAGCTCAATGAACTGAAAGTCCAAGAAGCATACGCGATCTGCAGTTTGATTGATGCTCAGGAAGATCATCTTCTTCTCAAGTATCAAGTGCTCCCTGAGCATGTTGGTCTTGGCACATTACGCGATGCATGGAAAGATAATCCTTGCTACGAGACGTCTATCACCTACAGTGATGCTCTCGACAAAGTAATCAAGCAACTTGAGGAAAATCAAAAACCTTTTGTTCCTGGAAACTTGGGGACGGAAGTAAAAGTGTAACTCGGTGCAGCTGATGCACAAAAGAAACCCTCGAAAGGCATCGCCATTCGAGGGTTTCTTACGTTTATTTTGATAAATATTATATCTCTATTTTTCATATAATTTTACTCTTAAATAATATTGTATTTTGTCGAATTTTGATATATCATAATTTATATAATTTTTTACACGTGAGGAAAAATATGAGATTAAAATACAAAATAATTACTTTATTATGCTTGTTTTTAATGATTTTCCAAACTATATCTTTTGCTAGCAGCCCAACTATTAATTCAAAAGCTGCTATACTAGTAGAAGTAAGTACAGGTAGAATTCTTTATGAAAAAAATTCTACAAAACAACTATATCCTGCTAGTACAACTAAAATTATGACAGCAATTCTAGTTTTAGAAAAATGCAATTTAAATGATATAGTTACAATTTCAGAAACAGCATTAGATAACTTACCAAGTGGATATGTAACTTGTGATTTACAAGTTGATGAAGAAATATCAGTAAACGACTTATTATACGCTCTAATGGTAAAATCAGCTAACGATGCCGCTTATGCCCTAGCAGAACATGTTGGTGGCTCAATCGATGCATTCGCTGATATGATGAATATTAAAGCTAGAGAAATTGGTTGTACTAATACTCATTTCGTAAATCCAAATGGAATACATGATGAAAGACATTATTCAACTGCATATGATTTATATATAATGGCCAAATATGCTATGCAAAATGAAACATTTAGAAATTTAGTAGCAACAAAAGAATATACATTACCTGCTACAAATAAATATCCAAATGCTGATAGATCATTTTCTACAACAAATTCTTTATTAGATGAAAAAAGCACAAGTTATTATTATAAATATGCAACTGGAGTAAAAACTGGTTATACTTCTCAAGCTGGAAATTGTATAGTTTCATATTCTTCTAGAGATGGATTAGATTTTATAGCTGTTGTTCTTGGTGGAGGTGCAACTCCATCTGGTTTAAATGCTAGATTTATAGATTCAAAAACATTATTCAATTTTGGTTATGATAATTACACATTAACTAAAGTTAAAGAAGCTAATACACATATATCAAATATTGAAATTGAAAATGGTTCAAAAGAAACCAAAAATCTTGAAGTATTAATAGATGAATCAATTACAGTTGTTAACAACAAATCAATTAATATGAATGATATTATACCAGATATTAAATATAAAGATGAATTATTAGCACCAATTACCAAAGGAGATATAGTTGGTTCAATCAAATACAAAGTAGATGATATAGAATACAGTGCAAATTTAATTGCTGCAAGCAATGTTGAAGTAAAACCTAATTATACATGGCTTATATTATTAATTACAGGATTTTTATTAATAGTTATTTCTGGTAGATTATATAGAAAAACAACCAAAACAAAAAAATCAAGAAGAAGATAAACAAAAAGATCACATCAGTATGATGTGATCTTTTTTATTACTCTTTAATTCCAAGGTCTTTTAGTAGTGTATTTATCTTTGTTTCATCTGCTATAAAAAACCATAAATCATTACATCTTTTTGATTCTCCAGGCAATTGATAATTAGTAATTGTATCAATTTCTAAATTAACAGCAGCTGGAACATATGCTAAAGCTTTATCAATATCTAAATCTGTCTCAATGTTTTCAAATACAGTATTAATAATATTTTTAGAATTTAAAACATTCTTAAAACTTAAAGTTTGCTTAACTGTTTCCATTATAAAATTTCTTTGAGTTTTCATTCTACCAAAATCATTATCACCATATTCTGCTGGATAAGATGAACCATCATTATTATGTCTAAACCTTAATAACTGTTCTGCTTCATTTCCATTTATATTTTGATATCCACTATTTAAATGAATATGAAGGTCTTGAGTTGGATCATCATAATCCATATCTATCGGAACGTCAAAGTTAACGCCCCCTATGATATCCACAATTTTTATAACTGCATTATTATTAAAAACAGCATAATAATCTATATCCATTCCTATTATCTTTTCTACAGCTTCAACTGCTTTATTAGGATTTTTAGAATATAATGCATTAATTTTCTCTGATCCTTTTGCTATTGCTTCATCAGTACCAACAAAAGTATCTCTTGGAATAGAAATCATAAACGCATTGTTTATTTTTGGATCATAAGAACAAACAATTATAGTATCCGTTAATTTTTTATTTATATCTTCACTTATTCCTAATAAAAGTACATTTATCCTTTCTAGTGCATCTACGTTTTCCACTTTTTGTCCTAAAACTGTGCATAACACACCTTTTAGTCCCCCACCATTTCTTTTCACATTAATAAAAAATAATATTGAAAAAATAATTAAAAATATAAGTAACCATTTGAAGAATTTTCTAAAAATTCTTTTAATTGGACCATTTTCTTTTTTAGGCTTTTTCTTCTTTTTTTCTTTTATTGGTCTTGAAATTACTTTACTCTCACCTTTTTTATTTACTTTAATTTCAATATCAACTTCTTCATCTTTTTTCATAGAAGCTCTTTTTACTTTTGTAGGAATGCTTTTACTTTGTTTTCTTTTATGATTATTAACTCTGTTCAAGCTTGTCACTCCTTTAAAAATTATTATGAAAAAAGCGAACATAAATATTTATGTCCGCCCTCACTTGTTTGTTGTTTATTTAATAACTAGATTTAAAACTATATTATTATTATACATTGTTTTACCTAATGTTGAATCTTCTATAGCACTTATAATTCCCCAAGAACTAATAAGTGGAGATATTACTGAAAATACAGCTAATATCAAGTATACTGATAAGAATCCTTTGATAATACCATAAATTAAACCACCAGATTTATTAAATAACTTAATAAATGGAAGTCCAGCTATTAATTCAGCAAAGAATCTTATAAATACTAAGAAGAATCTTGATACAAATAATAATACTAACATTGTTAATACACGTATCATGAATTTTGATAATTCTATAGATACATATCCAACTGGATCTATATTAGCAACTTCTAACGCTTCAGAAACAAATGAATTAATCATCTCAACAACAGCTGTAGAGAAGTTTGATTCTGTTGGTTCTAATAATTGTCCATCAGCTAATGTTGTTCCTTCTAAATTTGCTCTGATTGATTTTGTTAACCACTCATCTATTTCTGTCTTCTCAATAATTGTATTTGATACTGGTTTATAAAGTAAAAATACAATTAACAAAGATAGAATAAATGTTAATATTTTAAATACTACTGCAACTAATCCTCTTCTGTATCCCCAATAAGTTGAAGAAACCAGCATAGAAATAATTACTAAATCAACTAAAATACCACCAAAGGCAACCCAATTAATTACTCCCATCTTTTCCTCCTATAATTCTATAATCTCTATTTTATTTTTGTAAACAATTCCTACTATACTATCACCTAAAACAACATTTTTAATTTGTTTTGATGAAGTATATCTTTTTTGAAGCCAACCTGATTGACTTACAACTCTAACTTCATTTCCAAGGTTAAACGCCATTAAATCCCCAGAAACAATAAGTGACTTTGGTAAATCACTATTTAAAATATATAAACTTTCTGCTTTACTATTTATACTTTTAACTTTTACTTCATATTCATAAGAAAACAATCCTGAAGACTGTTTATCAATAACAGCAACTCCGGATTCTAAATCCACATCAACATATAAATCGTCTTGCACGAAGTCATATATTCTTGAATTATCTTTTGAAGTTACTTTTTGAATATAGCTATTAAACATACATACTGCATTATCTTTATCTTGATAATTAATATTTGTGATTATTTCACCATTATTTGATTCATATGTATATATAATAGAATTATCTGGATCAGTTTTAGCAAGTTCAACTGATATTATTTTTACATATGATTTAATAATTGTTCCTGAATAATCTACTTCACCAATTGCTAAATATTTATTATCTCTTGATACATCTGTGCATATAGCATAATTAGATGATATATATCTTCTAAATAATTCATGTCCAGATAAATCATAAAATACAATTACAGATTTATAAATAGTATTTTGAATAATTACACTTACATAACCATTTCTATTAACATTTACACCTGATATTTTACCTTCAACTTTTGTATCCCATAAAATACTGCCTTCAGAAATTAAATATAATTTATCACCATCTTTTTCGGCTAAAACCATATATTTTCCTTCTGAATGTGAAAGTGGTACAGATATACTAACATCTAGTTCTGAAGCTAATGATCCTTTTGAATTGTACGAAGTTAATTTATTTTTACTTAAAATCGTAATATATTTATCATAAGCAAATATAGCAGGATTTGTATCAGTATTTATCTCTATGCTATTTAAACTTGATTCAGCTACTTGCTTACCAAATATATTAGTATCTATTTCTGATCTAAAATTCTCATCAGTAATATATCTAGCTACTATAATTACTATGCAAAAACCTAGTATTACTAGTAAAGACGTTTTTAAAAATGAGTTTTTAGACTCCTCTAAATTTTCATCTTTCACTCTTTATCACCTATTAAGATTTTTTCATTATTATCATAACAATTAAATAATTTTTTTGCAAGCTAAATCCTTAAAAATATTGACAAAATAAGCTCTCGAGTTTATAATAAATTATGTTGTATATGCACTCATAGCTTAGCTGGATAGAGCGTTCGGCTACGAACCGGGAGGTCGGGGGTTCGAATCCCTCTGGGTGCACCAAACACTAGTAGAAATACTAGTGTTTTTTATTTTGAGAAATTTTATAAAAGTCTGAAAAAGTTTTATTTCAAAACACTTTATGGTTTTATTATTTTTTTAATCTCTATCAAACTTCCTCAATATTTTTCAACTTTTTTCCCCATTCACACAACCAAATTTTAAAAAACTTCATTTTGGTTGTGTAAATCACCTCCCCAAATCAAAATTGGGGGAAAGATTGATACGTCTGATTTATACGTTTTTCTTTTCCCCAACATTTTAAAAAAAGAACCCCATTTTTGGAGTTCTCTCACGGTTTTTTAGTTTCCCATATTATTATATTTATTCAACTTTATATTATATTGAAAAAAGCACCCCCCTATGTTATAATCACTTTAATTATAAGGAGAAAAAGATATGAATAATGAAACTGAAGTTACAGAAGAAAAAAAATTAAAAAAGTACACAAAACTTATAAATTTTTACAAGATAGCTGTCGACCCTAGTTTCGGTATGATAAATAAAACAGAATCTGAAGCTCTATATGAGGTTCTTAATTCTACTTTTACATCTCAAGATTTAGTTACTTTTGAAGATATTTCTTTTGAAAAAATTTCTATTGATAAAAGCCATTTTTTTGGATGTATCCATAGAAATAGTACTATAGATATCTTAACAGAAATCAAAAGTAAATCTGATATTACTATTGAATCTGAAGATATCATATTAGAAAGCTCTACATATTTTTATGTAGATTTCAATT
>JAEIGA010017270.1_pt1 | contig 10989 bp, 8 predicted proteins | sample 9270691 | NCBI WGS metagenome assembly JAEIGA01 (sample SAMN17057246, study PRJNA624740) | gut metagenome | biome: biome; isolation source: fecal sample | host: Bos grunniens | place: China: Xizang | collected 2019 | reverse complement strand
TAGTTGACTGACTTTAAGGTCACCAGAAAAATAGTAGGTTTTGTGAGGGAGCCAACCAAAAAACTCTCAACCATATGGGTATGTAGCATTGGGGAATGCTGGCATAAAGCCTCCGCGGGAAGTTGGTTCGACTCCAACCTTATCCACCATCAAGTAACCTTCTGCACGAGTTCACGTAAGAGTTATATAGGCAGAACATAATCCTTTGTAATAGACAATGCTACTATGTTATGTTTCCACAAACTACACATAGCCCCTATTGCAGAAGATGCTTAGCGGTATCAACCTTCCAAGAGTAAGAATCTGTGGTTGAGGAAGAAGGATTAGATGATATGCCAGATTACGGTTTAGAGTAGGTTCGAATCCTGCCACTGGCAACAAGTGAGGTATACACTCACAAGTTTTGTACAAAGTGTTATACTCTTTGAAGTAGCTAATCAAGGGGTATGATATGTCTCGGTAGCTCAGTAGGTAGAGCATTGGACTGAAAATCCAAGTGTCGTGGGTTCAATTCCCACCTGAGACACCATTTATATGGGAGGGCGGTAGAGTTGGAGAGCTGCGGCGGACTGTAAATCCGTTCCCTCTGGGTGAGTGGGTTCGAATCCCACCCCTCCCACCAGAGTCTACTGTTTGTTATTTTCATACGACTCGAAGATTGCTGTGACGTGAAATATCGTACTCAACTCTGAAAAACTGAATAGAAAATATCATAATCTTGCACGAACTCTGTGGAGTTCACCTGAGCCGACATGTGAACCTCGGCTAACTACAATTGGGTAGAGGACATCCGATGAAGACCCTTGTTCCACTGCGGGAGTGAGGGGGTTAGGGATTGCACGCGGGTTGTGGGTGGTTGCCACGGTAGCAGAGTAGGTCACTGACCGAAAGAAAACCCTCAATTAAATATGGGGGATTAGCTCAGTTGGGAGAGCACTAGCTTTGCAAGCTAGGGGTCACGGGTTCGAGCCCCGTATCCTCCACCAAGGTTTGACAGTAGCCAAGAATAAACTGTATGAGGAGTTCTTACCTTGATAATTTATTTCAAGGAAAGAACTTCAACAAGTATTTTGGTTACTGATAGGCACATACAGCAAAGTTAAATGGATAATAAATTTTTGTTTGTATTAAAGATTTTAGTTGGTTCAAATCCAACAACTCCTACAATTGGAGTATAATATGTGCCTTGAATTTTTTTTGAAAAACTTTTAAAAAACTAGTTGACAAATTAAAACAGATATGTTATAATATGCTTGTAAGACCAAATCAGCAATCTGAAAGTTTTTTATAACCCAATCTGATTGTTGCAGGTTCGAGTCCTGTCGTTCCACCATGTGGGATGTAACTCAAGCGGTAGAGTATCAGACATTTAAAAAAGTTGGTCTTGGATATAAATATGGTGGGAGTAGTTCAGTTGGCTAGAGCGTCAGATTGTGGCTCTGAAGGTCGCGAGTTCGAATCTCGTCTCTCACCCCATATAAATGCCCTAACAGCAATAACACAGAAGGTGATTGTCTCCATTTTATGACAGAATTTCTGGGGCATTGATGAATTAGCAAACTTCTTTTTATCGAATACATATAAGGCTCGTGAAATCGTAACCTAACTCCATCACACAAACCTTCTTATTTTGGTTTACCTCCTATGTGATACATACTTTGTCCTTCTTACTTTCCTTCCTAAAAGGTGTGATGAAAACTTAAAGGCTTGGGTGTTAGGCTAATGAGTGTAAAGCCCGATTTCAAAACTTTTTTATTGTATAATATATTGCGGAGTGGAGCAGTGGTAGCTCGTCAGCCTCATAAGCTGAAGGTCGTGGGTTCGAGTCCCACCTACCGCACCCAATGCTGGCGTGGCTCAATGGCAGAGCAGCTGATTTGTAATCAGCAGGTTGCAGGTTCGACTCCTGTCGCCAGCTCCATATTCCTCGATAGCTCAGTAGGTAGAGCAACAGACTGTTAATCTGTGGGTCACAGGTTCGAGCCCTGTTCGGGGAGCCAGGAGTCTTTTGTTTATTAGTTTCTCAAGACTGCTTCAAAAGAACAGGAAACTACTTCGGGTCTTGTCTGTATAATTCTTCCCGACAAAGAAAAGAACATACTATGGAGGGTGTAGCTCAGTTGGTAGAGCAACGTTATATCAAACAATGTGGGTAGCCACTCACACACAGCAATCTTAACTGATTTGCCTGGTAAGCCGTGTGTCGCAAGTTCGAGTCTTGCCACCCTCCCACCGATTTAGAAAGATAAAATGATATATAATGCACAGACAGCAATATCATCAATACATAACTGTACATATGGAATGTAAAAATGTGCATTGTAAATCTATTTTATTATAAAATTTTATATAATAAAGGAGATTAAAACTATGTCATTCATTGCTCAACTCAAGAACACTCTCAATGAGAACTACAATGTGAGTGTAACCGAAAATGGTGCTCTTGGATACAAGACCACCAACCATCCCCTCTTGGATATGAACTTCAAGGTCACCTCGTATAGAAAGAGAAGTGATAATGAAATCATTTCTGACTTTATGGATGCTTTCCGAGCAGATGCACTTCTTTCTATGAAGTGGTTGTTCTATGCTCGTGATGCGAGAGAGGGTCTTGGTGAAAGACGACTTTTCCGTGTCATCGTAAAGCACCTTGGTGTTAACTATACCGATATGATGAAGGCTCTTGTTCCTTTGTTTGCTGAGTATGGTAGATACGATGACCTTTTGACTCTTCTTGATACCCCTGTAAAGGGTGATGTAGTTCGCTACATTAAGAACACCCTTACCGAGGATATGAAGAATGTAGTAGCAGGTAAGAATGTAACCCTCCTTGCAAAGTGGTTGCCTTCTGAAAATGCCTCTTCCGAGGAAACTCGTAGAACTGCAAGAGTCCTCATTAAGGAACTGGGCATTTCCCCTGCACAGTATAGAAAGATGCTCGTTAAGATTAGAGCATACCTCAATATCGTAGAGACCCAGATGTCCAAGAACAACTGGGGAGAGATTGACTATGAGGCAGTACCCTCTAAGGCAAATCTTCTCTATAATTCTGCTTTCCTCCGTCACGACGAGGGAAGAAGAAGAGCATTCCTCGGTGCAGTTGAAAAGGGTGAAGCGAAGATTAACTCTTCCGTAACTTTCCCCCACGAGATTGTGCATAAGTATTGCAGTAACTACTCTGGTTACTACTTTGACCGTTGCCCTGTTGACCAGGGGCTTGAGGCACTGTGGAAGGCACTCCCTGACCTTGTTAATGGTGATGATACCACCCTCGTTGTTGCCGATGGTTCTGGCTCTATGACCTCTACCGTTGGTGGTGGTAGCAGTTGCTCTGCTCTTGAAGTAGCAAATGCCTTGGCAATCTACTTTGCAGAAAGAGCAAAGGGTCAGTTCAAGAATACCTATATCACTTTCAGCACTCGTCCTCAGTTGGTTAACCTTAATGGTAGCACCTTGAGAGACAACCTTGCTATTGCTCTTAAGCATAATGAGGTTGCTAACACCAACATTGAGGCTACTTTCGACCTTATCCTCAACACTGCAATCAGGGGTAAGATGACCCAGGATGAGATGCCCAAGAATATCCTTATCATTTCTGATATGGAGTTCGACAGTGCTACTCGCATTGGCTACTCTCAGAGACCTGATGCAAGATTGGTCTCTGTCATTGAGAGTAAGTTCAAGGATGCTGGTTATCAGATGCCTAGATTGGTGTTCTGGAATGTGTGCAGTCGTACCAACACTATCCCCGTAACTCATAATGCCCTCGGCGTTGCCCTTGTGAGTGGTTTCTCTGTAAACACCCTCAAGATGGTTATGGGAGATGCACTTGGCCCCTTCAAGTTGCTCGTTGCTACTCTGAATACTGAGAGATATGCTCCTATTGAAGCAATCCTCTGTGCAGACAAGACTGTTGACCCTAATTATAACCTGTAATTAACATTTAATAAATACTCCCTCGGTACTAATGCCACCGAGGGAGTATTTTTATAAAAATTTTTTGATATTTTTCCAACTTTTTTCACTAAACTAGTTGACATTCCATAATTTATGTGGTATAATATGGGTACAGTAAAGGTATGGAGGTCAATATGAAAAAACTTATACTGATAATTTCACTCATTCTTATGGTGCTTGTACTTGCATCTTGTAGCAAAGGAGAAGTCCCCAAGGAAGAGAAGATAGACCTCGGTAAAACCGAGTGCGAAGCAAATGCGTCCTCTCCAATTAAAACAGTTAATGAGGTAAAGGATGCCTATGGCAATATTCTCCAACAGATTTTGTTAGACACAAGAACTGGTGATATGTTCATTTATGACTACACCTATAAGTTCGATGGAACTGCTTTCTACTGCACTGGTTCCTGGATGACTTTGGTCGAAGGAAATAGCACACAGGGAATGGAAGACATCACAATTCACAAACCCACCATTGATGTTGAGTATGGATGGTACTACAACATTGATGTAGAAAAGAAGTTGTTAATTAACAGTGGGGATGTTAAGGTATGGTTGGTCGGATATGAATATGATGCGACTCTTGGAGAGCACCTTTTCAAACTTGAAGCAACTAGCACTGGAGATAAGCCCGTTGTAGTTAGAACGGATAAAGAGACTGTAAACAAAACCCCGATGTATTCACAAATAAGAATGGATGAAACTCTTTATGCAAATGAAACAGCATCGTTTGTTATCTGCATTGAAGAGTGCCTTCTTGAAGATGAGGACATTCTGTCTATAAAAGATTTCACTTTTGACCTTATCATCTGTAGCACTCAAGACTATGGCGGTATATTAGCCAAAGAAAGACCCACAATTAAATTTACAGAAAACTAATTTTTGGAGGCTTACAATGAAACTTTACACCCACCCCTACTACAACCCCTTCTTTGTTAAAATTAAGGAAAAGGAGTATCAGATTAATAGTATTACTGTATTTGACACCTCTGGTGAACTTGCAGAAGTTCCTAGAGGATGGTTCGGCAGTAACAACTACACAAAGGAACTCTCTCTTGATGTAGAGTGTGTTGTAAAGCGTAAGGTGGATTATAATATGAAGGATGCTTTTATTATTAGTCATCCTACACCTCACGGAGAAACAAGATATGACCTCTATATCCCTAATAGTGTGGTAAACCTTACTTCTCCCAAGTATGAAAGAGCATACTCTGGTCAGGCAATTAAAGAAACCATCCAGTCCATCAATTTCTCTGAAATCTATTTCGAGAGTTTCTACTGGATTAATGGAAAAGTAAAGACAATTGAGAATCAGATTATGGAACTCGGCAAAAAAATTTCCACAATTTATTCTGATAAGTATGATAATTTGCCTGGATATATTGAGCAGTTGTCTAAACTCACTGCTGATTTGTCTGTGGCAGTTACAAATATGAATGAAACATCAATTGAAGAGCACCTCTCAAGGTTCTCAAAATTCAAGAAAGGAACAATTTAATATGTTGACAGTAACAAAACCCAAGGTCTATAATTGGGAAGGAGCCATCAGAGGAATGAGAAACCCGATGAATAGTTGGGATAAATCTGACACCGATTGGGAAATGAGGGAGAATGAATATGGAATCAGTTACCCCACAATCGGACCCTATGACTATGACCTAATGAAAAGACTTGCAGAAGCAGGTAGTGACCACAGAAAGTATCTAAGACAAATCTTTGTATGTTTAGACATCAATGCACCGTTATATTGGTGGAAAGAATTTGATACATATAAGGTAGGGACTGTGGCTAACAGTTGCTCTACTATGCACAAAATCCACTCAAAAGAATTTGAATTAGATGACTTTTCCCACGAAAGGCTTATCAGCCGAATGGGTGAATCCTTTGAGGGGTTGGATGCCCTTGTTATGCTAATCGATGTCTTGAATGACTCAAGAAACAAGTATAATGAAACCAAGGAGAAGTGCTATTGGTATAATATGATTCAGTTACTTCCCACATCTTACAATCAGTTGAGAACAGTAACCCTATCATATGAAAATCTACGAGCAATCTATAAGGCAAGAAAGAACCACAAACTAGACGAGTGGCATATTCTATGTGACTTTATTGAGGAATTGCCCTACTCTGAATTTATCACAGGAGAATACCCCAATGAAGCCCCAATCATCTGATTTGATTATTGGTGTGGACATGGATGACACCATCGAGCATCTGTGTCCCACCTGGGTGGAATGGCTTAACAAAGGGTATAATTTATCCGTGAATTGGTTAGACATTGATGATTGGGATATGACTAAGTTCTTCCCAACACTCACCAAAGACCAAATTTATGCCCCTCTGCACTCACCAGACTTCTGGTTAGAGGTCAAACCAATTGAGGGTGCCCAACACTATCTTAAACTTCTTATTGATGAGGGGTTTCAAATCTATATTGTAACCACTACTCATTATAAGTTAGCAGGAGATAAATTCACTAATTGTCTGTTCAGATTGTTTCCTTTTATAGATAGGCACAATGTGATTACTACTTGTAAGAAGCAGTTGATTAAATGTGATGTACTTATTGATGATGGTACACACAATATTGTCGGAGATTATGTTGGGTTACTAATGGATGCTCCTCATAACAGGCACTTTGACTGCTCTAAATATGATAAAGTGTATAGGGTATTCTCGTGGGAAGAAATCTATAATGTGCTCCACTCGATGGTGGTATAACATTGTTTGTGTATAATAACCAAATTATTTAAGAAAAATCTTGAATAATTTGGTTATTTTTTAATTAACTTTTTTCTAAATACTAGTTGACAATTATATAAAGTTGCGGTATAATATGAGTGTCAAATAAAGCAACACCAAAATAAAAACAAATAAGAAGGAGATTTTATTATGGCACACGAACTTGAAAGTATGTTTTATGTAAGCAATGAGGAAAACGGAAGATTTGTCCCTTGGCACGGACTTGGTACTCCTGTACAGGATGCTCCGACCTCTGAAGATGCCATTAAGTTGGCTGGGCTTGATTGGATTGTAGAACCCAAGCCTATCTTCAATGAGAACAATATCCAAATCCCTGGCTTTGTTGCCAATACCAGAGCATCCGATGGCAGTGTCCTCGGTATTGTAGGAGACCGTTACAAGATTGTTCAGAATCACGAAGCCTTTAAGTTTACCGATGCTCTTGTCGGTGAGGATGTAAAGTATGAAACTGCTGGCTCTCTCCGAAATGGCAAGTCTATCTTCCTCTTGGCAAGACTTCCCAGAACAAGTATCCTTGGGGATGACATTGACCCTTACCTCTGCTTTAACTCCACCCACGATGGTACTGGTGCAATCAAGGTTTGTATGACACCTGTCAGAGTTGTCTGCAACAACACTCTCAACCTTGCACTCGACACTGCAAAGAGAACTTGGAGTTGTAAGCACACTGGTCGTCTTGAAGACAAGATGCACGAAGCCACTGAAACTCTTGGTCTGGCTAACAAGTATATGAGAAAGTTGGCAGAGGAAGCAGATGTCCTTGCTCATACCAAGGTAACTGATGAAAGAATCAGAGAGATTGTCAATGAGATGTTCCCCATTAACTCCGAGGACACCGAGAGACAGCAGGCTACCACAAGAAAGGCACAACAGGAGTTCTATGTTGCCTACTATATGCCTGATATTGAGAAGTATCGTAACACTGCTTATGGTGTGGTAAATGCAATGGCTGATATGGTTGCCCACGCATCCCCCAACAGAAAGACTTCTACCTATCAGGAAAGAAACTTTGAGCGTATCGTTTATGGTCACCCGATGCTTGACACTATTTACCAGATGGTAATGGCATCCAAGGCAAGATAAGTAACAATTAAATAGGGGCACTCAAATGGGTGCCCCCACATATAAGGAGAACAATATGATTACATATAAGAGTAATGAAATAGTTTTCAGAGGTCACCCTGATAAGGTTGCAGACCAAATCAGTGCAGCTATTCTGAAAGAGTGTGTTTCCCAGGACAAGACCACCAGAGCTGGTATTGAAGTGGTTGGTGGTAAAGGGAAAATCTTTGTCACAGGTGAGGTAACTACCAAGGCAACCATTGACGTTGAGAGCATTGTTAAGAGAGTTCTCCGAGATGTCGGGTACAGTGATAACTATGAAGTAATCAACAACATCGGTATGCAGTCCCCTGACATTGCTATGGGTGTTGACAACGGTGGTGCAGGAGACCAGGGAATGATGTATGGGTATGCTTGTAGCGATACTCCTCAAATGCTCCCCAAGGCAATGGTAATTCTCCAAGACCTTGCACAGAAGTATGACCGAATGAGACAGTTCGACCATAGATTTCTCCCTGATGGAAAGGCACAGATTACTGGTGCTTATGACGAAGTGGGAAGACTTATCTATATCCGAGACTTCACTGTCTCTTATCAGAATACCGAGGAGGATAGAGAGAGCACTGACTCTGTAATTCTTCACCTTGTGAAAGACATTTGCAACTCCTACGGCATTACTGACATTGAGCATTTCCACATTAACCCCACTGGTAAATTCCTTATTGGTGGTTTTGAGGGAGATGCAGGTCTTACTGGTCGTAAGATTGTAGTAGATGCCTACCAGGGCTTTGCAAATGTTGGTGGTGGGTGCCAAAATGGTAAAGATGCCACCAAGGTAGATTTCTCTGCATCTCATATGGCGAGAAAGATTGCATGTGAGTACTTAAAGAAGTATCACCTCAGTTGGTGTGAAGTTCAGTTGTCTTATGCCATTGGTATTGCAGAACCTCTTGCAATTTATATCACAAGTGATAAGGGGGCATTCCTCCCCAGTAACTTGTACAACAGATGCACCCCCAAGAATATGATAGAGGAACTTGGTCTCCTCGAAGTTGACTATGAAGAACTTGCAAAGTTCGGTCACTATAGATAATTAAAAATAAAATATCTAAGAGGAAGGTAACTAAAAGATGAAACTTACAGTAGCAGAAATTGTGGAGATGATTGACAACAAGGAACTTATCTTTGATATGTCCACACAGAGAGGGTTTATTTATAACGATATGGTCACCAGACTCGATGATGGTACCCCAATTTCGAAGGCAGGAGCAGTGATTAATTCTATTCTCGAAAGAGGAATCCAACTTCCTGCAGTTTACTTTTGGCACAACACCGAGACAGGTAAAACACACATTCACGATGGCAAACAGAGAATTCTTAGCATTTATTATTTTATCAAACAGCACCCCTTTGCTATCACTACCAAGGTAAATGGGAAAGAATTTTGCAATGCTAACTCCCTTGGTCCCACACTGAAAAAGAAACTCTTAAATTACACCCTTGACATAGTAGAAAACACTGGTGGCAGCGAGGATGAGGAAAACAGTTTCTACATTATCAACACCAGTGGTGTAAATCTCACTGATTATGAAGCCCTTTATGGTATGCTTTACGGAGAATACCTCAATGGATTTGAGAGTGCCGTCAACAACCTTTCCAATAAGTATGATTTTGTAACCCCTATTGGTAGAGGAGAGCAGGCAATTCATATCCTGTATGCAATCAATGGTATTGGAGAACCCCTCACAGGGTGTAGCAACGATACTGCTATGTGTAAGTTGAAAGCGTTTGTAAGAAAATTCAGAAACGCCAAGTTTGACCCTGATGAGTACAGACTTGAAGAGGTACTTAGTTTCTACAACTCTCTTGCAAAAAAGGTTAAAAATATCAACATTGCAAGAGCACTTTGGGTTGCTGTATATGTGGTAGAGAATAACTTCAACGCAGAGAAAATCATCCAGTTGTATGACAATGTTCTGTCTGGTGACAATGATGTTAAAAAGTGGAACATTGATTCCCATAAAACCTTTATTAATATGTACATTAGCAAGGGGAAGATACTGGATGGAAGAAGATTTTTCTCGGATGATGTAAAAAATCTCTTGTACAGCAGAAATATGTTCTGCTCTCATATCAATGAGAATGGTACTAGATGCTCTGAAAACAGATATAATCACCTTGTGGTAGACCACATCATCCCTTGGGCTAAGGGTGGTAGAACCACCATAGAAAACGGTCAGTTGATGTGTGGTGACCATAATGAAAGTAAGGGAGGTAAGTAAAATGGATTCAATTAACGAAAAGCAGAGTAAGGTATTGAAAGCCATTGTCCACAGAAGAGGGATAAGACCTGACAGAAGCAAGAGGATTCCTACTGATGAGTACTCCCTTGGAATGAATGACATCTACAAGGAATTGAGTTATTGGGCTAACCTTGGTAAATTTAAAAATAAAGACATTATTTGCCCCTGTGACTTTGATATCGTAAAAAATGAAAACATATATGCCATTGAGATTACCTATAACAGGGAGGTCAATGAAGACCTCCCAGTGTCCGTTGAGGTGTACCGTTGTGAAGATGATGGGGAAGTAGTCTTTGAAAAGATTGAGGATGACTCCATTGAAGAGTTTATCTATGATAAACTCCACTGCAGTTTTCTCCGCACATTAACCCAAAATGCGATTGATTGGGGGATTAACTCTATCACCGCAAGTGGGTATGACCCCAAAACTGGTAAGGGATTCCCCTATCAGGATATTGATTTTAGTTTGTATGACATTTGCATAACAAACCCTCCTCGAAGCCTCCTTGGGAAGTTCGTAAAAACAATACTTGGAAAAATCGACTTTATCATAGTGTCTCCCCTAATGAATAGAACACACGCCACTCCCGCTATACCTCTTATGTTAAGACAAGCATACCTTGGAAAGGGAAGACGAGTTCGCCCAACATTTACCAATGTTGAACTTGGGAAAGAAGTTGTTCACCAGGAACTTTGTTGTGACTGGTTGGTAACTTTCCCAGAAGCACAAGATGAACTCGACAACAAGAATTTTCTCACTGGAATCACCTATGACCTCTATAAGGATGACTACCGCGTATTAGATTGCGTAACAATGAGAGATGGCACCCATCCTATCATAGTAGCAAATTGTAAGGGAATCCCAGATGATTATTATGGTTGGATGAAAGTAGCTGGTGGGTTTA
>JAEIGA010017269.1_pt1 | contig 10989 bp, 15 predicted proteins | sample 9270691 | NCBI WGS metagenome assembly JAEIGA01 (sample SAMN17057246, study PRJNA624740) | gut metagenome | biome: biome; isolation source: fecal sample | host: Bos grunniens | place: China: Xizang | collected 2019 | reverse complement strand
GTCCCCCAGGGGGGTGGGGATTTTCGGCGACCGGGGGGGGCCATGCGCGCGCGCGTTTTCTTGTAAAGATTTTATTGCGTCGCACGTTTTCTATCGCTGCTCTGCTTATTTGTTATCCGTTTGTAAACATTTGCAATCTTTCTCCCAGTAAACTCCCGGCTCCAATTCCGCAAATCTTTCCGGGCACATGTCCGGCGCGTCACACGCCCCATTTACGGCATGCCTGGGGTCAGTGGTATGAGAGCACCGCCCTGCATCGCCCACAGGATACCGCCTACAGGACTTCTCCGCGCTCCTGCACCCTTTGCCGTCGCAAACATAAGCCACTCTCATCCTCGATACCTCCCCGGCACCTCAATCCCCCGCCGCCTGGCGGTCCGCCGCAGCAGCTCCGCGCCCCTGTCTGTAAGCGCCCCGGTATTCCGGTCGTGCATCTTGTCGTGTACATCCCCGGCCAGGCTGACCAGATTCCACGCCTCCCACTGGTACTCGGGAAACTCATCCCTGGGGAAGATGTGGTGCACGGTGTCCGCCTCGGCGCGCTTTCCGTACCGCCGGGACTCCTGGCACATATACCCATCCCGCCGCAGCACCGCCGCCCGCAGCTTTTCCCACCGCCGCGACCGGTAAAAAGGGTCCGTGACCTTGCGCATATCAACCTCCACGCAATGGGCCGCGCTGCATGGCTCAAACAGCGCGGCCCTGAGAAAGGGGTGAACACGCCGGCAGCCGGGCGCGCGGTCTGTCGCGGGCGGTGGAAAATCCGTCCGGCCCCGGCTGTCGACGCTATTATTATATCTAAAAAGCGCGCGGTTTTTTCACCCGTTTTCGATAAACCACAGCATTTCGTCCAGCCTGATAAAGAAAAGCTGGCGGGTGACGTAAAACTGATTGGGCCCGCAGGGAGGCCGCAGCTTGTAATAGTCCACGTCCTCGGTGACGTTTTTCAGCAGCGCCGCCGCCACAGTGGGCTCGGCGACGTGGTTGACGCAATTCTCGATGATGGCGACCCGCCGCTGTGCCGGGTGCCCGGCGATGGCAACGGCCGCGTTGCCGGTGGGATCCGGCCGCCGCCACGCCCCGGACTGCCGTCCCGGATGGTCCAGCAGCCCTGCCCGCGCATTGGCGATCTGCCGCTTGTAATCCGGATATTGCAGGCAATAGGACTTCAGCTCGCGAAGCCGCTCCACGGTAATGCCCGCCTCCCGGTAACGCTTGGACAACCTCGGCATGGTCAGGTCACCTCCTTTGGCATAGACATGAGGGCGGAGAGGTCGAAGGGGTCGGGATGTGGGTGCGGGGATCGGGGGACCTCATCCGTCAGCGCCTTCGGCGCTGCCACCTTCCCCATCGGGGGAAGGCTTTTGGAAAGCCCCGCCACAATCCGCCTCTCCCGCTCCGACAACTCCCACACCGTAGCGGCGGCGCGCTCTGCGGCGGCGCGCTCTGCGGCGGCGCGCTCTGCGGCGGCGCGCTCTGCGGCGGCGCGCTCTGCGGCGGCGCGCTCGCTTAGCAGCCACGCGCCGCCGAATATGCCCGAATCCTTGCCCGCGTCCTTCATGGCGTCCAGCCGTCGGATGAACGTGGCGTCCCCGCGCTCCAGGCGGTAATCCACCCCGTATTTGCTCAACCGGTAGCTGGCGGCGGCGGTCAGCACGCAATCCGGATAGACGTACTTCGGCAGCTGCTTCGCCGCCTTCTCGTTGGCGTCGTTCACCCGCTTGATTGCCCGGTACAGGTCCGGCGCGGTGCGCACCAGCCAACGGTCCAGGTTGGTGACGAAAGACGTGTTGACGTTCGCACCGTTGGCATAGGTGATCTGTACCCCGCAGGGGATATAAGTCACGTCGTCCCGGTTGGAGCTGAAAAGCGTCATCGTCGGGGCGAACAGGAAGAACCGGATGCCCCGGCGCATGTAAAACACCTTGATCTGCGCCAGCAGCGAAAAGGGCGGATTGCCCACCACCACGCACCCCTCGGGGTACTCGAAGGCCTCGTAATCGCCCCCGGGCCAAAACGGGCGCACGAATGACGCGGGGTTCAATCCGTACTCCCGCGCCACCCACGCCGCCACCGTCCGGTAGATGTTCTCCGGCGTGTAGCAGTCGTCCGTGGTCTTCTTCGGCTTAAACTTGTCCACGAACGCCTGGTATTTCGCCTCATCCTCCCCCGGAAACATGCTCAACTGTTCCCCCACCGTTCAATCCCTCCTCCGCATCCGCGCATAGACATAGGCCCCCGCTACAAAATCCGAGTACCGCACCACCGGCGCCTCTGCCAGCCGGTAGCCCGGATAGAGCTTCTCCAGGATTTCCCGCCCCGCCTTCATGATGTCCCCGGCCAGCTTGGAAAGCCGCCTCCGCGACACCTTCCTGTCGCTGATCCTCGGCGGCGGGTCGATCAGGTTCCGGCTGTGGCTCCACCACCGGCCCCCGGTTTTTTGCTTCGTGAAATACCGCGCCAGCCGGGCCGCCCCGTCGTCGCTCAGGCACAGCGCGTCCGCCCGGGCCTGGCCGTACTTTTCCTCCCAAAGGGCCTTGACCGTCTGACTGTCCAGCCCCGGCCCCTCCACCACCGCGTGGAAGTGGAATTTTGCCGGGATGCCGGGAAGGGGCGGCTCCTTGCCCTCCTCGGCCCGCACGATCCACTTGAAGGCCCTCGGATCCCCGCCCACGGCCAGCACCCGCCGCCGCAGCCGGGCGATCCAGTTGCGCACGTCCATCCGCACCCGCTCCATCTCCCAGGGCAGCTTGCGGTCCGCGTACGCCTTCGCCATCTCCTTTACGTCCATCATGGCGTAGTCACCCGGCGCGGGATAGGCATAGGTGCCCGTCACCACGCAGGCTTCCGGCGTGAAGTTCGCCTCGATGTAGCGCATGATCTTGCGCTCCGCGTTCCGGGCGTTGATCCTCGCCATGGCCGGTGTCTGCCTGCGGCGCTTCGCCTCCCGCTTCACCTCCGCCCCCACCTTCGTGATGGGGTAGCAGGCGATCTCGAGAAGGTTCCCCGCCCGCCACGTCACCGTCCGCACCCCGTCCAACCCCCGGCCCTGGTATTCCCCCTCCGGCAGGTCGAACAGCAGCTGGTAATCCTCGTGCCTCATGCCCGGTCCCCTTCGTGCGTCAAATAATAATACGGTATACAAGCCCCCGCAGGGCGTCCCCACCGCCCCGATTATATAGAAGAAATCCAGAGGTCAGCGCCCGTCCCCCAGGCGCTCAACTCCAAATTCCCGCTTCCCCAAAAGCCTTCCCATCTCGTGCGCGGTGCGCGAGGCGCTTGCGCCCGCGGTGCGCGCGCGATTCCTTGTGGGGAAGGTGGCAGCGCTTCAGCGCTGACGGATGAGGTCCTTGTCGCTCTGACAACCCCTTGCCTCCCCAACCATCGCGGGCGGGCCCGTGTCACATGTCAGGCAAGCATATCCACATATATTTTTGTCAGTTTTGTAATCATTGCGCTCAATGATGCCCGCCCGCGATCCGTTCTCATTTCCGCTACGTCATCCGCATCCCCCTCTCTTCATCCCTCAAGCATGTGGGCGATCGCCCACAGGACAACCAGTATCAGCAGCTCAATCGCCGCCGGGGTCACGGTCGGCTTCCTCTTCGTCCTGTCCGTTGATCATGCGCTCCGCCTCTGCTTCCGCCTCGGCGGCCTCGGCCTCCCTGTCCGGCCAATGGTACGGCCATGCCCTCATCTTGTCGGCGTTGGATTGCAGACTGTCCGCAATCTGGTTCGCTGTCGGCAGGATCAGCGCCTTGCAGCCGTCGACCATGTTCTCGTAGATGGCGATCAGCGGCTTGCCGCCCTCCCATCGGGCGTAATATTGCCGGTAGTCGCTCCGCAGCGGTTTGAGCAGCGCGGCGCTGATCCACAGCAGCCCGTGGATGCTCTTCAGGGCAATGTAGCTGTCGCTGTCGCCCCAGGTGACGCCGCCCAGCTCCTCCAGTTCTTCCTCGCCGGGCCAGATGTCCACCGAAAAGCGGTGGCCGTGAGCCTGCGCCATGTCGATTCGAGCCTTGTCCCGGGCCTTGTCCGACAGGTTCCACAGCTCCATCAACGCCTCGGGGCTTTCGATCTTGACGCCCTCCACCAGGTAGGCCCCGAAGCCGTTTGAAATCCACTGCTCCCCGAATTGCCCGTTGTAGATCGTGGCCCGCTTGCCACCGAAGCAAAGGGCCTTGATGGCTGATAGGTTCACATCCCTTCCCCCCTCTTCTCCGCCTCCACCATCGCCAGCGTCCTTTCCAGCTTCTCCCGCACGTCCTTCACCACATCTGCGTGGTTGCCGTAGATCAATTCCAGCTGGGCGAGTATCAGGTAGCAGTCGCCCATCTCCTCGGAGATGTTCGCCCGATCCCCCTGCCCGTTCAGATCCCGGGAAAGCGCCTCGATCAGCTCGGAAAGCTCCTCCACGGCCTTGTGCTTCTGGTGGGCGTACCCATAGTGGGCGATGATCTGCCACAGGTCCAGGGCGATCTCGTTCGATTCGATCAGCATGGGCGCACCTCCGTTTCCTCGTTGAATTTCTCGGCCATGTCCACCACGACCATGTTCTCAAAGCTGGTCGTGTAGCGCCTGCCGTCGATCTCCAGCGTCACGACGCCGTTGTCATGCCAACGCCACCAGGTCACGTAGCCCTCGGCCACGTCCTCGCCCTCCAGCGCGATCCATGCGTAGCAGTATTTGTATTCATCCTTCCCGCCCTCGCCGCAGGCGGTCAGCGAGAGGGCCAGCGCCAGCACCAGCGCGGCCAGCAGCATGATCTTCTTCATCGGTGTATCTCCTCCTCGTGTTGGAATGGGGTGGAATGAGGGGACGGTTCCTCATTCCACTTTGGAATGAGGGGACGGTTCCTCGTTCCACTTTCTCCTACCATTCTGGAATAGGGAACCGTCCCCTATTCCACTTACACCCACCATTCCGGAATAAGGAACCGTCCCCTATTCCGCTTTCGTCCCCAGCTGATTCATCAGCACCTTGCAGGCGTTGGTGATGGCGGTGGCGAAGGCGTCCGCCGCCTTGCCGTCCTCCTGGGCCACTTCCTTGAGCAGGTTCAGCGCCGTGGTGAAGGTGGGCTTCATCTGATTGCCGTAGAACCACTTGAATTTCTCGGTGGCGGACGGGGCGGAGACCTCATCCGACCCGCTTCGCGGGCCACCTTCCTCGACGCGAAGCGAGTCCTTTAGGGCAACGGGGGAAGGCTTTTGGAGGGCGCGGGCCTCGGCCAGCTCCCGCTTTAGCTGCTCGATCTCCCGGCGGGTTTCCTCGGGTATGACCTCGACCTCCACCCGCTCCGGCTCTACCGCCGCTGCCGCCGCCTCGGAAAGCGCCGCGATCTTTGCCCGTGCCTCGGCCAAATCCTTGGCTACCTGGTTCGCCCGGTTCACCGCGTCGCTGGCCCGCTGGGCGCTCTTGGCCGCCCGGTCCTCGGCGTCGCTGTGGAGCTTCCGCAATTCCTTGGCGGAGGCCTCCGCCGCCGCCGCCTTGGCGTTGGCCAGCGTCGCCGCCTCCCGTTCCCGCTGGATCGCGGCCTGGGCGGCCTTGATCTTATCGTCGCGCTCCACGATGGCCCGGTCGTATTCCTGCTCCCGGTCGTCCAGGTGGGCGATCTCCTCCCGCAGCTTGTCGGTCTGGTCGATGTAGCTGTCGATCTGCATCTGCGCCTTGACGTGCTCGGCGTTCAGGCGCTTGATCTCCTGCTGCAGCTGCCGCACCGACAGCTCCTCCGCCGACGCCCGCTCCGCAAGGGCCTCCCGCGCCTCGGCAGGGGCGGACAGCAGCGCCACCGCCTTGGAGTAGTCCAGCGCCGCGATGCTCTCCGGCAGCACCCCGTCCCGGCCGTACTCCTGATACAGCCGCATCAAGTCCTGGGCCTTGCGCTCGGAATAGTTCACCGACGCCGCCAGCCACTCCCCGAAGCGCCCCTCCGGGCAAAGGCTCCGGGCCTCGATCAGCCGCTTCCCCACCGCCAGCGCGCCGGAGATCACCACGCCCCGGGTCTGCTCCGTGATGGCGTTGATCTCGGTAGCCAGCGCGGTCAGGCGGTCCGCAGACGTCTGCGCCCCCAAAGCCTTCCCCTTTGGGGAAGGTGGCACGAGAGCGCCGGATGAGGTCCTTGTCGCTGGGACAACTTCCGCCTCTCCAAAAGCCTTCCCCTCTGGGGAAGGTGGCACGGCCTTGGCCGTGACGGATGAGGTCCTTGTCGCTGGGACAACCCCTGCCTTCCCGGCGTTCTCGCCTACCTCTCCCATATCCGCAGCGTCAAAGACCTCATCCGTCAGCGCTGACGCGCTGACACCTTCCCCAACGGGGGAAGGCTTTTGGATTGGCGGGTAGTCCATGTTCAGTAAATGCCCTTCCTCGTCGTACCCCTCGGCAACCGCTTCCGCCTTCGCGGGAATCACATCCCCCAGCTCCATCTGCCCCCGCAGCTCGTTCGTCCTCTCATTCTCAATCACGCGCTCTTCCTCCCTTTCTCATGTGCCCGGTCCCAGGCGTCCCAAAATGCCCTCAGCTGCGCCCGCACCCCCGGCGGGATGCCCTTGCCGTCGTTGTACTTGCCCCGGTCCTGCACCTTCTTCCCGTCGCGGGTGAACTCCACCGCCCGCCAGGGCTCGTCCGGCTCGTTGGCCTGCCTCAGGCAGCAGATGATGGTGCCGCCGTCGGCGTACATTCCCGCGTAACTCCCGATGCAGATGTGCAGCGCGGCCCCCTCGTCGATCACCTCGGCGGTGCTCTCGTAGGGCCTCAAGATCAGCCCCGCCGCCCGGAAGGTGTAGTCCTTCCGCAGTCCCGCCTTCAAACGCGCCTCTAACTTCTGCTGCCGCTGGGCCAGCTCCGCGATCCGCTTTTCCCGGTTGATGGCGTTGATGCGCTCCGTCATGCGCCGGTGCATCTCGGGCATATCCTTCGGCATCAGCAGCGCCATGTCCGCCTCGGCGAAGGCGTCCCCGTCCATGGGGATCTGCCGCAGCTCCACCAGCTGGCCGTAGTAGTCCCGCCAGTCCCGGCTATGCCGCAAATCCTTCAGGATGCGCCGCAGGATCTTCCGGCGCGCCCTGTCCGGCAGCTTCGCCAGCCGCTGGCAGACGCCCACGCCCTCCTTTTGCGGCAACAGGTCCCGGGTGATGTGCCAGGCCGCGTCGGTGCCCGCCGCGAGGCGCATCGCGTCCTCCAGCTTCACCGGCCCGATGTCCAGCCGATTCACCGCCTTCAGCGTCCGCAGCGAGTCCAGGGTCAGGCAGACGCCGTCCCGGCGCGCCTCGAACCACTGCCCCTCGGTCAGCCCCAACAGCTCCCGGGGCGTCTTCGCCCGCTGGTGGATGCCGCTGTCCTTCGGAATCGTCGCCTCCCGCATCAGCTGGCCCGCGAGGTAGCGCTGCCCCGCCTTGTACAGGTATTCCAGCCAGGGCCGCCTGGCACAGTTGGCGATGGCGTCCAGCTCCAGGTCATCCCACTGCTTTGTCTCGGACTGCAGCAGCCCGTAAAGCCTGCCGATCTTCGTGCCCTCCAGCACGTCCCGGAATTGCGCCTGGTCGACCACGATGTCCAGCGGCGCGGTGCCCCATCGGCTGTGTTCCGGATGGACGCTGTTGATCTGTTCCCACTCCAGCACGTAGCCGTCGCGCCCAAAGTGCCAACGCTTCTTATACACCGTCGCCGCTTTCCCCGGTCGGAAGAGATACAGCGCCGTGGGCGTGGTCTCCAGCGGGGCCAGGTGGGGGTCGGCCTTCGTGGAATCCCGCTGGCAGTAAATCCCCACCAGCGCCACCGCCTCCGGGTCGACGATGCTCCTGCGCCACTCGTACAGGTAAAAGCTGTCGAAGATCTTCATGTGGCCCTTGGCTTCGTGCCGGAACTCCCCCAGGGCCCCGCAGCGGGGGCAGGCGTACCGCTGGCCGTGGTGTCCGTAGAAATCCTCCACGCTTTTGCCGCAGGCGGTACACCATGTCCGCTTGTCCGGGTACTTCCAAAGGTACTGCTTCGCGTTCTCCCGCGCCAGCCGCCGCCCCTCGGGGGAGATCAGACCGTCCACGCCCCCGACGTGGGCCACGGCCTGCTCAAAGCTCAGCTTCGCCCCGTTCACCGCGTCGGGCGCCACCTCGGGGCGCATCGGTATGCCGCACATCACCCCTCACCCCCGTCAATTCCCAAATCCTCCAGCACGGCGGCCTTGACCATACCCAGCATACCGTCCAGCGCTCCGGGAACGTCCAGCTTGTCGCTGCCACCCATATCCCGGAGGACGCCCTTCATTACCGTCTTCATCCCGGACAGTATTACGAACAGGTCCACGGTGGCCACTCCCGTCCCGCCCCGGATCGTCGCCTCCTCGGTGCCCTTCGGCAGCTCGATCAGCAGCTTGACCTCCTGCTCGGTCAGGTGTTTGTCGATGATCCCGGTGAAAGTGTCAAGGTCCAGCATCAGCCCTCACCCCCGCATTCCCCCACGTCGCAGCTGTCGCCGTAGGCCCCCATCATGGCGTTGATGGTGGTGTCCATGGTCACGATCACGTCGTAGGCGTCCCGGCACAGCCGGGAGATGCAGAAATCGTCGTCCTTGTCCCGGTAGAGGCAGTCCCCGCAGTCGTCCTTTGCCTCCGGTTCAATCCCGCAATGCAGCAGCCCGTTCAGCACCCTGCGCCGCTTCTCCTCTAAGTTCGCCATTTAATTCTCCCCCTTCTCCGGCGCTGGTCGCGCCGTCACGCTCCGTATAATCAGCTGCGTCATCTTCATCCGCTCCCGGGATTCCCGGGTGGCAAACACGCCCCCGTTGATCCCCACGTCCCGGGCCATCTGCTGCACCAGCTCCAGCGCGTCCCGCGCCAGCTCGTTGGTGCAGCTCGCGTCCCAGGGCAGGGAGCTGTCGATGTAGGGGCAGCCCTGCGCCAGGCAATCATCATACCACTCCGGGCAGGCCGCACAGGCCTTCAGCCCCTTGACGGTCCTCTCGATCTGTTCCCGCGTCACGTCACAACACCCCCATCAAGGCGTCCAGGTCAAACGGGTCGGCGGGGGCGGGGGCGACGGGGACCTCATCCGTCAGCGCTGGCGCGCTGCCACCTTCCCCAACGGGGGAAGGCTTTTGGTGAACGTCCCGCTTCTCCATGCCTTCCCCTTTGGGGAAGGTGGCAGCGGCTTTGCCGCTGACGGATGAGGTCCTTGTCGCTGGGACAACCTCATCCCCGGCCTCGTCGCCGCTGGATGAGGTCCCCGCCGCAGCGGGCGCACCCTCCCCCATCATCCCGGCGGTCACTTCCAATGCCAGCCGCCTCGGATCCTCGCACTTTATCCCGTAATACTCGATCAGGCTCTTCGTGGTTCGCACCGGGTCGGAGCATCCGCCCACGGCGTTTTTCCTCACGGCGGCCAGCGCGCCCTTGATGTCCTTGTCGCGCTGGGCCAGCTGTTCTTCCCATTCCGGGTGCAACAGCAGCATGGCCGTCAGCCCCTCGCCCAGCAGGGCGATCTGAGCGTCCTTGCTCTTCGCCAGCTCGTCCCTGATCTTGTCCATCCCGCATGCGTATTCCACCGGCGGGCTGGCGGCCTCTGCCTTTGCCTTTGCCTTTGCCTTTGCCTTTGCCTTCGTCGCCATGTCCATTCCCCTTTCTCCATAGTGTCTCATTCTTTCAATCCGGGGCCCGCCGGAGTTGAACCGGCCGGGCGGGCCAACAAACCCGCCCCGAACCGCCGGCCCCCACGATGGCGGGGAAACCTCCGCCTTTATAGCCTTCCCCTCTGGGGAAGGTGCCTGCGTAGCAGGCGGATGAGGTCCTTGTCGTTCTGACAACCCCCCGTCCCCTACGCCTTCCTCAACCTCTCCCGCTCCTCATCGCTCAACATCTCCCACATGGACGTGTACATGTACATATTCCCGTCCAGGTACTGGTTCCGGTACGGCGTCTCCGCCTTCAGCCGTTCATAGATGGCGGACTGCCCCACGTGGGTGCCCCATGCCGCCATGGTCACGTTCTTGTAGTGCAGCACCTGGCCGTCCCGCTTGATCACCGTGACCGGCGTCTGCCGGTGGGGGTCTCCCCGCCCCGCGCCCGGCTTCGGCTCCGGCTTGACGCCGTTCTCCCCGGCCCTGCGCATATCCTCCCGCCGCTCCTCGGCGCTCATGGCCTTCCACTCCTCCTCCAGCCGGAAGGTATAGCCCAGCAAGCCAAACTCGTCCGACTGGAACCGGCGCATCACCCGGCGCGCCACGTTGTCCTTGTTGACGCCCATCAGCTCCGCCGCCGCCTGTATGGAGGGGAAGCGCCGCATCACGTTGCCCACCCGGTCCAGGCACACCACCGGCCGGCTCCAGGCCTTCGCCGCCGGGGCCTTCGGCGGCGCGGGCGGCTTCGGTCTCTCCGGCTCCGGCGGCGTCCATGTCGCCCCGGGCTTCGGCGCCCACTTTCCCCGGTGCTTTTTCAGCACCAGCGCGTCCCGCTGCTTCGCGGTGGCCCCGCACACCTCGGCGATCAGGTTCGCCAGCTTCGGCACGGTCCGGTAGCCCCTGCGCATCTCCAGGTTTTCCAGCAGCACGTCGGACACCCGCAGCGGCGGGTCCATCCGCGCCCCGGCCCGGCGGATCACCGCCCCCAGCTGCGCCACGCTCAGCCCGTGCGCCTCCCTGAAATCAGTCAACCACACCGCGCTCACCGCCTCTCCAAAAGCCTTCCCCCGGTGCCCTAAAGGACTTGCTTTGCGGCGGGGAAGGTGGCCCGGCCTCTGGCCGGGTCGGATGAGGTCCCCCGTCCCCCGGTCCCCCGGTCCCCCGGTCCAAATCCACATACCCCGGCGTCCCCGGTCCCCGGTGCCGGCTGCTCTCCTTGCGAATCTCCCCGACGATGCACTCCCACCGGCCCTTCAGGTGCCGCAGGTATTCAAAGTGCCCCGCCATGGTGTCGTCCCACAGCTTCCCGGCCCGGATGTCGGCGATCATGGCCTCACAGGCCCTTTCGCACGTGACGCCCCACTGCCTCAAATTGTCCTGATG
>JAEIGA010017268.1_pt1 | contig 10989 bp, 7 predicted proteins | sample 9270691 | NCBI WGS metagenome assembly JAEIGA01 (sample SAMN17057246, study PRJNA624740) | gut metagenome | biome: biome; isolation source: fecal sample | host: Bos grunniens | place: China: Xizang | collected 2019 | reverse complement strand
TGTCGGCTATGATGTACTTGCACAAATGTGTATGAGCTTTTTCGCAAGTGGGCATGTTCCGATTACAGCACTGTCATTTATTTATGAAGATGGCAATTTAAATCCGATTTTTATTTTAGGTAAAAATAAAAAGAACGACCAGAAATAGCAGCTTCAAAACAAGCGATGGTGTATCATCGCTTGTTTTTATATTAGCTTATTATTTGCATATTACATTGATTAAAGTGTTTCGAATAAATTTATGCGATAGAATATTCTGTAAATCCTCTGTTTTTACTTCATATTTACTAAAATACTGTTAAAATAAAGTAATGACTATTAGTTTTTAGAAAGAGTGATTTACTTGAAATGGTTAAGTAAAATTAAACAATGGTTCAAATCAGAAGAAATATATGAAATAGAAGAAATTATATTGAATGATGATGAACAATTAGATATACAGAAGTTGCAAAAACAAGGTGTAAAAATAACGACTATTCATGAAAGTCGTTTTTATAGTAATGATAAAAAAGAGACTTCATATGAAACAGAATACGGATCGCAGCCAGCACAAGAGCAGTATACTCATTCAAATGAGTTAGATGCAAAAATACATTACCAATATCCGAAAGGTGAATTTCGCTTTCCTCTTATACCAGACAATAAAATTAGTGAAAGAAGAAAAAAGGAACAGCGTAATGTAAGTAGTAAAACCGATTGGCCTTCTGTGAATCTTGAAAAAGTAGTACCTCGCAATAAAGGAAATCTAAAGCATAGTAATAATAGTGATAAAAAAAGACCTTTTCGCCCATCGGAAATTCCGTCACCGGTCTATGGATTTCAACAACGTCCGAAAAAAACAGAACACGGTGCTTTTGCATTTGAAATGGATGAAAATAATCAGCCGTCGTCTTCTATCCATGTTAAGAAAGAAATACCAAAAGAAAGGAATTACCCGTTTGTTGAAGAAACAAGTGCTGATACGGACATCCCGGCATTCTTCCGCAAGCGAGACCAAGTATTCGATTTTAATAATGGATCTGATAAAGAAGAAGCTTTCAAGGAAGTCAATGTTACACTAGTACAGGAAATTACACCTCCTGAAAGCGGTGAGATACATAAAAGTGAGGACTCAAGTCCAAATGTAATAGAAGAGGATGTTCCGTTTCAAAGAGAAAACCAATATGCTAATACGTCAGAAGACGAGCAAAAAAGTATTGTAGAAAAAGCTACTGAGGTGGAAGAGGTAGAAAAGGTCGCTTTTATTCATGAGACATATGAAGAGGCAGCAGTTGCCAAAGAAATGACACTTCTTAAAGAAGAATTTGATGAGTCTGAAGTCCAAGAATCACCAATACATATAGAACAAGCAGAAGCGTATTCAGAAGAATATGCCACTCCTACTCCAATTGTTGCCGAAGAACGTAAGCGCAAGCATATACCCTTTAATGTTGTCATGCTTCGACAAGATAAAGAGAGATTGCAAAAAAAACAATCGAAAATAGTTGAAAAAAAAACGGAAAACGTTGAGGTCGTCAGTATAAACGAGGAGATGCCTGCTTACAAAGAGGATGAGCAGAAGGAAAGTGAATCTTTACCGTACTATCGCTTTCCAAGCATAGAAGTTCTTTCACCTTCTGTACAGGCAGTACATGATGATGATTGGCTTGATCAGCAGGGACATATATTGAATGAAACATTGTTCAATTTCAATGTAAGAGCTAGTGTCGTCAATATCACACAGGGACCAGCTGTTACCCAGTTTGAAATCCAACCTGAACCGGGTGTTAAGGTGAATAAGGTGACGAATTTAGCGGATGACATTAAATTATGTCTTGCAGCTCAAGATGTACGTATTGAAGCACCAATTCCCGGCAAGCATACAATTGGTATAGAAATTCCGAATAGAAAAAGTCGACCAGTGTTTCTTCGAGAAATTTTGGAGAGTGATTCCTTCAAAGAAAATGAGTCTCCATTGACAGTTGCACTTGGATTAGATATTACAGGAAAGCCGATTGTGACGGATTTAAGGAAGATGCCCCATGGATTAATTGCAGGAGCAACGGGTTCCGGAAAAAGTGTCTGCATTAACTCTATGCTGATTAGTCTTCTGTACAAGGCAACTCCGCAAGAGGTAAAAATGTTATTAATTGATCCGAAAATGGTGGAACTAGCTCCATATAATCATATTCCGCATTTAGTAAGCCCGGTTATAACAGATGTGAAAGCTGCTACTGCAGCACTGAAATGGGCTGTAGAGGAAATGGAGCGAAGATATGAGTTGTTTGCTCATACAGGTGTACGTGATATCGGACGATTCAATAGTAAAGCAAAAGAGGCTGGCCAATTGGCAAATCAATTACCATACATCGTTATCGTAATAGATGAGCTGGCAGATTTAATGATGATGTCTCCTGCAGAAGTAGAAGAGTCAATTTGTCGAATTGCTCAGAAAGCTCGTGCTTGCGGTATTCATCTCGTTGTCGCTACACAAAGACCTTCTGTCGATGTCATTACAGGACTAATCAAGGCTAATATTCCGACTAGGATCGCATTTTCTGTTTCTTCGCAAGTGGATTCAAGAACGATTTTGGATAGTGTCGGGGCAGATAAGCTTTTAGGACGTGGTGACATGCTGTTCTTGGAAAATGGGTCTTCAAAAACAGTACGTTTACAAGGAACTTTTGTCACAGATGAAGAAATCGAAGACGTTGTTGATTTTGTACGTAAAGAACAGGAGCCGCATTATTTATTTCAGCAAGAAGATTTGTTGGCGAAGGCACAAGTGGCAGATGAAAGAGATGAACTGTTTTTGGAAGCGTGCGAATTTGTCGTTTACCAAAATGCAGCTTCGACATCAAGTCTGCAGAGACGTTTCCATATTGGATACAATAGAGCCGCTAGATTAATGGAGATATTAGAAAGCAATGGTGTGATTTCAGAAGCAAGAGGAAGTCGCCCACGAGAAGTATTGATGAGTAAAGATGAGTATGATGAATGGGTGCAAATGCAAGTAGACTAATAAGCGCGTTTTTTATGAGAAATTGAGGTGTTTCTTTTAGATTTCGAACATAGTTTGCTTGTAATGTATATAATAATAAGAGTAATGCCTATTGCTTGAAGTCCAGGAAAAATAATTGATTAAAAATGGAATAATTATTCGGTGTTTCGAATAAAAGTATCTTTATGAATGAATGGCTTAGTTTGGCACTATATATGTTTTATGATATAATATTTTTTTAAGAAATAGACTTAGTATGCACCCACATATTCATATTAAAGAATAGTTTGTGTTTACTAAAAATGCAAAACGTCATATGCTGTACTGCAGATAGACGATTGTTGGAGGTTCTCGTATGACTGTTTACCATTTTGTTGGTATAAAAGGATCAGGAATGAGTGCATTGGCCCAAATTCTTCATGATACTGGGCTGAAAGTTCAAGGTTCCGATTATGAAAAACATTTTTTTACTCAAGATGCATTGGAAAATGCAGGAATTACTATTTTGCCATTTGATAAGAACAATATAACAACTGATTTAACAATAATTGCAGGTAATGCTTTTCCTGATACACATGAAGAAATACAACGAGCGACAGAACTGGGGATTCCTGTTATTCGATACCACCGTTTTCTCGAAAGATACCTCAAAAATTTTACTAGTATAGCAATAACTGGTGCGCACGGTAAAACGTCAACAACTGGTTTAATGTCCCATGTTTTAAAAGGCTCTGATCCGACATCCTTCTTAATAGGAGACGGAACTGGACGAGGGGATAGCGATGCAAAGTATTTCGTTTTTGAAGCCTGTGAATATCGCCGTCATTTCTTGTCATATTCACCTGATTATGCAATTATGACAAATATTGACTTCGATCATCCTGATTATTTTGCTAGTTTGGATGATGTATTTTCAGCTTTTCAAGAGATGGCTCTCCAAGTCAATAAAGGCATTATTGCCTGTGGTGACGATGAGCAATTGCAAAAAATTCAAGCGCGTGTACCTGTTATCTTTTATGGATTCAATGAGGAGAATGATTTCCAAGCAAGAAATCTTCAGATAACGAAGGAAGGAACAACATTCGATGTATTCGTAAGAAATACGTTTTATGAGACTTTCACTATTCCAACGGTTGGGAATCATACTGTGCTGAATGCGTTAGCGGTAATTGCACTTTGCAAGTATGAAGGTATTGATGCAGAAATCGTCAAAAAGCAGTTGAAGAGCTTTAGTGGTGTTAAAAGAAGATTTTCGGAAAAGGTGATTGACTCGCAAATTTTAGTAGATGATTATGCTCATCATCCAACTGAAATTAAGGCTACTATTGAAACAGCTAGTAAAAAATATCCGGATAAGCGAATCGTTGCTGTTTTCCAACCTCATACATTTTCTCGAACACAGAAGTTTTTGGGAGAATTTGCAGAAAGTCTAAATAAAGCAGATAAAGTATTTTTGTGTGACATTTTTGGATCAGCACGCGAAAATCAAGGGAAGTTATCTATTAATGACTTACTGGAAAAGATACCTAATGGAGAGCTTCTGGAAGAAAGTAATACAGCTCCATTACAGAAATACGATGATAGCGTTATTTTGTTTATGGGTGCAGGGGATATTCAAAAATTTCAAGCTGCATATGAAACTTTAATTAAATAGAACGAAGCTTTGTTAGGTGGGAATCTTTCATATTCTGCTTAATAGGGGTAAAAGAAAGAGACTGGACAAAAGGTAATCTATATTACTTTTTGATCAGTCTCTATTTTTATTAAGGAAATTATAAAGGTCCTCACTGTTGGTTACTAGGAAGAAGATAGATCTTCGTCTAGCTCTAGCACCTCAGCCCCAAGGTAGCGCTCCCTAAGATGTGAAGAAATGCGAATCGGTCCATGAGTCATCAAACAGGACTAATGGCGCTACGTCCGCATATCTTCGTTGTTGTGATCCTTATCCGAAAGAGCCTTAGTTCATACTTGCTATTAGGAGGCGCTTGCGCTTTTGTTCTTATTTTAAGTTTTCTGGATTCAAACATTCAAGTTCAGGTAATACGAAGCGTCCGTCTTTACGAATTAGTACTCCGTCAAAGTAAATTTCACCGCCGCCGTAATCAGGGCGTTGTATGTTTACCATATCCCAGTGTATGTTAGATGAATTACCATTGTATGCTTCATCATAGCATTGTCCAGGAGTAAAGTGGAAGCTTCCATCAATTTTTTCATCAAATAAAATATCTTGCATAGGATGTAGGATGTATGGGTTTACGCCAATCGCAAATTCACCGATATAACGTGCTCCTTCATCTGTATCAAAAATTTGATTGATTCGCTCTGTATCATTTGCTTCTGCATTAACGATTTTACCGTTTTTAAATGTCAGTTTCACATTTTCGAATGTAAATCCTTGATAAGGAGAAGGTGTATTGTACGAAATAACTCCGTTTACTGAGTCTTTTACTGGAGCTGTATATACTTCACCGTCAGGTATATTCATTTCACCAGCGCATTTTATGGCTGGAATGTCTTTAATCGAGAAAGTAAGATCTGTACCAGGTCCTGTTATGCGAACTTGATCGGTGTTGTTCATTAAGTCAACTAAGCTGTCCATAGCCTTACTCATTTTACTGTAATCAAGATTGCAGACATTGAAGTAGAAATCTTCAAAAGCTTCTGTACTCATTTTAGATAGCTGTGCCATCGAGCTGTTAGGGTAGCGCAATACGACCCATCTAGTTTTGGGTACACGGATTTCTCTATGTACTTTTTTACCAATTGTGTTTCCTTCTATACTCATTTTATCTGCTGGAACATCAGCGAGTTCATTAATATTGTCTCCTGAGCGAAGACCGATGTAAGCATCCATTTTCTTCATGACATTTGCTTCAAATGTTGCCATCATATCGTATTGTTCCTGCTCGGCACCAAGCAGAAGCTCGCGGTTGACTTGATGATCCTTTAACGAAACAAATGGATAGGCTTCTACTTTGTAGGTTTCGCGAACAAGTGCCTTCACTAAATCACGCTGAAGTCCAAAGTTTTCGATTAGTACTTTTTCGCCCTTTTTTAGCTTCAAAGAATAGTTGATTAAGTTATGTGCTAATACGTCAATTCTAGGATCTTTCATTATGTACCCTCCAATTAATTTTGCTATTGGTTCTACTCTATTTGAGTAGCTTGAAAGCAATTGCTATACTTATTGTATCCCAATTCAGGCAGTAAAGTTAAGTTTTTGCTATCTGAAAAAAATCTTGAAAATTTTAACTTTTAACGAAAGAATAGTTTATAATAATATCATAAGGGTATTATTTAAATTACCATCTCTGGAGGTGCACCTTTTTTGGAAATTATTTTATATTTAAGTGCAGCTTTGGCTGCCATTGCTTTTTTTATATTAGTTATTTACTTAACAAAGACTTTAAAAGCATTACAAGTAACACTTGATAGTGTTTCAACAACACTAATAGGACTGGAAAAACAAATGCAGGGTTTAACGACTGAATCCACATTATTACTTAACAAGACAAATGCATTAGCAGAAGATATTCAGAAGAAGTCGGAAAGTTTAAATTCTGTTGTGGATGCTGTAAAGGATGTTGGTACATCTATTAAAAGCTTCAATACATCTTTGCAAAAAGTATCGACAAAAGTGGAAGATGAATTGATTGCAAACGAAGATAAGATTGCCCAAGTCGTTCAATGGGGAAATGCATTTTTTGAACTGAAGGACTTATGGCAAAGAAAAAAAGCAGAAAAAAACAAAATTCAAAAGGAAAATACGGTTTCTGAGGAGAATGATAATCAACAGTCTTCTAAAAAGAGTTTTTTGCGTATCAGAGGGTAAAAAATAAGAAGTAAGGAAGGGGAATGTATATGACTGCTAGTGAGAATCAAAAAGAAATTGTAAGGGACGATAAAAACGATATCAACTCGAAGGATTTTATGATTGGAGCCTTAATCGGCGGAATGTTAGGAGGAGCTGTAGCTTTATTGCTTGCTCCGAAATCTGGAAAAGAGCTTCGTAACGATATTAATGGTGGTGCCAAGTATATCTCTGACAAAACAGAGAAATTCAGACAAACTGCCATTGAAAAAGGTACAGAGTTAGCTGAAGTGGCAAAAGTTAAAACAAACACACTTTCAGAAAAAGTTTCTAAGCAGTCAGCAACTATCCTGGAAAATGTAAAAAATGTAAAACAAAAAGTATCGAAGTCTGCTCAGGAAGATGCTGTAGCCTCCTCAGAAGAGCAAGAGCTAGTACAGCCTACTGAGGATGAAGCAGAAAAGGTCACTGTATAATTTCATAAGGCATTGAATCGGAAGCAGGGTTATGTAAAAGCTGAATAGGCTTTTTACATAACCCTGTTTGCTTGTTTATTTATGGTGAGATAACGGATAATAATAGAGAAAGCAATGTTTCACTTTCCTGTTTAATGAAAGAGAGGATGCGAGAAGATGTCACTACAACATATTTCTACGAAAACTGAGTTTGATGATTATGTAAAAAAAGACGCATTTATTTTGTTGAAGCATAGTAATACGTGCCCAATCAGTGCTCAGGCATACGATGAATTTGTGAAGTTTGTTGAGGGTTTTCCAGATTTCCCCGCTGTATATATAGTCGTGCAAGAGGATCGTTCGTTGTCTGATGACATAACGACAACATTTCATGTGAAGCATGAGTCACCACAAATAATTTTGTTTAATAATGGGAATGTTGCCTATCACACCTCTCATTGGAATATTACAGTTGGGGCAATACAAAAGGCAATTGAGGAACTATAAGGACAAGAGGTCGTCCTAGACTTCTAAGCACAAGTTAAAAACAAGCGTAAACCTTAAGCTTAGCATTTATAACTAATGGAAAGAGAAGTGGGAGGGGCTGTTTCAAAATTCATTTAATGGATTTTGAAACAGCCTCTTTTATGTTTGTGGATTAGTTGCAGGCCACATGACTTTTAAATCGTCGCCCGGTTGAATCTCATCATTAAAACCAATTTCTTTGTCATTTCTTAATAAAATAAAGCGAGATTTCCCTTTGCTCGGTAGATCAAGCTCAACATGACGAAAGAGATCCTGAAAAATAAATGATTCAATCTTTTTTTGTACAACTTTTAAACTTTCCCCGTGTCTTAAAATATCCTCGCTTTGGAGAAGTTGTTCGTCTCTGTATATTTCGGTCAGTCTTTTTTGCAATACAATTTTCTTTCCGTTAAATATGACAGGGATGGAATGATGCAAAACAAGCTGTAGATGATCAGCAGCTTCCTGAAGAGTAGGGGAGGAAGGGCGCTCAATCACAATGACATCCCCATCCTCGTACGATGATGACAGTTTTGCTTCTATTCCATTCTTTATAACTTTACCTGAAAATTTATTTAATGAATAACTTTTATTATTTAAATAAATTATAAAAGGATTCAATTGCTGTGTGAGCTGCTGTAAGCCGAGTGCTTGCAGCAGTGATTCAATTGTTTCAGGTAATTTGCATGTAATTTCATCGCGATCGTGGACAATTTCATTACTGCTGACAATTTGTTGATTTTTTCTGATCACAGCTTCAATTACATATTTGGTTTGATTAATAATGATAGTTTTTCTAGGAATGTGGTCAATAAGCTCCTTAATTTTGACATCAGCACCTGTTCCGTCTACACCTTTTTCAACTGTGATATAATCATTTGCCGAAACGGAATCATCGATGGAAGCCGGTACACCGTTAATGGATATGGAAGGAGCACTTCCATGCTTGCCAGGTATTGTAATCACTTGGCCATTTACTTTGGCGATGATTGCCATGCCAGGTTTGCCATATAATTTATTCACCTTAATACCAGAAGCGAGCAGACAATCGGCTACTGTTAGCTTTTTGATATCAAATAAACGGACAGCAGCGTCATTCACATAAACTGTTATGTATTGAACTGGATTTTTTTGTGCAGCTATGGCTATTCCTATTGGCGTTACAAGCTCTGGTCCTTGCGATACATTTGGATTGATCGTTAGGTTTTGAATGGCATCTATCCCTCTGACGGCTACGCGATTACTTGGAAGCTGAAGCCTTTCAGCTAAAAGCCTTGGTAACTCTGGAGTGAGACTTCCTCCTCCTACAAGCATGACGGCCTTAGGTGACCGGTTATTGTTTAAGCTTAAAATTTCAGTGCTAATACTATCGGCAAGTTTGATTAATGCAGGTTGAATTTTTTCGATAATATCATTCTTTGGAATTTCTTCTTCAAAGCCTAAAATATCCGTTACTGTAATAGAATCATGATTATTAAGCTGGCGCTTTGCTTGCTCTGCTAGAGGGAAATCAAGCAGTAAGTGATCGCTGATGGCTTCTGTTATTTCGTCTCCGGCAACAGGCACCATTCCGTATGCGATGACCGTACTCATATCGGTAATGGCTATATCAGAAGTCCCAGCTCCTATATCTACTAAAGCGACATTAAGTCTTCGCATCGATTGTGGTATTAAAACATTGATTGCCGCAATAGGCTCTAAGGTTAATGCCTGCATTTCTAAATCGGCACGTTTTAATGCTGAAATTAGTGACTCGACAACTACCTTTGGAAGGAAAGTGGCGATTATCTCGACAGAGGCTTCCTTGCCGCTTTGGTCGATTAAGCTGCCGATTTCGACATTGTCCAAACGGTAATACAGTACTGAATAACCTACACAGTAGTAATCTAAGCTTTGGTTACTATCATTATTTGCTGCTACTGAAGATTGAGCTTCCTGAACAGCGCTTAATTCTAAATGAAGTATATCCTCTTTATTCATGAGTGGCTTGCCTTCAATATTGACAGTAATTAATGCCCGTTCTGTTTTTAAAGCTCTACCGGCTGCAGCGACACTGACTGATTTTAGCTCACCATGCTTGGCTTCAAGCTGATTTTTAATTTCCGTTATAACTTTAGAGACAGCCAAAACATCATGAATTTGACCGTCAAGCATAGCTCGTTCAGTATGCTCTATTGAGGTGACATCTGTTACACAATAGCAATTGTTTTCCTTTTCTAAAATGATACCTACAACTGATCGGGTACCTATATCAAGCGCAAATAATTTCTCCTGCAATCAATACACCTTCTTTTTGTTCAATATGAAATGTTTTTTTCTATTATCTAATTAGCCGCATGGCATAAATGAAAAACAGCTCATAGAAGTTTCTCTTTATTATACAATGTATTTACAATCAATCGTAAATAGTATGAAAAATTAGAAAAATAAAGTATTATTACTATATAATTAATAATGTGGTGTAATATATTTCAATGTTAATTTTACGACTTCTACGGATTGGAGCAGCAACTCCTTCTCAGAGTCAAGAAACCTCAGTAGCAAAGTTACGAAGAGGCATGCCAATATTCTGCGTAAATCATCCGCTCCGTGCCGCAAATCAACAGAGGTCTTTCATGACAGTAATATTGTAAAAAAATAAAAAGTATACTTTAACACTTAAAAGCGTTTAATTATTGAAGTATTTGCGTGACAATTAGAATCGTTTGCATTATAATGAGTTCTAATTATAGAATGTATCATCAAATAGAGTCCTTTAAGCTGTAAAATCGGAAATAAAAGCTTTCAGGCAATTGAACGCGAAAGGAATGGGAAATTATGAGTAACAAGGAACTAAACGAGTTACGTGAAAAACTGGACGATATTAATATTTCTATTTTACAGCTAATCAATGAAAGAGCTGCAGTTGTCCAAGAAATCGGTCGAGTTAAAGAGAAGCAAGGTGTTAACAAATATGATCCTCTTCGTGAACGGGCAATGCTTGATTTAATCGAAGAGAATAATCAGGGACCTCTTGATAATGGAACAATAAAGCACATCTTTAAAGAAATTTTCAAAATGAGTTTAGACCTGCAAAAGGATGACCAAAAGAAAGCACTGCTTGTTTCTAGGAAGAAAAAGCCTGAAGATACAATCGTTACTGTTAAAGGTCAAAAAGTGGGTAACGGTACACCAACCATGGTATTTGGTCCATGTGCGGTTGAATCATATGAGCAAGT
>JAEIGA010017267.1_pt1 | contig 10990 bp, 11 predicted proteins | sample 9270691 | NCBI WGS metagenome assembly JAEIGA01 (sample SAMN17057246, study PRJNA624740) | gut metagenome | biome: biome; isolation source: fecal sample | host: Bos grunniens | place: China: Xizang | collected 2019 | reverse complement strand
TGAACCTTTAACTTTTTCTTTATCTAAGTTTTGTGATTTAACTTCTTCTATGAATAGTTTTAATGTTTCAAAGTAGTTATCACTCTTAATAAAGTTGATTTTAACTTCTTCTAAGTTGATTCCTGCTAATAAAGCCTTCATATCAGAGGCTGTTTTAATGCTTTTAGCAACTAATCCCAAAGAATTAACTCCTCTTTCTATTCCTGCTAATGCGATTGCGTTTGCTGTTTTTATATCACATTCAATCACATCTTGACGAATATCCCAAGCATTTGTTGTTTTTTTGTAACCTCTTACAAATGGAGCTTGTGCAGGGTTTCCATTAAGATATTCAAGTGTTTGAAGATCTTCTGCTCTGTAATAAGGCTTAACATCAAATCCTTCTAAGGTTTTCCAAATCAATTTTTTGTTATAATCAGCTCCTTTAAGGTCAGCTGTTATCACTTCTTCCCATTGTTGTGTTGTAACTTCGGGAAATTCAGCAAATAACTTGTTATTTTCCATTATATATTTATTTTTATTTTCTACTAAATCAGCCCGCAAAATTATGAAGATTTTAATACATATCCAAATAAAACAAAGAAAAAGACGGAGTTTTGTGTTTTTTACTCCGTCTTTCACAAAATTTTGTTTTTATTTTGTTTTTATTTTGCTAGTCCTTGCAACTCTTTTACTTTCGCTGCGTCTGCTGCTTGTGATTTTTTATCACCCAATTTGCCGTATGTGTTCGCTCTATATTTATACGCATTTACGTAATCAGGTTTTAATTCTATTGCTTTTGAGAAATCAGCCAATGCTTCTTGGAATTTGTCTGCTTTAAATAAGGCTACTCCTCTGTTGTAATAGTATTTTTCGTTGTTTGCATTGATTTCTAAAAGTTTTGTGTAGTCTTGTGCTTCTTGTGCAAAGTTTTTAAGGGCTTTGTTGCACACTGCTCTTGAATTAAACAACTGTTCTGTATTCATTCCTTTTTCTTCTGCTTTTGTAAAGTCGGCTACTGCTGCTTGAAGGCTTTCTGGAGTTTTCATAGAATAGTTTGCAAATCCTCTGTCATAGTAAAAATCTGCTTTTTCTTCTATTGCAAGAGCTGAAGTAAGGTCTGTAATTACTGCTTGCCAATTTTTTTGCATTGCGTATGCCGATGCTCTGTTTTGTAGAGCTCCTACGTTTGTTGGTTCTATTGCTAAAACTGCTGTAAGCTCGTTTATGTAATTTGCATAGTCTTTTTTTATCATTCTTGCTTCAGCTTTGTTTAACATAACTGCAACATCGTTAGGATTTGTTTGCAAATATGTATCGTAATCTCTGATTGCAAAATCTGCTTCTTTCATTTCTAAGTATGAATTTGCTCTATAAAGATAGGCAGCTGGAGTTGCAGTATTTTTTTCAATGAATTTATCAAATGCTGATACTGCTTGTTGATAGTTTTTAAGGTTAAAATTTGCTAATCCTTCATAGTAGTAAACAAATTCCCAATTTGGAATTTCTGCTTTGCAGGCTTCTGCTTGTGAAAGCATAGAATTCCAATCTTTTGCTGTGTTGAAATTTTCGTATGCCTCAATCCATTTGTTTGTTGCTGCTGCATCGTCTGCTTGTTGTGCGAAAGCGAAAACAGAACAGATAAGCATAATAAATGTTGTGATTGTTCTTTTCATTTTTCTTCTTTTATTTATTTGTTATTATTTCAAAAACGTTTATACTTTCTTATTATTATGTTAATTTAAATTTCAAGTAAGTGATTGGTTTGCCTATTTTCAAATACATTGCCTCGTAAAAGGTCTGTATTTCAATAACATCTTCCTTAAAATCAGAATTATATAAATCATTTGTATTGTAAAGGATTTCTCTTTTTGAAGGAATTAAAACTTCATCTTTTGTATATTCATACAATTCTTGTGAATCGGTTTTCAAATGCACAATCCCATCTTGTTTTAATATGTTTTTATATAATTTTAGAAATCTTTCACAAGTTAGACGTTTATTTGGCTTTTTCAATTGAGGGTCTGGGAATGTTATCCAAATTTCTGAAACTTCATTTTCGGCAAAATAACTTTCTATCATTTGAATATGTGTTCTTACGAAGGCAACATTTGTCATTTTGTCTTCGTTTGAAATTTTGCAACCTCTCCAAAGTCTTGCTCCTTTAATGTCTATGCCAATGAAGTTTTTGTTTGGATATTTTTTTGCTAAACCTACTGTGTATTCTCCTTTACCACAACCAAGTTCTAAAACGATTGGATTATCGTTTTTAAAAAATTCTTTATTCCATTTGCCTTTTAAAGCAAATCCTTCTTTTGTTACTTGTTCGTATGTTAATTGAAAAAGATTTGCAAACGTTTCATTTTCGGCAAATCTCGCTAATTTATTTTTTCCCACTAATGTAATCCTTTTACTTTTGATGGTGCTGCTTCAAATGATTTTAGATAAAACGGTTCAAAGTAAGCAACATCTACAAATTCTTTTTTATTATATTTTTCAAATGCTAAGCCTTGCATATTTTTTGCACTCAATTCTACGGATAAATCAAAGAAATAATTTTTTAATTCAAAGACTCTTTTTGCTTTTTCTAAGCAATTTCCAACAAAGATAACGTTTTCTTTATCCGAAAGATATTCTTCATAAATTCCTTCTTCTAAAATATCTGCTGAACAAGGCTTTATCTCTTTTTTATTATGGAAAATACTTGCGTAGACCTCCATTCTTCGTGCGTCAATCATTGCAACACAACAAGCATTGTGATTTTTCTCAAACACAGGTGCTGCAAAAATTTCACAAGTCTTTAAAGCAATCACAGGAATATCCAAAGCGTATGCTAAACCCTTTGCTGTGCTGACACCAATTCTTAATCCCGTATAAGAACCCGGTCCAATAGAAACTGCTATTGCTGATAAATTAGAATAAGAATACTGAGTTTGAGTAAATAAACCATCAATCAATAGTGATAATTTAGCAGAATGAGAATTTGGTTCATTGCTTTCTGCATACGAAACAATACCTTGCTCGTTTGCCAAAGCACAAGAACATCTTTCTGTTGCAGTTTCAATCAATAATATCAGCGTTTCCATTCTTATATTCTCTAAAAAATCGGTGGCAAAATTAAAAAAAATTTAATGATTATTCAACTTGTAGCAAAAATCCTTTCAAATACTCTCCTTCTGGGTGGAATATAGATTGCGGATGGTCCATTGCGTGAGGCAGACGTTGCACTATTCTTATTTTTCTATTCACAATAGCGGCACAAGAAAATAACATAGTTCCAAAATCCTCTCTACTAACTGCTTGTGAGCAAGAAAAAGTAAAGAGAAATCCCCCTTTGGCAATTTTTTCCATTGCTTTTTGATTTATTTGTCTATAACCTTTTAGGGCTTGATTAAGATTTCTATTGTGTTTTGCAAAGGCTGGCGGATCTAAAACAATCAAATCAAACTCTCCCTTAGGCACTTGATCTAAATATTCTAAGACATCTACCGCTAATGCTTGATGATTGTGTTCTGAGAAATTAGCTTCTACATTTTCTTCACACAATTCTACCGCTCTTTTAGAAATATCAAGACTCAAAACCCTTTTTGCTCCTCCTTGAATAGCAGCTAATGAAAATCCTCCTGTGTATGAGAAAGCATTTAGCACGTTTCTATCTTTGGAAAGCCTCTGTACTAATTCTCTATTAACTCTTTGATCAATGAAAAAGCCTGTTTTTTGTCCTTGATTAAAGTCTATGCGAAATGAAAGATTATTTTCTTTTGCAAACCAATCGCCTTCAATGTTTCCAAACAAGAATCTATCGGTTTCTCCTTCGTTTTGTTTTGGCAAAGTGGAAGAAGATTTTGAGAAAACAGCCTTACAATCCTCTCCCAAAACATCTTGCAAAGCCTTAACAATATATTCTTGAAGCGAAAGCATACCTACGCTATGAAATTGCAAGACTACAAGTCCATTATAATAGTCCGCAATAAGCGAAGGCATAAAATCACCTTCGGCATTGATTAAACGAAAAATATTTGTTGTAGGATTAGAGAAGAATCCTAAACTTTTACGATAATCAACTGCTTGTTTAACTCTGTTTAAAACGAAATTATAATTGATTTGCTCTTTTTCAAAAGATAGAACCTTTACTGCGATTGACGCATTTTGCCAAAAACCAACACATAAGAAGTCTTTATTACTATTATATACCTCTACAAACTCGCCTTCTTTTATTTCGTTTTTGGCTTTTTGTAAAGCACCTGAGAAAATCCAAGGGTGCTTACGCAAAACAGACTTATCCTTTTGAGGACAAAGGATAAGTCTTTTATATTCTTGTTGCATTTATGCTTATTTAATTGGGTGGTCTTCGTGGAACTTCTTAACTCTTTGAGCAAATACAGGAATCATTTCATTAGGTACCAAAGAAACGCACGCTCTTACTCCTTCTATTCTTGTACTTCTACAAATGCTCAAAGAAATTGCACTTACTCCATAGTAAGCCATTTCACTTAATAATTCTTCTCCTGTAAATCCTGGATAAGAGAATGTGAAATAGAATCCATCTGCTACATCAACATCTAAATCCTTATCATAAACAATCTTAAATCCGTTTTCCACCAAAGCTTTCTTCATTTGCTCTGCTTTTCTTCCATATTCCTTCAATGGTTCTGTGAAGTTATATGAGCCATCGTTACAAGCCTTGAAAATTGCTGTTAAAGCATATTGTGGAGAGAAAGCAGTTCCTGATGTTAATGCGTAAAGAGAACCGAAAATGATTGCACGACCGAAACAATCTTGTGTAAAGTATTTCTTCATATAGTCGGTTTTCATTTCAAACAAGTCTTTGCTGATAATCATTACCGCAATACGTTGTCCAGCATAAGAAAACGCTTTACTACCTGAAATCATTAAAACGAATTTCTTTGCCCATTTTGCAACAGTTGGCTGATATGGAGCAACACCTGGCTTAGAATAATCTTTACGGAAGTCCATTCCAAAATAAGCTAAGTCTTCTAAAACAGTAACATCGTATTTATTTGCTACTTTTGCTATGATTTGAAGTTCTTGTTCGTTGAATGAGAACCAAGCAGGATTGTTTGGTGAAGAGTAAATCATCGCTGCAACTTCTCCTGTTGCAAGATATTCTTCTAATTTAGCTTCTAATTTTTCTCCTCTGTAATCATAAACATCAAAGTGTAAAGTTTCTATTCCTAAGATATTGCATTGTTGTTTTTGAACAGGGAATCCTGGATCGATAAATAAGATTTTATTCTTTTTTTCGTCCATTCTTGCAATTGTCATAAAGGCTGCAAAACTTGCTTGCATACTTCCTACTGTTGGAACACAAGCATCGTCTTCAACTTCTACATCAAGGAAATTTTTAACAAAAAGAGCAGTTTCGTGTTTCAATTCTTTTGTTCCATAGATATCTGGATAAATTGCAGCACAACCTTTTTTCAAGGCTTCAATCTCTGCATCAACTCCTATTTGCACTGCTGGGATTCCAGGAATACCCATTTCCATTCTCACAAACTTTTCTCCGGTTGCAGCTTCTACTTCATCTATGATTTTTTTCACTTCTCTAATAGAAGCAGCACCTACACTCTTGATTTTATTTTTTGCAATGATTTCATCAACCAATGCTCTGTTAAATGGTATATTTTGCATATTATTTTATTTTTTAATTATTTATTGTCCTTGTTGTAATATTTGTTCGTATTTATTTGTATTAGCAGGATCAATTACTTTCATTAAATCCACCACTCTTGATTTTTCGTTTTGAGGAGCTCCTTTAAAAATATTAACGATTTCATCTGATTTTGCATCTAAGAATTGTTTCAAAGCAACTAAGTCAGATTTTTCTCTATGTGCTCGTTTCACATTTTCCAAAGCCTCCATTATATTGTTTCTTGCTTCGGCTTGACTTTCGCCTTGCATCATATCTAAACCTAAACGATGATATTGATATGAGGCTTCACGCAAATATCTATATGTGGTATTGGTATAATTTTCTACCATCCAATATTTATTTCTATTATCCTCTGCTCTCTTCCAGCCTTTTGAAGCAGAACGTTGAGAAGCCGTTACAATATTTTGACAAATTGTAAAATAATTATTTCCTCCGTTATGTTCAAAACTATCAGCGTCAAGAGCCAAAAAATAATACAAATAAAAGGCTATTGTAGATACTAAATTATTTGTATAATTATTTTGATCAAACTCCAATGATTGTCCTTGAATAAATTTAAACGTAAAATTTTGTTCTTGTGTATTTAAAAGCGTAGTTGTGTATGTTGAACCATAAACAGGACGCCTTAATTGAATATTTATATCGCCTTTAAAATCTTCTTGAGTGCTATGTTCGGTTATTGTAATCGAAATAGAACCTTCTATTTTCTCATACTCCTCATACACAACGTCTGTCCACGTCCTTTCATTAACAAATTCATTCAACAATTCCTGTATTTGCTGAAAAACTTCTCTATCCGAAGATTGTAATTGTGTTGAATTAACACTCACACTCACTCTAAACTCTTGCGAAAAAGCAGAGATAGAAAAAAGAAAAGCCAAACAACAAACAAGAAATCTTCTCATCAATTCAATATTTTTTCGGAAATATCCAATGCAACTTCGTATTTTGATTTTAATTCAGAGTTATAAATCCCACCCTTAGCGTCTATGATTGTTACCTTATTGGTTGGAACATTAAAACCAGCACCTGCATCTTTCAAAGAGTTCAAAACTATAAAATCAAGATTCTTTCGTATAAGTTTTTCTTTGGCATTTTCAAACTCATTATCGGTTTCTAAGGCAAAACCAACTAAAACTTGATTTTCTTTTTTCCTTCTTCCCAACTCTGCAAGAATATCTTTTGTAGGAACAAGTTCTACAACTAAGTTATCAGTCTTTTTCTTTAATTTTGTATCAAAAGTAGATTTTGGAGTATAGTCTGCAACCGCTGCCGAAAGAATTGCAATGTCGCAATCTTCAAAACACTCAACAGTTGCCTCATACATTTGAGCAGCATTCTTAACGTCTATTCTTTTTACATTACTATACTCAATTGTTTGTTGAGTCGGTCCTGCAATAAGACTCACCTCTGCTCCTTTTTCAGCAAAAACTTTTGCTAATTCAAAGCCCATTCTTCCAGAAGAATAGTTTCCTATAAAGCGAACAGCATCTATTTGTTCGTATGTAGGACCTGCTGTTATACAAACTTTCTTTCCTTTATATATTTGAGTTTGATTTACAAAGTTTTCAACTGTTTGGAATATTGTTTCAGGCTCAGCCATTCTTCCATCGCCAACAACACCGCAAGCCAACTCTCCTTTTTCTGGCAATATCATCTTTACTCCCAAAGATTGCAAACGTTTAATATTATCTTGTACCACTCTATTATGATACATCTTTGTATTCATTGCAGGAGCAAAAAACACTTGTTTATCAAACGCCAATAAAGTTGTTGAAAGGCAATCGTCAGCAATACCATTGGCATACTTACCAATTACATTCGCAGTTGCTGGAGCAACAATGTAAACATCTGCCCAATCAGCCAAAGCAATGTGCTGAGTAAACTGAGCATTAGCCTGTGAAAACATATCGGAATAAACAGGATTCTGCGAAAGAGTTTGAAGAGTAGGTATAGTAACAAATTCAAGGGCGTTTTTAGTTACAACAACCTTTAGCTCACAACCTGCTTTCTTTAACATACGTATAAGAAAAGGCACCTTATAAGCGGCAATTCCTCCGCTTATTGCAACTACAACCCTCAAATTCATAATCAAAAGTCTTTTACTTATTATTTTTGTTCTTCTTCCATTCCCACTTTTGTAGTTGGATTTTTATAAACGAGCTTTTCGTCCATATATTCCTTTATTGCAATAAGATATGGTTTTGGAAGTTGTTCGTAAAACTTTGCCAACTCTATTTGTTCTTTATTTTCATGTATTTCGTCCAAAGAATCAGTAGCAACAGCAAAGTCTTCTATCTTTTTATATAACTCTTGCTTTAAATCTGCTGCAATTTGGTCAGAGCGTTTGCTTAACATAGCAATCGTTTCATAAAGATTACCTGTTAATGTGTCAAAATCATTTAAATTTCTTGTCTTAATACTTGTGTCAGCCTTTGTTCTCTTATAATCCATTATATATTATTTTTGATTCATTATAAATTTTCTCTAATTGTTCTTGTTTTTTCTTATCTTTCATATTAGAAAAAACAACAGAATATCTTTCATAGTCTAAGATAAGTGCTTCATAGCGTTCTTTAAGTTTATCTTCAACGCTGTTACGTGCAAACTCATAACCAGCAAGCACTATATAATACATTGCATTCTCTCTTTTATCGGTCAAATCAGGATAATCATTCAAAAAATTCTTAAAACTAACAACCGCAGCGTGATATTGCATTGTTTTATAGTAAGCATAAGCGTTTTGATAATCCTTTTCTATCAATTTATCTCTCAATTCGTCCATCAATTTATTTGCTTCGGCAACTCTTTCACTTTTAGGATACTTTTCAATATACTGTTGAAACGCATCTATTGACTGTTTTGTCAAAGTTTGATCCAAAGACGACTCCGGTGATTCAAGATATTTACAAAAGGCTGCTTGAAACAATGCTTCTTCTGCATACTGTGAATAAGGGAACCACTTAACAAAACTTTCGAACTGATAACCTGCCGAATAATAATCTTTACCTCCCAAAAGACTTTTAGCATAATAAAGATTAACCTTTTCAGCCATATCTCTACCTCTTGAATATAGCAAAAGGTTTTCAAACAATTGATTTGCGTGCATATAGTCTCCCTTTTCGTATGCCTTCATTGCTGCTTCATACTTTGCTTCTTGATCATTGCTTTTCAAGAGTTTATTATGCTTGCTTGTAGAAGCGCAAGACAAAAACAAGACTGATATACACAATAAATAGAGTAGTTTTTTCATAATTTTGCAAAGATACAACAATTTTGTATTTTTGCAAGCAAAATTTAAAGAACAATGTTTAAAAAAGCCTTAAAATATATTGGAATCTTTATTCTATCTTATATATGCCTTAGTATATTACTCACTGTGGCTTATATAGTAATCAATCCCCCTGTAACAATTCTTATGATGCAACGACCAAGCAAAGTAGAGCGTCAATGGGTAGATATAGATGAAATTTCTCCAAACATAATCCAAGCCGTAGTAGCATCAGAGGACAATTTATTTCTTTCACACTCTGGATTTGACTTTGAACAAATTAAAATAGCGATAGAAGAGTCTAAAAGAAAAAACAAACCTATGCGAGGTGCAAGCACAATCTCGCAACAAACAGCCAAAAACGTTTTTTTATGGAATGGAAGGAGTTATTTACGTAAGGGATTAGAGGTATGGTACACATTTTTGATAGAAACATTTTGGTCAAAAGAAAGAATAATGGAAGTATATCTTAATGTAATAGAATATGGAGATGGAATATATGGAATAGAGGCTGCTTCACAACACTATTTCAATCGTTCAGCAAAAAAAATCACAAAACACCAATCCGCTCTCATTGCGGCGGCTCTTCCTAATCCTTTAAAACGCAATCCTGCTCACCCAACAAAATATCTAAATCGCAGAGCGAATAAAATCATGCGTTTAATGAACAACATAGGACCTGTGAAATTTGAATAAAAGCCTAAGAAATCGCAATGTGGGAAGAGTATTTAGACGAATTTAAGAGTTATATACTTTTTGTACGCTCCTTATCCATAAACACATTTGAAGCCTATCAAAGAGATTGCGCTAAATTCTTCAATTTTATGAACGAAAACTATCCCGAAATCAATATTCACACCGTAGAATTGAAACATTTAGAAGAATTTCTCTGGCAAATAAATCTAAAAAACAGCAGTGCAAGAAGAATAATCAGTGGAATCAAAGCCTACTTTAAATTCTTAGTTTTAACAGACCGCCTTGACAACAATCCATGCGAACTATTAGAAACCTCTCGCATTGAAAAACTTTTGCCTGTCGTTCTTTCTCACGAAGAAATCCAAAAAATGCTTTCCGTAATTGATAAAAGCACCTATCATGGTTTTAGAGACAGCGTAATAATTGAAGTATTATACGCCTGCGGACTTAGAATAAGTGAACTATTAAACCTAAAAAAAGGAGACATCTACTTTAAACACGAATATATCAAAGTCTTAGGAAAAGGAAACAAAGAAAGACTTGTACCAATCGGCGAAAAAGCACTCCAACTCTTAGACTTATACATCAGAAATCATAGAAGCAAACTAAAAAAGATTGACCAAAAGTGTAAAGACATTGTTTTTCTAAACAGAAGAGGAAGAAAACTAACACGTCAATATGTCTTTTTAGCAATTAAAACAGCCGCACAACAAGCAGAAATAAAGAAAAACATCCACCCACATATTCTAAGACACAGTTTTGCCTCAGCATTGGTAAAAGGAGGAGCAAATTTAATAGTAGTAAAAGAAATGATGGGACACGCAAGCGTTGTTTCCACAGAAATATACACCCACTTAGACACAACACATCTAAGAGAAACACTTATGCTTTATCACCCTCACTACCAAAACTTAAACAAAAAAAAATCAGAAGAATCTCAATAAACTTCCCTCGCTTGGATTACGCATAGGATTTTCGAGCACCCTACCTTCATTTGAAATTAAAATAAACATAGGAAAGGCTTTCACCTTATAATATTCAAGCAAATCATAATTTCCATCAAAATGTAGCATTTGCCATTGATACTTACTTCCAACCTTTGTATTCTTTAAAAAATTATAAAGAGCATCTAAATTTCTATCACAACTAATTGTTACAATATTACAATTATTTTTTATACTATCATAAAGAGAATAAACAACCTCCAACTCCCTTTTTGATTCCACATCGTTTAATTTCACAAAATTCAAAAGCAAAGGTTTATCCTTAAACTGAGATAAATTAACCTCTTGGTCAGTAATATTTCTCAAAACAAAATCTGCAAATTCCTTTCCAGAATGCGAAACCGATAAAAGAGCCTCTATTGTATT
>JAEIGA010017266.1_pt1 | contig 10990 bp, 5 predicted proteins | sample 9270691 | NCBI WGS metagenome assembly JAEIGA01 (sample SAMN17057246, study PRJNA624740) | gut metagenome | biome: biome; isolation source: fecal sample | host: Bos grunniens | place: China: Xizang | collected 2019 | reverse complement strand
TAAGCGGTGTTGCATCACCCTCGATCATTGAGTTACCACGGAGACGCATCTGTGTACCAGAACCTACGTCACCAGAGTTGAACACGACGTCAAGACCGGCAATCTGTCCCTGCAGGGCCTCATCGACCGATGCGAACGAAAGACCGTCCATGTCGTCCATGCTGATCTTCTGTGTAGCGTGGGTCATCTCACGCTCAAGAATGTCAAGACCACCAGAACGTGAACGTGACTCGGCCACGATATCGACTGTCTCCAACATATTGTCCTCGACCATCTTGATGTTGAACACCGTACGGCTACCGATTTCTACACGCTGGGTCTTGTAACCTACGTAAGAGATCTCAAGGACATTGCTTGTGTTCTTCACAACCATCGAGAAGTTACCCTCGAAGTCGGTCACACAGGCCTCGATAATACGGTTACTCTGGTCGCGCTCGGTGATGTTCACCATAATCAGCGGACCCTCGGCATCACTTGTAATCGTACCCGAAATTCTCGCACCCTTTTGTGCATATACACTACTGCCAGTCAGGCAGAGGAGCACGAGCAGAAATAAATGCTTAATTTTTATCATAGCTATTATGTTTTTTCTACATCACCAATCAGTTGTCGCTACCCTCTTCATCGGGAGTCACCTCGCCGAAAGGTTCACCTTCCATTTCAGATGTACCGTCATTGTTGTATCTTACCCTGTACAGATAGCCGTCATTCTCAACGGTAACATACTCGTAAGATACCACAACACCCTTGTTGTTCTTTACAGCCTTGACACCAAAGCCCTCGTCGGTAATGAGAACCTCAAGGTTTTTCCACACGCCATCAACGATTTTCCTTTCGGTAACAAGTTTCTCACGTGTCAACGATGCATCATATTCAGAATCGTCCTCACCGATGGTCTCCATAAGGTAACCGGCCTTGTGGATCTTCTCTACACCATCCTTATCGGCAATCTTTATGTTGCCAAGCTTTGCCACAAGGTAGTAGTCCCTGCCACCGAGCTCAATTGCACCTGTGCCATCGACATACATTGTATCGGCCACCAGACCGTTATTTGCAAAACGCTTGAAACGTCCGTCATAACCGAACATACCCTCGTTGTAGAGAACGCCGTCAATTGGCTGCAGTACTGAATAGGAAGAAGATGAATAGTTATTGAGCACAGCCGATGGACCGGTACCGCCTGATGTGTACACATTGTCACGGCACATGATGTTCCACTCCTTGTTCTCCTCGCCTTCGGTAATTACCCTTCGTGTGTTGCCCAAATCGTCGGTAACGGTGAAAGTATTACCCTCGCTCTTCACCTGCAACTCATAGAAACGGTTTGTCTTCTCGTCAATCACCGCCGATGTACACTCTCTGTTTACAGGAGAGTTGTCAACGTAAATCGAGTTATCCTGGAAGTGATACTTTGCAAAATTGATGATTGAACGCAACATAGAAGCGGCCTTGTCTGTGTTTCCGGCTGCTACAACAGCTTCAACCTGTTCCCATGTAGGGAGACCTTTCTCATACGCCTCCTTGATTGCATCGTTGGAAGGTGCATACACTGTATAGTGATAGATGTTGAAGAAAGGTATGGTATTCTTTGTATAAGATTTTGTGTCGTTGATATTTGTATAGAATATTGAATAACGCATAGCGGTATCAACCATTGCGGTGTTATTGCGGATATTGAATATGTTCATCAACAAAGCACCTTCATCTTCCTTGTTGATAGATGCATAGTTCTCACCGGGATAGCAAAGATTGTAGAACTCATAGAACTTCTCGTACTCAGAGTTTGCCTGCGCCTTGAGGTTGTCATACACCGACCTTGTTGGAGGTGTAGGGATTGCAGAATGCAGATAGCCCGGGGTGTTCTCCTGACCGGGAACGGTGCAATATGTAGAACCGTTCTTCTGGTTGTTGACTGTTGAGACAGCAACGTGTGTACCTCTCTCGAGCTGCTCACCACCATACATCTTTATCTCATCGGGGTTGGTTGCATCAATCTTGACTGTTCCATAGCCCTTTGTCTGGAAATACTTGTTGCCAGAGTAGATACCCTGCTCATCATCATGTACTATAATAAGGTATTCCATCAAATCGGTGAAACGGTTTGCAGCAAATGTATTCACTCCACCGAACATTGTACCGTCGACACTGTACTCCTGCTCGGTCAATGTATCAACAATCTCATATGTTTGAGGATTGTACTTGTATACATCGGCCCAGAACTTGAGATTACCGTTAGCCTTGGGCTTATTGGTATCATAGTGGAATGAATATACCTTAGGGTCGGTCGAAGTTGATGTGAGCGGATCGTAATAAACGAAGTGCTCATCATCGGGGACGATGAATGTATAGTTGGCATCCATCGCAAGCAGATAGTAGTCGTAACGCAACTGGCTGATGAGGTTACGCATTACATCCATGTTCTCGAACACGAGTGTAGGAGCGGTAACCGCCTGATATGCACCGGGACCGAATACGCTGTTCAATATATATATAACACCGTTGTTTGCAATAACGCATTCGTCCACATGTCCCTCCTTAATATTCATCAGCTCATTGGCATCATCCACAATCCTGTCAAACTTGCTCAACACCGACTTGGAGAAAGAGGCCTTCATCAGGTTATTGATAAAAGGTGCTATGTTCTTCTGTGGAACACTGTCGAGCGCCGACATCAGACTCTCGATATCATTGACCTCCACATTTGGAGCATAGCGCGACAAAAGGAAGTGTCCGGCACTGTCGGGGTTGGCAAAATATTCATAAAGAACCTTGTCGTTTGGCACAAACATTGCCGACATATCCTCGGCCATGGATGAACTTGCATTAAGGTCATTCTTGCCCGGGTCAAAGTTCAGTCTCTCCTCGGCTGTCGGATTGCTGTTTGCAGTTGCCAGCATTGGGTTAGAGGTGTAAGAACCTGAGAAATAGCGCAACACGAAGATACTGTCGTTCGCATTGTACAACGCCCTGAACTCATCAGTCAAGGACTGGTCATACACGGGAACGCAGAAACGGTCGAGCAGGTGGCTGAAGATTCTGGTATCGGGATGACGACGGAGCTCGCCTGCCATATTCGATGGAGGGAGAAGGAGTTCGTCGAGACGATAGACATAACCGTTCTTGCAGGTGATTGTCAATGTATCGTCGGAGTACGAACCGGTATTGACATCACTTGAGACAATCTTGTTGCCATAGATGAACGCATCACCATCGACATATGTCTTCGTAACCTGTCCTTTCTTGTTGAAAAGGAACTCGATATCAGAAGCCTTGATATTGTTCTTCCTCAAGTAGTCACCGAGGAAGTGTACCATCATTGGCCTTGAGCCGTCCATTGCAAGACGTATGCTCTCTGTCCTGTCGGTACCGCGCAACACATCCCAATACTTGTTGTATGTAGGCCAGTTCGCGTGAAGCTCAACAGAGGCGCCGTTCACGACAGGAATTGTGTCAATCACCTTTGACGATGACCAGCGGCGCAGACAGGTACCCTCCTGGTTGGTCTGCACTCCGGTGCTTGAAAGCATGTCAAGCAACATCGCATTGTCGAGCATCGAGTTGTAGAGGATTGTCTTCATCTGGGCCTTTGTCATTTCGGCCACGCTCTTCACGCGAGTACCACCAACACCCCATTTATTGTTTTGGAAGAAACGCTCGAAAGCCTCGTCATCGGCCACGAAAAGGGTTTTGCTACCAGTGTGCGCAAGAGTCTCCTTCTCGCCCAGACTGTCGATAATCGCAATAAAGTTGGCATAACTGTGGTTCTTGGTTCCCTTCTTGAGGAAATCATAGACACTTGATCCCAACCACTCAGGGTCACCCGGGTCGTCATAAGGATATACGTCAAACCAATCCTGACACGACTGCAGTGAACCACCGACAAAAAGCATAAACATCGCGAATAACGATGACACGCCAAATTTAGTCAAACGGTGTTTTAACATAACTACAAAATTATTAATTATTATTTTTCGTTTTTTTAAAGTATTTCGCAATGGAGCATAATTACCCCATAGTTAACGTGCAAAAATAAGAATTTTAAATAGATTTTCGCATAAATAGTTCTTTTTTTTTCAGTGTCAAGGCCTTTTTTTCACACTTCACAAAAAAAGATTCCCCCGTTTCAATGCTACTTCGCAAAAAAACGGGAGAATCACCATTTTTACATTTTTAACGATTATTTGTTAAATTATCATTTGAAATCCATGCTATATTTAACATTTACGCTCTCACCCTTAACCACCTCCAGCAGCTCGTGGGGTGTGTAAGGAACAGGCTCCACCATAAACTCAGGAACGTTGTACGAGCGGTCGAAGAAGTCATAATACTCGCTCTCGGCCTGAGGCAGAAGAAAAGCCTTGTCGCTTGTCCCATCGTCATTCATATGAGCTATATACAGACGGCTGTAATTGGTATCGTCGCGACGGCTGGCGAAGAGAATCCACTTGCCCGTGCTGCTCCAGGAGTGGTAGCTCTCGGGATACTCCGAATTGGCCTTCACAAGCGGATTGCATTCACCCGTCTCAAGGTCCAGCACATAAAGGTCGGCATCCTTGTGCCATATATGGAAACAACCATACTCGGCCAAGGCGAAGAGCAGATAGCGCCCGCAGGGAGAAACACGTGGGAATGTAGCACTCTTCCCTATCGCCGATGCGGCAAACACCGTGTCCACAGCACCGAACTCCCCTGTTGCAGGGTTCCACGGACGGCGTAGAATGTCATACTTCACACTCCTGTAATTCCGGACCATATTCTCCACGTGGGGCACGCCCTCAAGCTTTGGGAAATAGGCCGAACAATAGTACAGCATCTCACCGTCGGGCGACCAGGCCGGGAACACCTCAAGGCAATCGGGGTCATTGGCAACGTGTGACACCACCTCCCTTACAGGGTCATAGATTATCACATCGCTTGCCTGGTCCTGCACCTCGACCTTGTTCGGGTTCTTGGTATGGAACACCTGTCCGGTATTGTTGACAGAATATGCCACAACGTCATATTTGGGATTGAAGAAAGGATAAACGCCAGCCGACATTGTGGAATCGGTCTTGAGGTTAACCTTCTTGAGCTCCCCGTTGTGCACGAACACCGTTCCGCCAAGATACTGGCGCACGTGGAACTGCATATTGTCGGTCCTGTAGTTCTTGTAGGCGTGGCAGTTTATACACTGTCCGTCGGGCTCCGAGGATATCAGTTTGTTGGAATATATGACCGTCTCGTCAAAGTTCGTGAGGTCGCGCTGCGAGATTGTCAGCTTCTCGTATGCCACATACGAAGGCGGTATGAGCCTGTAGGATATATACCTGTCAATCGTATCTGCCGACACTGTAACCGCAAACGGTTCATATTTTCTCCATTTACCGTCACGGGCGACATAGACTTCAACACTCAACGAACCGCCGGCCGAGCCCTCCAGCAACGAGCGCCACTCACCGACAGTGGGCGCCACCTCACAGCCGCCTACCAGCAGCTCCCTGTCGCCATACCTGAAACGTGTCACAAAACCATCACCGTCCTCTGCAATGCGGAACACGAGCGGAGCGATGTTGCAGGGCACTACGACATCGGTATAATCGGGGTATATCTGCGGCCCTGCTGCAACAGCATCAAAATCCGTTGGCAACACCGGTGCCTTGGGAGAACACGCCACAAGGAGCGACATTGCTGCAAGCAGCATATATTTTGTCAGATTTTTCATAGCAACAACCTTTGTATCAATTTGTTTTTATATTACGAACAAAGAAGTAGAAATAGAAATAAGAATCACCGAAATCTTCCTTGAAATAGGGAGCCATCTCCTCTTCGCTCTTTCCCTTGTGCTTCGAGACAAGCTGCATGAACTTGTTCATCCTTGTATTCGTACCCAATGAAATGAATTTTTCAAGGAAAGCCTTGGGAACCTGCACGGTGCGCCCCTTGTCAACATTAAGGAACAACAGGACCGCCTCCTGGTAATGCCTTGGCAACGAGTTTGCCTTCAGTTCATTGACATAATAATTGAGGAAGAACCAGAAGGATTTTGCATCCTTGCGCGTGAGAGCGGACGTCAATGCCGCCTCGACATAAGTACGCGACATTTCGGCAGTAGCATTTGTCAGGTTCTTGGTCAGATAAGCCTCGACATACGATTCGTCGACATCAAGGAAATCGTCGTAACAGCCCATGCTCAAAGGCATTGCAAACGCCCTGTTACGTTCGATTGACTCGGGCGCCTTGACATACTGCTCCATCTCACAAGCCCATGCCGAATAGAATTTCGTACGTTTGAGTATGTCAATGTATCTTTGGGCAATCCTGTACTCACCCGACAGGAGCATTGAACGCACGGCGTGCTTCAGGTACTCGATTCTCCATCCATACTCCACGGCATCCTCCACGCACCAACGATAGCAGAAGTTGAACTTGCCATACTGATAATAGGCCATCTTTCCGCCAGTCTGCGCAAGACGTACAGGCACCGATGCTTCAATATCGGCACTGCCCTCGGGATAGGAGAACATCTCGGCACCAGAGCGGCCCAGCTTCAGAAGAGCGATATTCCTGTTCATTACAACCTGACGTGTAGGCACCTCCACTTCACGCGACAGAGAGGCCACCTTTTCCCAATCCTCATTCCACATCGCACGGTTCTGCTTGTTTTCTATGGAAAAATTCTCATTATCATACCAGAACAGACGACAGAAACCTGCAAGCAGCACCGCCACAAGCAACCACACGGCACCCTGCCACAAACCCGGTTTGCAACACTGCGGGACAAGTGATACCACAGCGAGCAATACAAACGACAGAAGCAACAGGCAGAAAGGTACCCAATAGACCTCGACATTGAACCACATCGACCTCTCCTGCATATCAAGCGAGAAAGGCAACGGCTTAAAGCCAACCTCCTCTATGCGCAATGCCGATGTGTGCGAGTCATTGAACTGTGCCACTGAAGAGCCGACAAGCCCCGTTCCATCAAATCCCGGAACAAACACCAGCCCATTGGCACCGTCAAGCACAACCAGATTCACAAGACCGAAGAGTTCGGAGTTGTCGGACACGCGCACACCATCATCTTTCTTCAGCTTCGCCATGGCACATCGCGCATTGCAGCCATCGGGCGACGGAACAAGACCCACGGAGTATTTCACGGTACCGCCATCACCCTCCTTGTTCCAGGCAAGATACTTGCCACGTGACGTCCTGAACAACAGTACATCCTTGTATCTCTCATCACTGGTACATTCAAAATGCCCCGTTTCGGGCACAGCTGCACCATCAGCCCTCTCAACAAAAGAGATGTCACCAGCAGCCTCGTTGAAATAGAATTCACGCCCGTCCTTGGCCACGAAGGAAATAGTATACTTTTTCCCGGCAACAGGATGGTTTATTTCGGTGCTTGAGAACAGCTCATCCTTCGCGGTCTTGATAGCCTTTTGCGAAAAACTGCCGTCAATATTCAGCCTGAACTTTGTCAGCACCCTGGCCTTTGGATAGCCCACACGACCATTCACATCGGCAATGACAGATACCACCTCTTTCTTGTACTCGTTGTCGGGCACGTGCTCGCTCTTCCACTGAGAAACGGGCAAGCCGACGGCATACATCTCCTCTAGCGGAACCGTCGTATAACGTTCATAATAGTAAGGCGGCACAAGGTAGGCCATCAGTGCCGCTGCCGCCAAAGCCAATGACGAGACGGCGACCCTTGCCGCACTCTCCCTGCCGGCAACGGCACGGCAAAGAGCGTGAATGCCCATGACGATGCCCGACACAAGAGCATACACACCTATGCAAGGATAGGCAAATGCCACCCATGCGGCAACAAGGAATGGTTGCAGACAAAAATGTGACCTCTTCACCACCCAGGCAGCCAGGAGCGAAAGCAACACGCCAAGCAATGCTACATAGTAATATCCAGGAATCTTGAGATAGAAAATCCAATAGCCCAGCTGCGTGTTGGTTGCAAGCAGGGCAACCACAGGCAACATAGCCAGCAAACGGCGTCTGGGGGGTATGTCAAAGACCCTGTATGTAAGCCAATAGACAAGCACCAGGAGCGCGACATATACCGTTGCGCCCAAAACCGGGATATAGAAGAACTGCACTAGCCAGCTTGCCACATAATAGAGTATACCGGCCGGCACAGCCATCATCTCCTCATAGAAAAGATTGTCATACAAGAACACCGAAAGTTCATTCACGCGGAACAGGAGCGCCGGCTCGCAGAATACGAGCAAAGCCCACACCGCAACAAAAAAGAGTACTGCAAACAGATTTCCCTTCAGGAACGCAGGCAGGGCATTGAGCCCCGCAGCCAGTTTGCCGGATGCAGCCGACACACCATCCTCCCCCACATGAATCCTGTTGTCATGCACCTGGTTATGCATAGTTTTTCCCATATTAAATATCAGTTTTTCTTTTGATTGAACAGTCCGTGGGCAGCCCTGTCGAGCAGATAGTGGTCAAGCACCACCAATGCCGCCATGGCCTCCACAACCGGCACGGCACGCGGCACGACACAAGGGTCGTGACGGCCACGCGACAACAACATAGTATCCTCGCCGTCCTTTGTAACGGTAGGTTGCTCCATGAGCAATGTCGCCACCGGTTTGAAAGCGACCCTGAAATATATGTCGTTCCCGTTCGAGATACCGCCTTGTATACCACCGCTGTTATTGGTGCGGGTCGCTATACCGTCACCACTATTGTAGAACACATCATTCTGCTGCGAACCGCGCCCTGCAGCTGCGGCAAAACCGTTGCCATAGTCGAACCCCTTTGCGGCATTTATTGACATCATGGCCGAGGCCAACGATGCCGACAGTTTATCATACAACGGCTCACCCAAGCCCACCGGGGTGCCTGTCACCACACAGGTGACAACACCGCCTATGGTATCGCCCGCACGCTTCACGTCCAGTATCAGCTGCTCCATTGCGGCAGCAGCCCCGGCATCGGGGCAACGCACAGCGTTGCTCTCGACAAGCGAGAGGTCATATGCCGCATATCCGTGCGGTAACGCAATCTCACCCACCTGCGAGGTGTATGCCGTAACCCTTATGCCCAACTGCACAAGCGCCAGCTTTGCCAACGCACCTGCACAGACCCTGACGGCCGTCTCGCGCGCCGAGGAGCGCCCGCCGCCACGATGGTCGCGGATGCCGTACTTGCGGTCATAAACATAATCGGCATGCGACGGACGGAAAGCCTCGCGCAGATTGTCATAATCGGCACTGCGGTTATTGCTGTTACGGATAGTAAAGGCTATGGGCGCACCCGTGGAATGCCCCTCAAAAATGCCCGAGAGGAACTCCACCTCATCGGCCTCGTTGCGCGAGGTGGTAATCGCACTCTGCCCCGGACGGCGGCGCCTCATCTCGCCGCGGACAAACTCCTCGTCAATGAAGACACCGGCCGGATAGCCGTCAAGCACGCCACCTATCGCCACCCCGTGCGACTCACCGAACGTGGTGAGGCGCAAAAGATTGCCAATACTATTCATAGTCTGTTTTTTTAATGACAACAACCTCCCTCGCAACCGCCGTCACCGCCGCAGCTGCCGCCATTGCAACCGCTGCAACCGCCACCGCAGCTGCATGAAGCCTTCAATGAGTCATAGAACTTCTTCAGTTCGGACTCCTTTGCAGGGCGTGCCTCAACCACATTGCCGATGAACTGCAGGTCGCAGCCGGCAAGCGGATGGTTGAAATCCATGACAACCTTCAGTGGAGTAACCTCCTTGACTGTACCAAGAATAGGCGAACCGTCGGCACGCATCATCTCAACCACATTACCCTCGTAGATGTGCGCCGAGTCGAACTTGCCGTCGATGGTGAACACCTCACGGTCAAAATCCTGGACATGATCGGGGTCATACTCACCGTATGCATCGGCAAAGGGGATTGTGAAGTCGAATTCATCGCCCTTCTTCAAATCCTTGAGGTTCTCCTCGAAAGAATCGAGTGTATAGCCAACGCCTGTAAGGAAGGCAAAAGGCTGCTCACGTGTTGTCTTCTCGACCTCTTCACACACGCCGTCACGATGTGACAAAAGGGTGTATGCCACACGCAGATATTTGTTTTCGTTTCCCATAATGTTATTGTATTTAATGTTTTGGTTTCTTGTCCTCGAACGCCCACAACATGCCGGCACTGCCGCATGGGGCACAAAGCGTTCTTCGCTATCAAAAAGCAAAGATATACAAATTGTGGTCAAAAAGGCAATCATCGGCAGAAAAATTATAAAATTCACACATTATAGAATCATATCCTACATTCTCTGCATAAAAAAACGATAGGTTCCGATTATTTTGCTATCTTCGCAATTATATAGCACACAACACAATGAAAAGACGGAAAGCAATATGGTTCCTGCTCATTATGGCAGCAACAATCATTTCCGGTTGCAGCAAGACTGCGACCGTCACTACAGACAGTCAAATTATCACCCGGGAGGGGATTGGACTCATCAAGAACGGTAAGCCCTATCACTACATAGGCACGAATATGTGGTATGCATCGGTGCTTGGTTCGGAGGGCGAGGGCGGCGACAGGGCGCGTCTGTGCCGCGAGCTCGACAACCTGAAGAGCATTGGAGTGACAAACCTGAGGATTCTCACAGGCCCCGATGCCGGCAGCGCGCTCGCGAACCCCGCAAAGCCATATCTGCAGACTGCACCGGGAGTGCTCAACGACACCATTCTCCAGGGACTCGACTTTGTGATTGCAGAGCTTGAGAAGCGCGACATGGATGCTGTCATATACCTGAACAATGCCTGGGACTGGAGCGGCGGCTACGGTTTCTACCTGAAAGAATGCGGTTATGGCGACTCGCCCGATACAAATGAGCCGGGCGGTTACAGCCGTTACGTAGAGTACTGCGCCAACTTCACACGCGAGCAAAAGGCCATTGCCATGTACTACGACTACATCAAGGCCATCGTTTCGCGCACCAACAGCATCACCGGCCGCAGGTACAAGGACGAGCCCGCCATCATGGCCTG
>JAEIGA010017265.1_pt1 | contig 10990 bp, 6 predicted proteins | sample 9270691 | NCBI WGS metagenome assembly JAEIGA01 (sample SAMN17057246, study PRJNA624740) | gut metagenome | biome: biome; isolation source: fecal sample | host: Bos grunniens | place: China: Xizang | collected 2019 | reverse complement strand
TTGGACTTTATGGTGAAGGATGCTCTGGGCCGCAGCTGGCAGTTGGGTACTATTCAGGTGGACTACAACTTGCCCGAGCGTTTCGACCTTACTTACAAGGGTAACGACGATAAGTTGCACCGCCCGATTATGATTCACCGTGCGCCGTTTGGCTCTATGGAGCGTTTCGTGGCCGTATTGTTGGAGCACACGGGCGGTAAGTTCCCCCTGTGGCTCTCGCCCGATCAGGTGGTGGTACTCCCCATCTCGGAGAAGTATAACGACTACGCCAACGAGGTGGTGAACTACCTGAACCTCAACGATGTGCGCGCCCAGATCGACGACCGCAACGAGAAGATCGGCCGTAAGATCCGCGACAACGAGCTCAAGCGCATCCCCTATCTGGTGATTGTGGGCGAGAAGGAGCAGGCCGACCGCCTGGTTTCGGTTCGCGCTCAGGGTGAGGGCGATAAGGGCCAGATGACCCTCGACGAGTTCCGCGACCTGATCAACGGTATGGTTCAGACCGAGATCGAGGCCAACAAGATGCAGTAAGGAGTGCTCGGGGAGGGTCATCCTCCCCGACCTCACCAAGCTTTATAAACACAAGTTAAACATTTAATTTTTACAGCTATCGCAGCACCAAAACCGTTCCAGCCGAGACCGCAGTTCTCGGGGAACAACAACAATCAGCAGCGACCCGCCGGAGGCCCCAACAACGGCCCGCGTGGTCCTCGCAAGCCGGAGAAGGAGAACCCGAACCGCATCAACGACGAGATTACGGCACCCGAAGTGCGTGTCGTAGGCGAAAACATCGAGCAGCCGATGGTGATGTCGCTCCGCGATGCGTTGCGCCTGGCCGACGAGATGGAGCTCGACCTCATCGAGATCTCGCCCAAGGCCGTTCCGCCCGTATGCCGCATTGCCGACTACCCGAAGTTCCTCTACCAACAGAAGCGCAAGGCCAAGGAGCTCAAGGCCAACCCGGCCAAGGTGGTGGTCAAGGAGATCCGTTTCGGCCCGCAGACCGACGACCACGACTACAACTTCAAGCTCAAGCATGCCGAAAACTTCCTGAAGGAGGGTGCCAAGGTGAAGGCTTATGTCTTCTTCCGCGGTCGTTCGATCGTCTTCAAGGAGCAAGGTGAGATCCTGCTGTTGCGCTTTGCCAACGACCTCGAGGAGTTCGGCAAGGTGGAGATGATGCCCAAACTCGATGGCAAGAAGATGAACATGATGCTTGCCCCCAAGGGTAAGAAGTCGTAGTTCCGGCCATCCAAATGAGGAGAAACCAAAAGCGAGGGTGTGAGCATACCCTCAACTTTTGGTGTGAAATAACGAAACGAAAGTAGAAACTAAAATTTGAATTTTAAGATGAAAGTAGAACAGAACAAGATGGTGGCTGTGGATTACAAGCTCACCGTGGATGGTCAGATTGCTGATCAGTCGATGCCGGGTCAGCCCCTGGAGTTTATCTTCGGCACCGGGATGTTGCTTCCCAAATTCGAGGAGGCGATCCTGGGTAAGGAGCCCGGTGAGAAGGTATCGTTTACGCTGGCTCCGGCCGACGGCTACGGTGAACTGCACCCCGAGGCCATTGTAGACCTTCCGAAGACGATCTTCATGGTGGACGGCAAGCTCGCCGAGGACATCCTCTTCGAGGGCTCGCAGGTTCCCATGGCCGATGCCCAGGGCAACCGCATGATCGGCACGATCCGCGAGGTAGGCGAGGAGAGCGTGAAGATGGACTTCAACCACCCGATGGCCGGCAAGACCCTCAACTTCGAGGTCGAGGTGATCTCGGTACGCGAGGTTACGCCCGAGGATTTGGCTCCGAAGGGTGGTTGCTCGTGTGGCTGCGATGACTGCGGCGGCGGCGAGTGTGGCGAGGGCGGTTGCGACTGCGGAAGCTGCAACTAATCTCCCAAAAACCACAAAAGAGAAGAGCACCACCCCACGAGGATGGTGCTCTTCTGCTTTAAAAGGGAAACTCGCAAGGGATGTACACACTGACCCAATACCTACAAACGCTGGAGAACCCCGATGGACTGTGCCACCGGCTGGAGGGGTTCACACTCTGTCGTCATGCCGATGGCCATCCGATCTACCACATTGGCAACAGTGCGATCCTCTTCAAGATACAACTGCATGGGCGCACCCTGCGCCTTCGCTGCTACACCCAACGACCCGCGCGCAACCTCTCGCTGCTCTACGGCGAGTCGCTTCTCGAGCGAGAACTCTACCTCTACCAGGGAGCAACCGGAGAGTGGGTCGATGTGGTCGTCGAGGAGTGGATCGACGGGGAAAATTTGGAACAAGTAATGGTGCGTGCCGCGAAAGCCGAAGAGAGGAATACTCTCCACCACCTTTCGGCACAATTCGAGCAACTCGCAAGCGAATTGCTTCAGGCCCCTTGGGCCCATGGCGACCTGAAGCCCGAAAATATCGTCGTTAACCGTGAGGGCGAGTTGCAACTGATCGACTTCGATGGGTGCTACCTCCCCGAAGAGCCCCTGAAGTTGGCTCCCGAGTTGGGAACCCCTGCCTGGCAACACCCCGCCAGGGGCAACCACTACGATGCCTGGCTCGACCACTACCCCGCCACCCTGATGGCCGTGCAACTACGGGCACTAGCCCTTGACCCCACACTTATTAGGCGCTTCCCGCGGAGCGAAGGGATTCTCTTCCACCCCGAAGAGGTGACCCCGCAGCGACGGAACGAAGAACCTCTGTGTGAAGCCTATAGAGCAGTTTGCACCCTCTTTGCTTCGCAGGGCGATGCTGTTCACTATCGACTTGCCCGCCTGTTGCTCCATCCCGACCATCGACTTCCCGACACTGAGGAGTTGCTCGGATTCCGCCTTCCATTGCGCAAGGTCGATGGCTTGGAGATTTTCTTCGACCGAAGACTGGCCGGATTCCAGACAGCCGATGGCTTCCGCACGCCCCTGCTCTACGACGAAGCCTTCGACTTTCGCGAGGGATGGGCACTGATCCGTCTCGGGAAGTACCGCCACTACATCGACCGCACCCTGCGTGTCGTACACACACTCCCCGCCACCTGCTCCGCGGCCAAGTCGCGCCGCAATGGTAGAATCCGCTACCGGATCGAGGAGGAGTGGTACGAAGAGGAGGTGTAAGGTGTTTGGAGACGAAGGGAGGGGGCCACGCCGTATGGTAGATTGCCACCTCTCAAGAGGTTTTTGCATTTTAGAGGAGCAGATTTTGTGCCGACATGAAAATTCTCACAGGGTTGCAATATCTGTTTGATGGCAGAAGGGGGTAGTTGCCTCCTCCCAAGAGGTTTTTGCATTTTAGAGGAGCAAATTTTGCGCCGACATGAAAATTCTCATAGGGTTGCAATATCTGTTTGATGGCAGAAGGGGGTAGTTGCCACGCTCGATGAAAAAATCGCGGATGGATAGTACTTTGTGTACATTCCATTCGCGATTTTTTTATTAGCGGAAGCAAATGCCCCCTTATCCCATCAAACTATTTGCGTTTTTTAGCCGCCAACGCACTCTCCACCTCAATCTGGAAGTCGGAAAGGACGTTCATGTAGTTGATAAAGGCATCGTAGGCCGAGTCGTAGGGGTTGAAGTAGGAGTGTACATCCCCATCCGAGAGCCACTTGGTAGCCATGTAGTAGAAGTGATCCGAAGTCTGCATGAAGTTCCAGACGTAGTCGAAATCGGGATTTTTCAACTTGGCCACCTTCTCCTTCAAGCCGTAGAGTGTCTTGAAGGCGTCGTTCTGAAGCTCGTTGCCGAGCCAAGCGGTAATATCGCGCTCCTCGTCAGCCCACGACATTACATGCGGGCAGTGGAGCACCGACACCGGCTGATACTTCTTGGCCGTCTCGCTGACAGTGGCAAACTCAAGCTGACCCGAAGCGAGTGCCACAGCCGGAAGGGCCTTCATGAAGTCGAAGATACCCGTATCGGCATTCTGGTGTTCGCCAAAGGTCTCGTAGTCCATGAAGAGGTTGAGCACCTCGCCCGGAGCCTCCTCGGCCGTCAGCCACGAGGTGAACTTATCGGCCGTCAGCGGATACTGATCCCAACCCTGGTTCGAGAAGCGGAAAGCGATATCGTCCGAGAGTTTGTAGTTGCGCAGTAACAGACGCAGCTTCTGGTCGATGGCATTGGCGTAGACGTAGTTGGGCGACTTCCAACCCAGGACGTGGCGGGCCCCCTCGGCCAGCATCGTCTTGTAACCCATCTCGGCCACCATGGCGCCGATCTCATCCGAGTAGATGAGCTCCGTATTGCGGAAGGCGGTGGGCTTCACACCAAACTCCTTCTTGATGGTCTGGGCGTGGAGCTTCACCTGCTGCTCAAAATCCTCCTTCGAGGCCAGAGCGGCCAGCGAGTGCGAGTAGGTCTCGGCCAGGAACTCCACACAACCCGTCTCGGCCAGGGCGCGGAACGAGTCGAGCACCTCGGGCACATAGGCTCGGAACTGCTCGATGGCGCTACCCGTAATGGAGAACGAGCAACGGAAGGCCCCCTTATGCTCCTTGATGAGGTTCAACAACAGGGCGTTCATCGGCAGATAGCACTGACGTGCCACCTTCTGCATGATCGAACGATTGAGCATATCGTCCAAGTAGTTGTGATCCTTGCCCATGTTGAAGAAACGGTACTTCTTCAAGCGCCAGGGCTGGTGCACCTGAAAATATAAACAGATGGTTTTCATATCTCGATTATTTCGGTTTTTAGGTTGTTAGGTTGATCTGTTTCGGGTTAAAGTTTTGGATCGTCAATGGCATCCTGGTAGACCTGCTTGATCTTGGCTGCCGCGTTGTTCCACTTCAGGCGCGTTACCTCCTCGAGCCCCTTCTCGGCGAACATCTTATTGAGGCTCGGGTAGCTGATCAGGCCATAGATGGCATCGGCCATGGCATCCACATCCCAGTAGTCCACCTTCACGGCGTAGTCCAATACCTCGGCCACACCACTCTGCTTGGAGATGATCACCGGCACATTGGAACGCATCGCCTCCAGGGGAGAGATGCCGAAGGGCTCCGAAACCGAAGGCATCACATAGACATCGGAGAGTTGGAACATCTTATCCACATCGTCACCGCGCAGGAAGCCCGTGAAGTGGAAGCGATCCGAGATTCCGAGGCGTGCCACACGACGAATCACATGGTTCATCATGTCGCCCGAACCGGCCATCACGAAGCGCACATTGGGAACACGCTTGAGCACCTTGGCAGCAGCCTCCACAAAGTAGTCGGGGCCCTTTTGGAAGGTGATACGACCCAGGAAGGTAACGATCTTATCCTTCACACCACGCTCGGGGGCCTCGGTCTCCTTGCTCGAGAAGCGAACCGCGTTGTGTACGGTCACCACGCGCTCGGCGGGCACCGCATATTTGTCGATGATAATATTGCGCGTGAGGTTCGACACGGCGATCACACGATCGGCCGCGTGCATACCCGTACGCTCGATCTCATAGACGCGCGTGTCGATGTTATCCACCGAACCGCGGTCGAACGAGGTGGCGTGCATGTGGACCACCAACGGCTTGCCCGAGACGCGCTTGGCCGCAATACCAGCATAGTAGGTGAGCCAATCGTGGGCATGGATCACATCGAACTGACCCTCCAGATCTTTGGCCACCTGGGCGGCAACCATCGCATAGCGGGCCACCTCCTCCATGAGGTTGGCACCATACTTACCCGAGAAGGTGTAACGCTGCGACCACACGTCGCCCGTCTCCCATACCTTTTGACCCGTCTTCTGATACTCGTCGTGGTAGCTCTCGAACTCCTCGGGCGAGATGTAGGGCACCATGTTCGAGTCGATGTGAATGAAGGTCATCTTCTTGACAATATCCTCAGCGCCCTTGGTCACGTCGCCGTAGAGAGCCTCTACGTCGCTGGCATTGACCACCTTCACGAAACGCTGGTCCTCATCGCCCGAAGCCTTCGGCATCACGAAGATCACTTCGACATCGTTACGAGCCAGGCCGCGCGTCATGCCGTAGCATGCCGTACCCAGACCGCCTGCGATGTGGGGAGGGAACTCCCAACCAAACATTAAAACTCTCATATTGCTATTTTTTTGTCGTTTTTTTACTTGCTGACTTCACCGCCTTTTCGGACTTCTTGGCACACTTAACCTCACCCTTTTCCGCCTTCTTGGCACACTTGCGTGCCGGCTTCTTGGGCTCCTCGGCCACCTTACCCCCGTGCTCGGCCACCATGCGACAGATCTCCAAGACGGCACCTACCGACCAGGCCTGCGACATCGAGCCCTTGGGCGTGTAGGGAGGATCGGCATCGTAAGCCTCGTTGACCGAACCGATGCAATAGGTCTGAATATCCTCCTCGAAGCCGGCGATAATCTCCTTGGCCTCCGAGAGGAACTTCTCCTTCATCACGTCGAAGCAGGTGCGCACATAGAGGGCCAAGGGCCAAATCCACACCGTACCATTCTTCGAAGCGATATCGCGCTGGCGCTGATCCCCCTCGATCGTACCCTTGTAGAGCGGATTGCGGGGCGAAAGCGAGCGCAGGCCGCGCGGCGTGAGCAGGTGCTGACGCACCACCATCAAGATCTGCACAATCTGCGACTCATCGAGCATCTTATAGTTCAGGCCGCAGGCAACGATCATGTTGGGACGGATGAAGGCGTTGGTCTCCCCGGGGTTCACATAGTCGGCCAGGTAACCCTCCTCCTCGAGCCAGAACTTCTCGTTGAACGAAGCCTTCGTCTTGGCGGGCACCTCTTTCCAGGCCTCCACAAAGGCCTTGTCTTTGTGCTGCTCGGCCAGGGCGAGCGTATAGCATACGGCATTGTACCACAGGGCCTGGATCTCCACAGCGTAACCGGCACGCTGCGTAACGGGTTCGCCATCGACGATCGAATCCATCCAGGTCAAGGCGCGGTGGTCGGCCGCAGCCCATACCAGGCCGTTGTCGTGCATCACCACAGCTCCCCCGATTCCCCGCTTGTAGGCCGTAAGGATCGACTTCATCACCTCGCCATAGCGGGCCCAAACCTCCTTGGCTCCCACCTCGCGCTCCAACTCCTGCAGCGTGCGGAAGAACCACAGCGGAGCGTCGGCTGCCGAGGCTGCCGAGGCCGAACCGGCAAAGTCTCCCTCCTGCATCTCGCGAATCATCGTATCGAGAATCTCGAAGCAATCCTCCTTATAGCCCTGCTCCAAGACCACACCGGGCAGCGACTGCAAGGTCTGACGACCAATCACACCGAACCAGGGGTAGCCGGCCACCATCTCCGTGCGGTTTCCCGGACGGCGGATCACAAACTGACGCGCCGAGTGGTGCAGACACGAGAGGAAATCCTCCTTGTGGGTGCGGCGAGCGATCTGCTGGGCAAAGAGCTCTTCGATCTCCTTGGGTGAGGCCATCTCCTCCACCGAGGCCGAAAAGATCACCGTGTCGCCCTTCTTGATATCCACCTCGAAATAACCCGTCGTCAGAAGATCCTCGTGGCTCTCATAACCGCGCAACGCCTCCTGCGGATACTCGAAATCGTAGTACCAGTCGGGGGCAGCGACAAACTCCGCATCGGGGCGGTTGGTCTGAAGATGGAGCCAGGGGTAACCCTCATAGAGGCGGGTCTTCACACCGCAAGGGATGGGATAGGAGCGACCGTTGGCCTCCATGTTGGCCTTCGACAAAGCGTGCTTATCGCGATAGGCGAAGAAGGGACGCAGGCGGAGCTTCGTGGCCGAATGAGCATCCACAAGCGTGTAGCGAATCATCAACTGCGTGCGCTTGTGAATCCACAAGAGCTCCTTCTTAAGGATCACACCACCCACACGATAGGTGATCGTCGGGGTCGGCGTATACTCGAAGTCGGTGATGTACTTATGACCGCGCGGCTCATACACACCGCGGAAACGGTGCAGGGCCAAATTGAAAGATTGATCGTGCTGAACGATCGTCTCATCGAGCGAGGAGAGCAACACATGGGTGCGATCACTCTGGTCGATCGGAGCCACCATCAATCCGTGGTATTTACGCGTATTGCAGCATACAATGGTCGTACTCATGTAGCCTCCACGGCGGTCGGTAGCGAGCATCTCACGCTGGAGCGAATATTCCAGATTACCCAACTCGCTTTTGTCGAAAGTAAGTGCTGACATAGGATTATAAGATTTTCTTTCGTAAAGATACAAAAAAATTCGGTTGATCGCATCGCTTTCGCTAAAAAATTCATACTCCGAACAATATATCGCATCTTTCTGGAGAAAATTATGATATGATTCTATTCTGCGGCTAATAAATTATACGGAGAATTGCCGGAGAGGGGGCCCAGAAGACCGGAGAGACCGGGGATGCAAAACAGATAAAAATAAGACCGTCGTAACGACGGTTTTGTCAGAAGGCGGCAGTTGCAACGCTCGGCCTTAAAAACAACGATGGGCAGTACTTGAGGTACGGCCCATTGTTGGTTTTAAGGTTAGCGGAAGCAAATACCGCCTTATCACAAAAATTTATGCCCACTTTACAAGCGCAAAGTCCATACGATGCGGCAGACGCGGGTTCTGCGGGAAGATACGGAGTGCGCAGTCGAAGGTACCGGCATGCTCGGGAGCATAGTCCAGGGCGTAGGTTACCACCGAGCCCTCCACCTTCGAACGCTTCAGCTCGACGGTCTTCAGCACGTTGGCGGCGTGGCCGAACTCGATCTGGTTGGCAACCACCAACTCCACACCAATGTCCTCGGGCTTGAGGTTGTCGATATTGACTGCCACCTCGAAGTGGTACTGCGTGCCCACATAGATGGCCTCGTTGGCATCGCGTACACGCTGTACGTCTACCACCTTCACCTTATCCCAGGCGGCCGAAACCTTGCGCTTCCAAGCGGCGATCTCGCGAGCCATCATGTAGTCGCCAGCCACGATCTCACGCTTGCGGTCGCGGAGCTTGTAGTAGAAGCGATCCTCGTAGTCTACCAGCTGACGGTTCATCGTGAAGTTCGATGCGATGTCGGCGATACACTTCTTGATCGAACCTACCCACTCGTAGGGGATGTTCTCGTAGTTGCGGCGGTAGTACTTGGGAGCGATCTCCTCCTCGATGGTGTTGTAGATCATCTCGGCATCGAGCTCATCCTGGTACTTCTGATCGGCGTAGGTACGCTCCATAGGCAGCATCCAACCGGCGCCCTCCTTGTAGCCCTCAACCCACCAGCCGTCGAGTACCGAGAACTGCATTACACCGTTCATCACGCACTTTTCGCCCGAGGTACCCGAAGCCTCCAGAGGACGGGTCGGGGTATTCAACCATACATCGACACCCTGTACCATCTTGCGAGCCAGCTCCATGTCGTAGTTCTGCAGGAAGAGGATCTTGCCCACGAACTGCGGCATCGACGACACCTCTACGATGCGCTTGATCAGATCCTGACCGGGCTTATCGTGCGGGTGAGCCTTACCGGCGAAGATAAACTGCACGGGGCGCTCCTTGTTGTTCACGATCTGCGACAGACGATCCAGGTTCGTGAAGAGCAGGTAGGCACGCTTATAGGTGGCAAAACGGCGAGCGAAACCAATGGTCAAAACATCGGGCTTGATGCTGTCGACAATCTGTACCATCTGACGGGGCGAGTCGAGACGCACCTGGTTGGGATCGCTATAACGCTTGCGAATGTGCTTGATGAGGCGGTTCTTCAGGAACATACGCTCCTCCCAGAGCTCCTTGTCGGGCACATTGTAGATCTTCTGCCATGCGGGGATGTTGTAGACATGCCCCTCGAAGCCCTCGGGGAAGTGACGGGCATAGAGGCGACGCAGGTTCGAAGCCGTCCAGGTGGGGAAGTGTACACCGTTGGTTACATAACCGATGTGGAGCTCGTTCTTGAAGTAGCCGGGCCACATGTTGTTGAGAATCTCCTTCGAAACCTCACCGTGGAGCCACGACACACCATTCACCTCCTGCGAGAGGTTGCAGGCCAACACCGACATCGAGAACTTCTCGTTCGGATCGTTGGGGTTCGTCTTACCGAGGTTGATAAACTGCTCCCAGGTGATACCAAGTACATCGGGATAGTGCGACATGTACTGACGCAGCATCGACTCGGGGAAGGCATCGTGACCGGCCGGAACGGGGGTATGGGTCGTGAAGAGCGACGACGAGCGGATCACCTCCATAGCCTCCGAGAAGGTGAGCTTCTTGCGACCTACGAGGTTGCGGATGCGCTCGATGCCGATGAAGGCGGCGTGACCCTCGTTGCAGTGGTAAACATCCTGCTTGATGTTCATGGCACGCAGGGCGCGCACACCACCGATACCGAGCAGGATCTCCTGCTTGAGACGGTTCTCCCAATCGCCACCATAGAGGTAGTGGGTGATCTGACGATCCTCCTCGAGGTTGGCCTCGTAGTCGGTATCGAGCAGCACCAGCGGGGTGCGACCTACCTGGCACTTCCAAACGCGTGCCGAGAGGGTACGACCCGGGAAGGCGATCTCCACCGTGATCCAGTTGCCGTCGGCATCACGCACGGGCGAGATGGGGAGCTTATCGAAGTTCTGCGCCTCGTAGGTAGCCTCCTGGGCACCCTGCGACGAGAGGCGCTGAGTAAAGTATCCGTAGCGGTACAGCAGACCGACACCCACCATGGGGACATTCTTATCCGAAGCCTCCTTCAGGTAGTCACCGGCCAAAATACCCAGACCACCCGAGTAGATCTTCAGCGACGAATGCAGACCGAACTCCATCGAGAAGTAGGCTATCGTCGGGGTGTTGGCCTCGGGAGCCTCGTTCATGTAGGCCTTGAACTGGGCATAGACCGAATCCAAACGATGCAGGAAGTCGCCATCGTTCTCCAACTGGGTCAAGCGCTCCATCGAAAGGCGATCCAAGAGGGCGATGGGGTTGCGATCCACCTTGATCCAAAGCTCCTTGTCGATTGCCTCGAAGAGGTCGCGAGCACCCAGCGTCCAGCTCCACCAGAGGTTCTTCGAGAGCTCCTCCAACGGACGAAGACGGGCCGGAAGCGACTTCTCCACCAGCATACGGTTCCAGTTC
>JAEIGA010017264.1_pt1 | contig 10991 bp, 9 predicted proteins | sample 9270691 | NCBI WGS metagenome assembly JAEIGA01 (sample SAMN17057246, study PRJNA624740) | gut metagenome | biome: biome; isolation source: fecal sample | host: Bos grunniens | place: China: Xizang | collected 2019 | reverse complement strand
GTAAAGAACAACTACCACTTCACCGAACGCCTGGAGGATTGCCCCATTTCGTTCATGGCCAACGGCGACATCGCACGGCTGAAACGTCTGCGCCGGTTCGAGGAGTTCTACGGCTTCCGCTTTGCCAATGCCGTCCTCTCGTTCCCCGATTACGACGACCTGGAGATCGAGTGTAAGATCCTCCTCGACACCATCTCGTCGGAGGCTCCGTCGCTCACCTCCGAACAGAGCAAACAACTCTTTTCGGAGGTGGAAAAAGACTACCTCGACATCAAGAGCAAAATCAAGCGATTCAAGGAGATACGAGAGAATCCACACTTCAACGCTGTGCAGATCAAGTTTGCCTACGCCGTCACCTGCCACAAGGCGCAGGGTGGCCAGTGGCGTGCCGTCTTCATCGACCGCTTCCTCTTCGGTGACGAACCCATGTCGCGCGACTGGATGCGCTGGCTCTACACGGCCCTGACACGCGCCACCGACCGCCTCTACCTGGTCAATTTCGACGATAACTTCTTTGAGTAGTTCGAAATTTGTGTCAAAAATTGTCGTTTCGAGGCACTACCTTTGTCTCGAAACCATAAGCATAGAGAGAAGATGATTTTTCTATTGATCCTGATTCCGATTTTGGCGGGCGTGGCGGTTTGGTTCCTGGCCGACAAAAAGAGCCCCGCGCACGCCATCGACTGCACCAAGCAGGATTGCATCGACTGCCCCATCGGCCCCAACTGCGAACACTACCGTCGTCTGATGGGGATCGAAAAATAGGATGAAGGGGGAGGCACAATACACGATTCAAAATTCAGAATTCAAAATTCAGAATTCAAAATTCAAAATTTATAATTCACAACGAAACTGAATGTTTCGGCTCGACAAAGAAAAATTTTGAATTTTGAATTCTGAATTTTGAATTATTTTGTACCTTTGTCCTTTACGAAAAAAACCGAAATCATGGCCGAAGAGAAGCAGACCACCAAAGAGAAGAGATATGTAGAGACCCCCTTGATGAAGCAGTACTACCAGATCAAGGCGGTACACCCCGATGCGATCCTGCTGTTCCGAGTCGGTGACTTCTACGAAACCTTTGGCGAGGATGCCATCAAGGCGAGCGGCATCTTGGGCATCACGCTCACGCGTCGCGCCAACGGGGCTGCCTCGTTTGTCGAATTGGCCGGATTTCCCTTCCATGCCGTGGACACCTACCTTCCCAAACTCGTTCGCGCAGGCGAGCGCGTGGCCATCTGCGAGCAGCTGGAGGATCCCAAGACCGTCAAGGGGCTTGTCAAGCGCGGGGTGATTGAATTGGTTACCCCGGGAGTAGCCATGGGCGACAACATCCTCCCCTCGAAGGAGAACTCCTTCCTGGCCTCGATCTACTTCGGCAAACAGCAGACCGGAGTCGCCTTCCTGGATATCTCGACCGGCGAATTTTATGTAGCCGAGGGCTCCGACACCTACATTGATAAGCTCCTCTCGAACTTCCAACCCAAAGAGATTCTCTACCAGCGAGGCTGCGAAGATCGCTTTTCGTCGCGCTTCGGTTCGCGCCACTACACCTACCGCCTCGACGAGTGGGTCTTCTCGGAGGAGGTGAATCGAGAAAAACTCTGTAAGCAGTTTTCGACCACGTCGCTCAAAGGCTTCGGTGTAGACCACTTCACGAGCGGCATCTCGGCCGCCGGCGCCATCCTCTACTACCTGGAGTTTACCGAACACCGCGACACGGCCCACATCGACTCCATTGCACGCATCGACCAGGAGGAGTATGTTTGGATCGACAAGTTCACAATCCGCAACTTGGAGCTCTTCTCCTCGAACGGTTCGCGCGAACGATGCGGTTTTGCCGACGTGATCGACCGTACGCTGACCCCCATGGGAGGCCGCAGGCTGAAGCGTTGGGTAGCCATGCCCGTCCGCTCGATTGAGGAGATCAACCGCCGCCTCGATGTAGTGGAACACCTGACCCGGGATGGGGAGTTTGCCGAGGCCGTGCGCGAACAGATTGCGCAGGTGGGCGATCTGGAGCGACTCGTATCGCGCATCGCCACGGGCCGAATCCTGCCCCGTGAGATGATTCAACTCAAGACGGCCCTGGCCGCCGTGGCCCACTTCAAGGCCCTCTTAGATTCGACCGATGCCGAACAACTCAACCTCTTGGGCGGAGAGCTCGACCCCTTGGAAGGGGTACGCGAGCGCCTCGAACGCGAGCTCTACCCCGACCCCTCGAACCAGCTCCAAAAGGGGGGATTCATCGCCCCGGGAGTGGATGCCGAGCTCGATGACCTCCGGCGCATCGCCCGCCACGGCAAGCAGGTCCTGGATCAGATCCTCGAGCGCGAGTCGGAGCGCACCGGCATCCCTTCGCTGAAGATCAGTTACAACAACGTCTTCGGCTACTACATCGAGGTGCGCAACACCCACAAAGAGAAGGTTCCCGAGGATTGGATCCGCAAGCAGACCCTCACCTCGGCCGAGCGATACATCACCGAGGAGCTCAAGGAGTACGAGCAGAAGATCCTGGGAGCCGAGGAGCGTATGCTCCAAATCGAGCTGCGCCTCTACCAACAACTCATCGCCGATCTCACCCACACAATCCCCACCCTACAACGCGATGCCGCGATCATTGCCCGCGTGGACTGCCTGCAATCCTTTGCCCGCCTGGCGGTGGAGCGTCGCTACACGCGCCCCGAACTCAACGAGGGGAAACGTATCGAGATCAAGGAGGGCCGCCACCCCGTGATCGAGATGCTGCTGCCCGTGGGCGAGGAGTATATTCCCAACGACGTAACCCTGGACGACAAGGAGCAGCAGATCATCATGATCACCGGCCCCAACATGTCGGGTAAGTCGGCCCTGCTCCGCCAAACGGCCCTCATCGTGCTGATGGCCCAGATGGGTATGTTCGTCCCCGCCAAGTCGGCCCGCATCGGCCTGGTGGACAAGATCTTCACCCGCGTGGGTGCCTCGGACAACATCTCGCAGGGCGAGTCGACCTTCATGGTCGAGATGTTGGAGTCGGCCTCAATCCTCAACAACATCTCCGACCGCAGCCTGGTGCTCCTCGATGAGATCGGGCGCGGCACAAGTACCTACGACGGCATCTCGATTGCTTGGGCCATGGTCGAATACCTCCACAACCACCCCACGGCCCACGCCAAGACCCTCTTCGCCACCCACTACTTCGAGCTCAACGAGATGGAGCAGATGTATCCTCGCGTAAAGAATTTCCATGTGAGTGTCAAGGAGTTGGATGGATCTGTGGTCTTCCTGCGCAAGCTATTGCGTGGCAGTTCGGAACACTCGTTCGGTATCCATGTGGCCCGCTTGGCCGGCATGCCCTCGTCGGTGGTGAACCGCGCAGACGAGATCCTGAAAAATCTGGTGCAGGTTTATGGCCAAAACGAGATTGTCCCCTCAAAGAGCCTCAAGGAGCGCGGCCGCAAACGCGCCTCGATCTCGGTAAAAGAGAGCGTCGAGGAGCTCGCGCGCGCGCAGGAGATGCAGCTCTCGATGTTCCGCCTCGATGACCCGGTATTGGTGCAGATCCGCGACCAGATCAAGGGGATAGACATCAACTCGCTCACCCCGCTCGAAGCCCTCAACAAACTCAACGAGATCAAAAAGATCACGGGATTGTAGAATTTTACCTGCTAACACCTAATCTATATGAAGCGACTCCTTCTCCTTTTTCTGCTGATTAGCGTTTCTGTTTCGGCACAGCAAACCCAATTAAAGCTTCCCAAAGGCTACAGCCTCTCTACGCAACCCAAAGCCTCACAAGAGGGATTTCATCTGGTCGTAAAAGGCGAAGGGGAGCATGCCCGCTACGGCTATGCCAACCGCGAAGGGGAGATCATAATCAAAGCCCAATACCGCTATGCCCACCCCTTCCTAAACGGCTATGCCATCGTGGCCGAGGGCCCCATGGGTGGTGACCTGAAAGGGTTGATCGACACCACGGGGCGGATGGTAACCCCGATTTGCTGGAGTCATGTGGGAGCGGTCGTCGAGGGGCACTTTGTCGTCTGCGAAGAGGAGGATTCGGGCAAGAGAAGCTACTACTACCTAAACACCCAGGGCGAAAAACTCTTTGACCGCGCCTTTGACTATGCCGACAACTTCAGCGAAGAGGTTGCCGTGGTCGGTGTCGGCACTTGGGAGCGCCCCACGGTTCCCGACAACGTGAAACTTCCCGAAGGGTATACCCTCAGGATGCGCGATATAGCGGCAAAATTCAAGGGCCTGTATGGTCTGATTGATACTCTGGGCCGCGAGATCATAGCCCCCAAATACCTCAAAATCGACAAGATGCATAATGGTCTTGCCATTGCAGCGATCGAGGGGAAATATTATCCCAAATATGGTTATCTGAATCGCAACGGCGAACCGGTCATCCCCTTTGATTACTACCAGGCCGAAAGGTTCAACGACGGACTGGCCGTGGTGTGCAAAGTCGTTCAAGGGGAGCCAAAATATGGTTATATCGACCTCACGGGGCGCGAAGTGATCCCCATTCGCTGGGACTACGCCACCAGGTACGATTTCGGTCGCCTGTGGGTGGGTGAGAACGAAGGGGAGATCATGCGCTACATGCTACTCGACAGCCAGGGGCGCGAACTCCTCTCGCAATGGGTCTATTCCCTGAACCCGAGCGGCCGCTACGGTCACGCTTCGTGTGCCATTGCCGACGCCACGGGACAACTTCGTTTCGGGGTGATCTCTTCGCGTGGCAAGGTGATCATCCCCTTCGAATACGACCAAATCAGCCTCTACTCGGAGTGGGACAATGCCTCGCAACGTTACATCGAGAGGGGCATTGCCTACCGGGATGGGATGTCGCTTCCCTTCACGCTGAATCGATAGGTGCTTCCCTTGAATAAAAAAATAAGTAAAGGCGGAACTCGAAAGTTCCGCCTTTACCATAAACAGCTATCGAGCTGTACTATTTAACTGCATTAACAATTGCTTCGAATGCCTTCGGCTCGTTCATAGCGAGGTCGGCCAGCACCTTGCGGTTGAGCTGGATGCCCTTCACGTTGAGCTTACCGATAAACTGCGAATAGGTCATACCGTAAGCGCGAACACCTGCATTGATACGGGTGATCCACAACGAACGGAATGTACGCTTCTTGAGCTGGCGGTGTGCATAAGCATACTGCAAACCCTTCTCGACCGTATTTTTCGCAACGGTCCATACGTTTCCCCTTGAACCAAAGTTACCCTTGGCAAGTTTCAAAACTTTCTTTCTGCGCGCACGAGACGCACCAGCATTTACTGATCTTGGCATAATTGATAAGTTTTAGTAGAGCTCACAGCGACACGGTTCTCCCGCATTCTTTGGGGCTGTTCCGCTCCCGATTAAAAAAATGTTGTTGGTTAAATCGGTTACCCGAGCTATTTATTTAACCAGCAGGTTCTTGATTTTGGCCTCATCAGCCGCAGAAACGGTGCTCGAATAGCAGAGGTTACGCTTCTGTTTCGTCGTCTTTTTGGTCAGGATGTGACTGTGATAAGCGTGCTTGCGCTTGATCTTTCCTGTGCCGGTGAAGGTAAAACGCTTCTTCGCCGCGGCATTAGTTTTCATTTTCGGCATTGTTGTAAATAGTTAATTAGTTAAACATAGCCCGCAAAAGTACACAAAATTTCGCAAACCGCAATCTTTTTTCCGCTTTTTTCACTATCTTGCGGTATGAAAACCATACATCTACTTCTATTTATGTCAATTTTAGCCTCCCTGTTTGGCTGTGGCAAGCAGCCCCAATACCCCACCGACACCATCACAACGCGTGATGGCAGCACCCTCACGTTCCACTTCTACGCCCACGCCTCGCTCGCCATCGAGTATGGCGGACGCTGGATCTATGTCGATCCGGTGAAGGAGCACGCCGACTACGCAAGTCTGCCGAAGGCCGACGTAGTGCTGGTCACGCACCACCACTACGACCACCTCGACTGTGCTGCAGTCGATGAGATCACGACGCGCAGTTCGGAGATTGTCTGCGACCGCACCTCGGCCGAGGCCTTCGAGATGAATTGCCACACGATGCGTCCGGGAAGTGTAGCCTACCCCATCGAGGGGCTGAAGGTGGAGGCCGTAGCAGCCTACAACACCTCGGAGGGTCACACGCAGTTCCACCCCAAGGAGCGCGAAGATTGCGGCTATGTCCTCACTCTGGGTGGCACACGCATCTACATCGCGGGCGACACGGAGCCTACGCAGGAGATGAAGGCACTGAAAAATATTGACGTAGCGTTCCTACCTGTCAATCAACCCTATACGATGACCGTCGATCAGGCCGTTGAGGCTATCGAGGCCATCCGTCCCGAGATCTTCTACCCCTATCACTACGGCCAGGTGGAGCAGAAGACCGACCTCGAAGCCCTCACGGCAAAGCTCGAAGGAAAGACCGACGTGAGAATTTTCCCAATGGAGTAAAGTTGAGAGTTGAAAGTTGAGAGTTGAAAGTTGAGGTTTTTTTGTCGTGCTTTAAACCGCTCAACAAAAAAAATTGGGAGATAGCCTAAACTGGTGGCTATCTCCCATTTTTGTTGAGCTAACTAACTTTTAACTTATCGCTGCACGCGGCCATTCGTGTTGCCATCGGCTACGGCCATAATCTCCTCAATGGGGAATTGGGCGTAGTCGCCCGGCACCGTATTCTTCAGTGCGCAAGCCGCTGCACCGAGGTCGAGCGAGCGCTGCATCGAGCAGTCGTGGCGCATACCGTAGATAATGCCGGCATTGTAAGCATCGCCCACACCAACACAATCCACCACGCCCTCGATATCGAAGATGCGTGCCGAGTAGATCTCGCCACGGTGCCACAACGTACCACCCAACAGATGATGCTGGGCATGGAGCACATTGCGCAGGGCAAAGACAATCGTATGGCAGTGTGGCAGACGGGCAGCAATCTCATCAGCGGCCTTCTTGTAGCCCTCCATCGGCATCTCATAGGCCGTATCAACCGCCTTGAAGGCCGGCATATCAACCCCCAGCGCCTGCTTGTACTCGAGTTCCGTACCGAAGACAATGTCACACCCCTCCATCAGGGCGGGCAACACCTCTCCGGCCGTCTTGCCATACTTCCAGAGGTTACGGCGATAGTTGATATCGCACGAAACGACCAACCCCATGCGACGTGCCACGGCAATTGCCTCGGCGCACATATCGGCTGCACCCTGGCTCACGGCCGGCGTAATACCCGACCAATGGAACCAGTCGGCATCGTGGAAGATCGCCTCCCAATCCAAATCGCCCGGCACGAGGCTGTCGAACGACGAGTCTCCACGGTCATAGACCACCTGCGACGAGCGCATGGCCACGGCCTCCTCCATGTAGTAGAGGCCCATGCGACCCGGTTTGCGAATCACATGGTCGGTAATCACGCCGTAGTGATTCAAGTCGCGCACCGAGGCATCGGCAATCTTATTGGCCGGCAGACAGCTCACGAACTCGCTGCGAAGGCCATAGTTGGCCAGCGAGACGGCCACATTGGCCTCGCTACCACCAAAGTAGGCCTCAAAGTGCGAACACTGACCAAAGCGGTCAAACGAGGGCGGATTCAGGCGGAGCATCAGCTCGCCAAAGGTTACAATCTTCTTCATCGATGGGGATTGTTTGCGTGCGTAAAATCGTCAAAAAAAAGCCAATCAAGGTGATTTCAAGAGCTACTCGACTCCCAAATCACCCGATTGTGCGCTTGGGTCTTATTTCTTCACCTGAGCCTCCACCTTCAACGACTCAAAACCCTTGATAATCGTCTCGGGGTTGTTCTTCGAAGCGTCGTAGGTGATGGTCACCTCGCGCGTGGGCAGGTCGATCTTCAGATCCTTGATACCCTTGCCGAGCGAAGGTACGTTGTTCTCCACCTTCTTGGCGCAGTTCGGGCAGTCGAGGTTGGTCACAAATACGGTCGTGGTCATCTGCTTCGGAGCCTTCTTCTCAGGCTTCTGAGCCATAGCTACACCCATACCCATCACGAGTACGAGGCACATCATCAAAATCTTTTTCATGGTTTTCTATCGTTTTAAGTTTATTATTTAATACAAATTGAAACGCAGGCCGAAGTAGAACTTGCGACCCATGAGCGGACCCCACACGTTCATCGAGTTGAACGAGGTCGAGTAGGGATTCTCCGCGCCGAGGATAGGCACCTCCTGGCGGAAGTCTGCGATGTTCTCGCAACCGAGGTAAAGGTCGAACTTACCCACCTTACGCGTCACCTGGGCATAGAACATCGGATAGGCGGGCGAATGGCTGTCATCGGCCAGAATGCCCGTCTGCGAGGGCAAGCGCGATGCACCGTTGTACTGTGCCGTAGCGTCAAACACCCAACGGCGGAAGCGCGTGGCATACTGGATGTTGAGCAGGGTCTTGAACTCGCTCACCAGCGGGCGCTCCACCTGGGCCGTTGTACCATCGGGGCGACGGATCGTCATCTCACTATCCGTATAGCGGAACGTGGCGAAGATGTCGAGTCGCTCGGCAGGCGTCCACGAGAAATCGATCTGGTAGGTATCCGTGTACGACTTACCGTCCGTGTTATAGACGTTGATCAGCGTCGGATCCCACTCCTGATCCACCACCACGGCATTGTCGAACTCCGTGCGGAAGTAGTCGAAGCTCAGCGTGGCATTCTCATAGCCCGCGAGCGAGAAGGTCTGCGTCAGCGAGCCACCCATCGTGAGGGCCTCCTCCATGCGGTCGAACTCGTTAAACCAACCCGGGGTGTAGTTGCCGTCGTTGAAGACCAGCTTGCGACCCGTGGCCAGCACACCGATGTTGTCCGTGATGATGTTGGTCGAACGATAACCCAGACCGGCCGAGAGACGCAGGGCCAAGAGCGGCGTGATGTTCCAACGCAGATGTCCTCGCGGCGTGAAGAGGTAGCGATCGTAGAAGGCGTTGTAGTCGCCACGCACACCAACGATGATCGAGAACTTATCCTTGATGGCGTAGGTATATTCTCCATAGAGGCCCACCTCCTGCTCTGCGCGATCGAAGTCGAAGGCACTGACCAAGTGAGAATTCGTATCAATCCACGGGGTGTAACTCTGCAGTCGCTCGTTGATCGACGAGTGGAAGGCCTGCAGACCCAGGATGAGCGACGATCGGTAGGTGAAGTAGTGCTGGTAGGCAGCATTGAGCGAGACCACATTCTCGTTGCCGGCATAGTCGTTCAGACCGAAGTAGGCCGATTGGTCGTAGTGGTCGTAATCGACCATTGCCATCAGGTTCGAGCGCATCTCTTCCTGCTCCTCCTCGCTCCAGACGGCCTTACCAACGGGCGCGCCGATCTTGACATAACCGCCCGCCTCGCGGTTTCTGAGGTGCGAGCCATAGAGCGGCATCTCCTTGCCCTCCGTGGCCCAATCCCAATCGCGAGCCATCAGCGAACGCTCCTCGTCCTCATAGTCCATCATACCGCCCAAGCGATTCTCCTGCAGGAGCTTAAAGCCCCATCGCACCTGCGTACCGCCCACGGCCTGGTAGAGCCAACGGTTCGAGAACGAAAGGAGATTGGTCTCGGGTTGATCGCGGAAGAGATCGTGGTTGTGGTCCATCTCGCGCACATCGGTATCGGCCGAGCCGTGAAACAGCAACACGGTCGAAAGTCGCTTATCCTCCGTCAAGGGGATGGCCGATGCAAGGTTGAGCTCCGGACGCAACTCGTCGTCGAGGTAGAAATTCACAAACAGACGCTCCTCGTCGGTCGGCTTGCGGTGTTCGAGGTTGATCTGCCCCGTGATGGCCTCATGTCCGGCCGTCACAGAGGCCACGCCCTTCGACACCTGGATCGAGCTGAGCCACATGCCGGGCGTATAGCTCAAACCATAGGGGGCACTCAAGCCGCGCATGATGGGACGATTCTCGTCCAGAATCTGTGTGTAGGTACCGGCCAGACCGAGCATCTTGATTTGACGTGCACCCGAAATGGCGTCGCTATACCCCACCGTCACCGACGCCGAATTTTCGAACGACTCGGCCAGGTTACAGCAGGCCATCTTGCAAAGACCCGCGAACGAGATCATCTCGTTTTTGAGGATACCGTCGCGCTTGACAAAGTTACCGCTCTGTGTGCCGTCGATCACGACATCCTCGACAGCCAGGCCATCGGCCTCGAGCTTAAAATCGAGACGCTCGACGCCATCTTTCACCTGCAACGTATCGTTCGTGTAACCGAGGTAGCCGGCCACCAGACGATCATGGCCCTTCACGCGGTAGATGATGTAGTTGCCCTCCGCATCGGTCGAGCCGCCGACGGTCGTACCTGCCCAATAGACCGAAGCACCAATGAGCGGCTCACCGCTCGGATCGGTGACCTTACCGGTCAGATTCTGCGCCGCAAGCTCACCCGTCAGGGCGAGAGCAATAAAGAGAATAAAATGTTTGATTTTCATTGTATTTCCGTTAAAGTTTAAACGTCATAAAGGGCCTCAAAAGTATATCGAGGCACCATTTTGAGGATCTAAACCAAAACGGGAGGTGCGCGCAGTGCTTTTGTCTGCACCGCGCATTGTCGGGTATCGAGGAGTCGATCGAGGCTCCGTTCCCGATGAGATGTATTGAGATTAATATCGAGCCTCAGTTGCTCGGCATAGAGCATCGGAGGCAACGAACGCATGGCAACCTTTGTCAGTCGCTGCTCATCGTCCGCCGAGGTGTAGAGTGCTACGCGATTCGAGTGGCGATCGTCGCAACAGGGAAGTGACAGATCGCTATCGTGCGCCGCAGCCAGCGGATGCATATCGGTATGCGTGTGGCCGTGGTCGTGACAACACGTAGTCGAGTGTCGATGCAGTTCGACGCAGGGACACAAGAGCGACGACAAGGCCGTGCCGCCTACCCCAAACAGATAGACCGCAACGAGCACCAAGGCCACACCGTATCGCATCCGACGCATCATCGCCTACAAAATTCCGCACTTGTGAAGTTGCTCAACCCACTTCTCGGCATCCGTGCGAGCCGTTTCGGGGTCGATCTCATACTG
>JAEIGA010017263.1_pt1 | contig 10992 bp, 14 predicted proteins | sample 9270691 | NCBI WGS metagenome assembly JAEIGA01 (sample SAMN17057246, study PRJNA624740) | gut metagenome | biome: biome; isolation source: fecal sample | host: Bos grunniens | place: China: Xizang | collected 2019 | reverse complement strand
AGCTTAGGCCCTGCCTACGAGCAGTATCCGTTGGCTCTGCTGGTTCACATGGCAGACGAGAGTGCCACTTACATCCGTGAGGGCAAAGTATAAGTGAGAGTAAGAGTATAAGTATACTCGTACATAAACAAGGAGGAAAAATAATAGCATGGCAAATTGGACATTCGACCCCAGTCAGTATCAGGAAAAGAATTTTGAACTCATCCCTGCCGGTGACTATCGGCTGAGAATCGCTGAGGTGACTGAGAAAACCTTCAAGTCTGGTAACTCCGGTTACGAGTTCACCATGGACGTTAGCGGTCATGGTAGCAAGGTGTGGTATTACCTCGTACTCGATCCTAGCAACGCTGCTCAGACCAACCAGAGAATCGGTGAGTTCTTCGACAGCTTCGGCATCAAGGGTACTGCGATGGGTTCCGGTAAGCAGTGGGTCGGCGCGGTCGGCGCTGGTCGCATTAAGCACGACGAATACAACGGCAAGACGAGCGCGAAGGTAGCATACCTGATTGCTCGTAACCGTCAGGATAAACTTCCTGCATGGAAGGGCAGTAACGTAGCTCAGACTCCTACTGGTACTCCTACTTCTCAGGTGGATATCCCCTCTGATCTGCCCTTCGACATGGGTTAATGCTTCGGGATTATCAGCGAGAACTATACGAAAAAACCGTAACCGAAATGGCTGCCGGACGCCGCAGAGTGTTGGTTGTGGCTCCCTGCGGAGCCGGTAAGTCCTATCTGTTCGCTGAGATGATTAGGCGAACTAGGGGAGAGGTGTTGGTTCTCACTCATCGTCTGGAACTGAAACAGCAGCACGAAAAACTGCTATCCGATTTAGGGATCACAAACGCACGAGTCGCTATGGTTCTCACGGAGGCTAACCATCTGGGGGTTGCTTCGCAACCGGCACTCATCATCTCGGATGAGGCTCATCTGAGTCGTTCTTCGAGTTGGATGAAAGTGTTAGATTTCTACAATACTTGGACGGTCGGTTTAACTGCTACACCGTGCCGTCTTGATGGTAAGCCTCTAGGGGACTGTTACGATGCTCTGGTGGTCGGTGTTGACACTCGATGGCTCATCGATCACCAGAGGTTATCACCTTACGAATATTATGCTCCTACTCTGGTAGACACCTCTGGTCTACGAATCGTAGCCGGTGACTATGTTGTTTCGGATCTGGAGCGACTTATGAACGAAAGGGCTATCTATGGAAATGTTATTGACAGCTATAACCGATTTGCTCCGGGAGAACGGACTATCTGCTACTGCGTTTCAGTCGAACACGCACGAATTACCGCAGAGGCTTTCGTTGGTGCTGGAATATCCGCAGAGTTCTTGTCGGCTGGAACTCCAACCAAGCGCAGACGGGAAATCTTGGATGGTTTTAGAAATGGCGACTTCCTCGTGCTCTGCAACGTCGGAATCATCTCAGAAGGAGTCTCGATTGATGAAGTCTCCTGTTGCATCCTGCTACGAGCAACTGAGTCTGTGGCCCTCGGCATCCAACAGATGATGCGGTGCATGAGATATCTTCCCGGTAAGACGGCGAAGATCATCGACTGCGTTGGAAACTACACCCGTGTGGGTCTCCCGGATGATGACCGGGAATGGAGTCTGGAGAAGCCTGTTCGGAAGCGCGGTCTCACCGATAAGAACGGTAACTTCTATATCCGGTGCTGCCCCGAGTGTTACATGACGTTCGCCACGGCTCCGAAATGCCCGTTCTGTGGGGCTGAATATCCACTCCATCCGAGGGAGATTCAGGCGAAGCAGGATATCGAATTACAGCGTATTACGGCTGAGGAGGCTGAGAGAGTCGCTGAGGCGAAGAAAGCTGCCAGAGTAGAGCAGGGGAGAGCTAACACTTTTGAGGAGCTGGTACGGCTCGGAAAACAGCGTGGCTATAGGAATCCTGCGTTCTGGGCGGCTCAAGTTATGAGGGGGAGGAAACGATGAAAGTTGACATCTTTGATACCGATAGAAAATACAACATCATTTACGCCGATCCACCTTGGGAATACAAGGAAAGCGGCACGGGGAGTCGTGTTGTGAAAAGCCATTATCCTACCATGAATATTGAGGATATTAAATCACTCCCGATCCCGAGGATTTGCGACGATAAATCCATATTGTTTATGTGGGTAACATTCCCCCGACTCGAACAGGGATTGGAAACAATCAATGCTTGGGGGTTCAATTACTACGGTTTAGCTTTCGACTGGGTGAAAACATCAAAAAACGGAAAACCGAGCTGGGGCATGGGATATTACACACGACAGAATACGGAAGTTTGTTTAATTGGTGTTAAAGATAAACCAAATAGGATAAAACCTCTGGTTCACGACATACTCTCGGTTGTTCACAGCGAAAGGCGAAAACACTCTCAGAAACCGGACTGCATCAGGGATTATATCGTGAGGATCTGTGGTGATCTGCCAAGAATCGAATTGTTTGCTCGGCAGTACGCTACCGGTTGGGATTGCTGGGGGAACGAAGTGTAATGAAGGCAGCAGAGAGATTGATTAACGCTGGATACGAGGACGTTGTAGTTTTCGACAATCCCAGCTTCGACAGCGCCCTCATTGGAGTATCTGAGGACAATCGGGCTATCTACGATTACGACAAAATGGTTGTCTGGTTGGCCGTCAGCTGGGCTATAAGCCGAGAGGACGCTATCGATTTCATCGAGTACAACACGATCCGAGCACTCTCGTATCGTGGCAAGGTTGCTCCAATCGTTATGTACCGATTACCCCAATAACCCAGAGCGACAAGATCGCCACTCTCAAAACAGGGAGGCGGTCTATTATTAACCCCCGATTGGAGGAGATAAACGCATGAACGTGACCGTAGCGACACAAATGATCGGTGGCAACCCCACCGGAAAGAGATCGGAAACGGACTTCTACCCGACACCCTCTGAGGTGACTGAGGCGCTGCTTCGACTTCTGGATCTACCTAAAACAAGCGTCATCTGGGAACCGGCGTGTGGTGAAATGGATATGGTCTCTGCCACGCGGCGTGCCGGTTACTCAGTCATCGCAACCGATCTCTCTTACGGACAGGATTTCTTGACTGAGCCTTTACCGGAGTGTGATTGGATTATTACCAACCCTCCGTTCTCCGTATCGGACAAGTTCATTGAACGCTGTGCTAAACACGGGAAACCCTTTGCCCTGCTGCTGAAGTCGCAGTATTGGCACGCTCGGAAACGGTATGATCTTTTCCAGAAAACCACTCCGTCGATCGTGTGTCCTCTCACATGGAGACCCGATTTCCTATTCAAGAAGCACGAAAAACGGAGCGCACCCCTGATGGATGTCATGTGGTGTGTGTGGGAACCCCCATACAATCAGAACACGGTTTACCGTCCTCTTGGACGAAACTAGAGCGACAACACCCGGAGATCGCCATGGAATATTTCGATATGAAGTGGAGCGATTTCGATGGAACGAGAAACCATATTACAGAACCAAATAATCGTAGCTCTCTGTAAGAACGGCTGCGTTGCGAGGAACCACACGGTCGGACAGTTCTACACCAAGTACGGCGATATCGTTCGTGTGGGTCAGCATGGCGAGGCCGATATCTGGGGCCACCGTATTTCGGACGGTAAGGCTCTGTATATCGAGGTAAAACTTCCGGGTGAAAAACCTCGCCCGGATCAACAGAAATTTTTGGATGCTATGCGTAATACCGGCGCTATCTCTGGATGCGCTCATAGCGTAGAGGAGGCGTTGGAGATTGTTAGAAGGACCATGTAAGGACTGCCCGGATCGCTACCCGGCGTGTCATGGGAAGTGTGAGAAATACATCGAGTTTCGCGCTCGCTTGGATGCTATGAAAGAGGAAGAACGGAAACGGAAACAACTGGAGTCTGACTTGTACTTGTCCTCCAGACACGCGAAAAGATATGAGAAACGGAGGCGACGTTCCTATGCGGATAGTCGTGGTGGATATTGAGGTATTCAAATACGACTGGATAGCCATTTTTCTGGACACGACCACCGGCGAATTTCATGTGTTTCACAACGACAACAAAGCCGTCTGTGACTATGTGAGCCAGCCGGGACTCCTGTTCTGTGGCTATAACAACAAGCACTACGACAACCACATTCTGAAAGCCATCTGCTGTAACGCACCTCCTGGGCTGGTAAAACAGATCAACGATTTTATCATCGTGGATGAGCGTCCCGGATGGGAGCACTGGTTCCTTCGTCAGAGTCGGTTTTGGTTCGACTCTTTCGACCTCATGGACGATACTCAGGTCGGCACTTCCTTGAAGCATATCGAAGCGCATCTCGGATGGAACATCGAAGAAACTCAGGTGGATTTCAACATCAACCGACCTCTGACACCGGAGGAGATCGAGTCCACGATTTTCTACTGTAAGTGGGACGTTAAGGCTACGGCGAAACTCCTGACTCTGAGGAAGGGGTATCTGGAGGCCAAACTCAACGTTGCGAGAGCGAAGGGTATTCCTGATACGAAAGCCCTATATATGACCAACGCTCGGCTGACTGCTGCGTTCTTGGATGCAGTGGCCACCGAACGTTACGATGAGCGAGAGTATCGCTATCCTGAGAATCTGGATCGCACTCTAATCCCGGCTGAGGTGTTCGAGTTTTTCGACCGGCTACACGATACCAGTATTCCGAGCAAGGAACTGTTCAAGTCCGAACTCATACTGGATGTGGATGGCGCGGACGCAAAAATCGCGTTCGGAGGTATCCACCATGCCCGTCCGAATTACTCGGAAGTTTCCCGTGAAACAAGGGTCATTCGGAACTTCGACGTTGCTTCTCTGTATCCGAGTCTAATGGTTTACTGTGGCTACACGAGCCGTAATATCCCTTCGGCTACCACGTTCGAGGAGGTCTATCACACCCGACTCCGAGCGAAAGCGACCGGAGACAAACATACGGCGAACACTCTGAAACTCATTCTGAATACTACCTACGGTGCGTCTCTCGCGTCCACGAACCCTCTGTACGATCCTCTCATGGGTCGGTCGGTGTGTATCACGGGTCAGCTCTACATTCTGGAGTTAGCCATGCGGTATCTCCGGGAGACTAGCACGGTTCGAATCATCCAGCTCAACACGGATGGTCTGATGATCTCTCTGGACTCCGACGAACTGGCGACCATTTATCGTATCAACGACGAGTGGCAGCAGTCGAAGAACCTCATTCTGGAGGAGGACAAAATTCAGAAGATCGTTCAGAAGGACGTAAACAACTACGTCATGGTTTTCGAGAACGGCAAGGTCAAAACCAAGGGAGCCTACGTTACCTATGGTATCCCCGGAGCTGGTGCGTTCAAAATCAACAACGATTTTACCATCGTCAAGAAAGCCGTCATCGATTACTTCACCAAAAATATCCTGGTGGAGGATACCATTAACGGCTGCGACGATATTCACGAGTTCCAGATCATCGCTAAGGCTGGTGGTGGCTATAAATCCGTGTTCCGAGTTCCTGCGGATTTCGAGGATCGGAAAAAACGGTGGACGAAAGAAAATCGTTCTCGTGATTCCAGCGGTAAACTCGTGAATCCACGTTTCACATGGGACTGCTACGACGGCCCTCGCTCTGAGGTTCAGCGCGTAAACCGGGTGTATGCCTCCCGTAATCCCAACATGGGTACTCTGGTGAAGATCAAACCGGACGGGACGGTCGGTAAGATCGGAGGACTGCCGGAGTCCGTAATTATCGATAACAAAAACCAACTCGCGCTGGACGCGGTGGACAAGTCTTGGTACATCGCACTGGCTAAGAAATACATATCCGATTATGTAGGAGTGTAAGTATACTCCTACTCGTACTACTAAGGAGGACAACCACATGAACCGAGCAGAGCGCCGCAGGAGTGCCAAACTGGATCAGAAGAAGCAGAAATCATATGAGCTGACCGAGGAACAAATCGAACAAATGAAGATTGATGCCACGAAGGAAGCAACTAAGAGGGCTTTTCTTATGTCTCTGTCTATTCCGGTAATGGTGTTACACGATAAGTTTGGCTTCCGAAAGGTTCGACTCTCTCGGTTCATGGATTATGCGCTGGTTTGGTTCGAAAGCGTTTATAACGATGAGACCCGTTTAATGGATCTGGTCAAAATCGCCGAGGGAGAATGTGGCATACAAATAATCAACAGGGAGGACACCGATGACAATCACACAGGCAGAAATCATCACAAAACTTGCAAAAAATAACATCAACGCAGCGGCTACGGCTCGGGAGATGTTCATGCACCGGAACACCATCGACTATCACATTCGGATGGTCTATCGGAACACCGGCCTGAACCCTCTGAACTTCTACGATCTGAATCAGCTTCTCCGCAAGGCGACCGCTGTACTGGAGGGAGAACACGATGTTTAATCTTGTATCAGGAGTGATTCTGGCTGTGCTTCTAATATGGACTTTGGAAGCACTCAGACACGGTTAAGGAGGAGAAATAATGTACATTGATCCTTTTTGGGGTGGCGTTCTGGCGACTATCTTCGCGGAACTCGCCGCCATGTTCATTTCGTCTCTGATTATCATTTTTAAGAGAGGTAAACGTTATGGCGATTCTTGATTCAGGCAATCGTAGCACCTACGACTCCGGCGCTGTTCGGGATATTCAGGAAGGGAAGGGGAGACCGACTCTTATGCCTCTGCAAGTCGTATCGCGGTTACTGGGAAAACAGACAGGCGATCCCATTTTTCAAGCCATAGCTGCGTTTACGGGGACAGGGGAGACGCGGTATCTATATACTGCTCTCCTGAAATTCGTTATCGTTGCGTATGGTGGTGAAACGGAAACCATGATCCTCGAAGCTGCCATTCATTTCGAGGAGGGCGCTAAGAAATATGGCGAGAACAACTGGCAGAAGGGACTCCCCGTGAACTGCTATCTGGACTCTGCCATTCGACACTATCTGAAATATCGCCGTGGTGATAAGGACGAACCCCACGACCGGGCTTTCGTCTGGAATCTCATGTGCTGCATCTGGGAGGTAGACTACCATGAAAACAAAAATTCTTAAAATCAAGGGCGACTGGCAGGAGGTTGTCAACGACTGCCGTGCTACGGTCGGCAAGGAACCTCTCGGCAAGGAACCCTCTCAGCGGTTCAAACGGGAGATCCTGATTTCCGAACATTCTCCCATCCGGGCGATCTCAATCAAGTGGATCTGGAGAAACATCGCCTCCTGGGTGGCAACCCACTGGTCTCGCCACAAGTGGGAGTGCTACATCAAAACCCAGCGCACCGACCGCACGGGTCTCTCTCGGGACAAGCTACCGCAGGATGCCCCCGTGAATTTCACCGGTGAGGCGAACATTCAGCATCTCATCGACTCTTTCCGCAAGCGCCTGTGTATGCTTGCCTCCCGTGAGACTCGGATGTATGCGGAGGATTTCAAGATCACGCTGAAATTCGAGGAGCCTGAGATTTCCGACGTTCTGGTTCCAAACTGTATCTATCGCGGTGGTTGCCCTGAACCCTGTGGCTGCCGTTGGTATGAGACGATCTGTGAACTTCAGCCGAAACTCCGTAGCACGAACATTCAGGAGCGCTACGACGCTTACAATACGCTGTTTCACGGCAGTAAGGGGTGATGACCATGACACGCACTGCGCAACTCGTGGCTACTCATGTGGGCGGTGGGTATACCGATGAGCAGTGGGAGTTCATCTATGAACTAAGGTGCTACGGCTACACTCTCAAGGAACTCTCAGATTGGCTCGGTATTTCTTCCACTCTGATACGGTACCATTTCAAGCGACTCGGACTTGTGTCCACTGTGCGACTCCCACTGTCCACTTACAACGAAAAACTCAGGAAGCTAGGTGATAGCGATGCACGACCTTAACCTAATCAAACAACGAATATCCTGCGTGGACGTTGCCCAGCGCTGTGGTCTGCCGATCCAGCGTTCGGGCGACCGGTGTGTATCACCACTCCGTGCCGGTGCTACCAACGCCTCCTCGTTCTGTGTCGATGACGACTTCTGGTTCGACTTCGGTGACTCTCGCGGTGGCGACTGCATCGACCTTCTCGCGGAATTAAAATACTCCGGTGATCGCGGTCGTGCCATCCGGGAACTGGCTTCTCTTACGGGTGTACCCGACGATAACCCTCGTCCCGACGGCTGGCATACCTACACGCAGAATCTATGTAATCAAATCGCGTACTGGCAGACTCAGCTTACCGATTCCGACCGCGACTATCTTCATTCTCGCGGTCTCACGGACGATACCATCGCAACTCTGAAAATCGGCAGAACCGAGGACGGGCGACTTTCCATCCCGTATATGAAAAACGGCTACGTCGCCTATTACTGCACCCGTCATCTTCCGGGCGGTGCTTATCCGGACGCTAAGTATCGGAAGCAACGCAAGGACGATTACTGCGAGCACATCGTCTGGGGTCTGGACTCTCTCAGCCGTGCCGGTAACACTCTGGTCATCGCTGAGGGCGCGTTCGATGCCATTTCCTTCTATCAGGAAGGTTATCCGGTTCTTTCAGCTATCACGGGTTTCTTTTCTAAGTCTCAGATCCCGACCGTTCTCGCTGCCGCCCGGAACTTCGAGCGCGTGTTCATCGTCTACGACGACGACTCCAAAACCTCGAACGCCGGTGCGCGGTTCACCATGCGGACGGCCGAGTTACTTACGAAACATCGTATTCCGTTCATCGTCGGAACCGTACCACCGCCTTACCACGATATCTCGGAGTATTACGCTGCCGGTGGCGATCTTCAGCGAATCATCGACTCTGCCGAGGACGGCGTTTCCTATCTCGCTTCCCGTTTCACGGATTTCTCGGAACTCGAAAAATTCGTCTACACGGTGGCACGGCATACTAAGCGTACTCAGCTCGAGGAACTTTTCGCACGACTCCGGCAATCCAACCGGTGGAATCTCGATTCTCTGAAATCCCTGCATAAATCCGCGACCACGGCTCCTCCGGAGAACATCGTCGCTGACGAAATCCGGTCTCAGCACCAACTCGTTTTCATTCCCTCTGTGGGCTTCTACGAATACGACTCCGGTGTATGGACGCGACTCTCGGACGAAACCGTGCAGTCCTACGCGGACAAAACTCTGGGCGAGTTCTCCACCTATCAGCGTGTGAAATCCGTTACGGGACTTCTCAAAACCCGAGTTCTCCGCACGGACGTTATCTTCGACCATGCCCCGGTGTGGAACTTCATCAACGGCACGCTGGAGCTGGAAACCGGTGTATTCAGGGATCACAACCCGAACGACTACTGTTCCATGCAGGTCAGCTATCCGTACAATCCCAACGCGACTTACCGTTCGTGGTCTCGTTTTATCAACGACGTTACGGCTGGCGATCCTCGGACGGCTGAACTCTTACAGCTCATGCCCGGATACGTTTTCATGCCCGACTGTCGCTATGAGAAGGGCTTCGTGCTCTCCGGTAACGGCTCCAACGGCAAGTCCAAGTATCTGGAGATCCTGCGACTTCTGTTCACGTCTGGTAACTCCGTGTCCCATCTCCAGCCGAGGGCGATGCTCGATAAATTCCGGCTCATCCAGTTCCGAGAGGCGATCATTAACATCGCCGGTGAGATTCGCTCTGACCTCCGCGACGTTGAGGAGCTTATGAAATCCGTGATCTCCGGTGAGCCTCAGACAGCTTGCTACAAGTCGAAGGACTTCGTAACGTTCATTCCTCGGACGAAGCTGTTCTTCGCTACGAACAGTCAGCTATCCAGCGGTGATACCTCGGAGGGTCTGACTCGTCGGCTTATCATGGTGGACTTTAAGGTGTCCTTCGTGGACAACCCTGATCCCGGCAATCCTTATGAGCGTCAGAAGAATATCAATATTCTGGACGAACTCACGAGCGAACTCCACTCCGGCGGTATTTTCAACTGGGCTTACGAGGGTTACAAGCTACTCCGCACGGTTGGCTACTTTACGGAGACTGCCGATCAGGAGCAGCTCATTCAGGACTTCCGGCGTTCTTCTAATCCGGTGCTGATGTTCTGGGAGGAGTTCGAACACCGTCCTGCGGAATACGAGTACCAACAGGCTTACTCGGACTATGTGACATGGTGCGGAGCCAACGGTCATAAGCCGTTCACGAGTCAAAAATTCCATTCGGAACTTCGAAAAGTCGCTGCCAAGCATTACGAGCCTGACATTCGCTCGGTCAGAGTGGATGGAAAACCCCGAAAACAGCGGTTTTACCGACTACGGACTACCTAGTTCGACTACTCGGGCGACTACGGCGAAAATCGTTGCAGCGCAACACTTTTTCTTATTATTTTTATTATTGTAGTCTTGTAGTATATATAAATAATAAGTAATAAGAAAATATAAAAATAAAAATATATATAATAAGGATTTAGGGGGTGTTTTCACGAACTACGAGCTACATCGAACTACGCCCCCTATTCTGAGGAGGATTACGACTATGGACGATATTCCTATGAAGCGACCTGTGGGGAGACCCCGTAAACATCCGAAGCCAGATTCTGAGACGGCGATTACGACTAAGAAGAAACCTCTGCCTCCTACGGCTTTCGGACAGGACCTCGCTGAACCGGGTGACAACTCCAAGTACCTTGGCCATGCGCTGACCATTCAGAGGATGCCTCTGGTGGATCTGAATGATATCGACGCAGTAAGGGATCGTATCGACTGGTACTTCGATCTCTGTTTTGCAAATGATGTGAAGCCTACGGTGAGTGGCTTCTGTAATGCTCTGAAAATCAATCGCACCACTCTGTTGCTGTGGAGGAATGGAACTTTCAGAGCTGATACCCACCAGGCGGTGATTCTGGAGAAGTATGCCATGATGGAGGAGCTGTGGGAGAACTATATGCAGAACGGTAAGATTAACCCCGTGTCTGGTATCTTCCTGGGCAAGAACAACTATGGCTATGCGGACAAGCAGGAGTATGTGCTGACTCCGAATCAGCAGCAGGAGACCATCGATCCTGCGACTATCGCCGCGAAGTACGAGGAGTT
>JAEIGA010017262.1_pt1 | contig 10992 bp, 25 predicted proteins | sample 9270691 | NCBI WGS metagenome assembly JAEIGA01 (sample SAMN17057246, study PRJNA624740) | gut metagenome | biome: biome; isolation source: fecal sample | host: Bos grunniens | place: China: Xizang | collected 2019 | reverse complement strand
TTGAAATTAAGATATAATTTATATGAATGAAAGAAAAAGAAAAAATATAAGTAAGATATTAATAATAATTGATATAGAGGAACTTTTCAAATGATTGAAGTAGAAACTACTATGCGGCTTTATCATACAGAAATGACACAAGAGTGTGTAAAACAATATATAAATAGTCTTTATAAACGCATGCCTTTTATGGCCGATGGTATTACATTTGACCGTATTAACGGTGTACTTTATCTTCCTGATTATACCACTGTTGTTATTCATGGTGTTGCACCTGACTCATTGATTCTTGAAGGAGATTAAAATGCGTATTGGAATTTTTGGCGGTACATTCAATCCAATTACTAACGCGCACCTCACTATTATTGAGGCCGCGAAAAAGCAAATGAAACTTGACCAGGTGGTAGTTGTACCATCTAATATTTCATATATGAAAAACCAGGAAACTATCGCCCCGCAACAAGATAGATACACAATGGTGCGGCACGCAGTAGCGAATATGCAAGACGTTATCGTAGATGATATCGAAATTCAACGTGGCGGTAATTCTTATACCTATGATACCCTACATGATTTTCGTACCGCGGGCCCTAATGATGAATTGTTTTTAATTATTGGCGCAGATTCATTATCTTCATTAGACCAATGGTACAACTTTAAAGGTATTTTAGAAGAAGCAACATTGATTGTATTTTCACGCGATTCACTAATTCAAGATGACAACTTATGGCGTTCAGTATTTTATTATACCCATGCTTACAATGCCAAAATTACAGTACTTGATTCCTTTGTTCCTAATATCTCCGCATCAATTGTGCGGCAACTTATTAAGGAAGGAAAATCATTTGAATACTTAGTGCCTTCTTGCGTAAAAGACTATGTAGCAAAGAATGAGTTATATGGATATAGGAGAGAAAATTATGATTGATTATAATAATTATATGGAAGCCTTTAATGCTACCGCGGCGAAAGATAGAATTGTAGAGTGGATTAAAGAATGGTTCGCGGACAACAGTCCCGCAGACAGCGTAGCGGTAGTAGGAATTAGCGGTGGGAAGGACAGTAGCGTGGTTGCTGCATTGTGCGTAGAGGCGTTGGGCCGCGAGCGCGTATATGGTATTACTATGCCCAATGGTGGGCAGAGCGACATTGATGATTCTATGAAACTAATCAATCATCTCGGTATTCACCACTTCAATCATAACATTATTAATGAGTATGAAGATATTCTGAGTCAGGCATGGGGCAATCTAATTGAAGTAAATAAGCGTCTCTCTGCACAGACGAAAATTAATCTAGGCCCGCGCTTACGCATGTCTGTACTATATGCTTATTCTCAGTCTTTGAATGGGCGCGTCGCATGCACCGATAATCTAAGTGAAAGCTATATTGGATATTCTACTCGTTGGGGTGATTCCGTAGGTGACTTTGCGCCCATCGCAGCCTATACTTCTGACGAAGTAATCGCTATTGGTCACGCGCTCCATTTGCCGGAAGAACTTCTAGTTAAAGCGCCCGCGGATGGCCTATGCGGTAAGACAGATGAAGATAATTTTGGTTTTACTTATCGGGCACTAAATGAATATATCCGTCTTGGACAGATTGAAGATATGGACGTAAAGAAGAAGATTGACCATCTTCACAATATTAATGCTTTTAAGCGTCAGCCTATTGCCATGTTTACTTATTGATGCGGCCTTAGGCTCACGCATACACTTTTTAGGCACCTCTCTTCTTTGTCAAATAAGGGACTTTCTATACTGCTACATTCACCTCCATAGCTTTTGGCCGCGTATAGAAAGTCAATTATTTGACATTTTTTTCTTTTTGTAGTATAATTTTAATAAAAGAAGAAGATTTTTTTCTTCTTTTATTAAAAAATAATAATAAGGTGAGATAATGAGTAAAGATAGTTAGACTTCAGTAATTGAGCGTAATAGTATTAATACTAATTTTATTGAAGAATGTCTCGCTGCGCGTGAGTTATCTGGAGCAGAATTTAAATTATATAGATATTTTTGTAATTTTCCTTTAGGTATGAGCATTTATAAACGTAGTGAATATTGTAAAGCAATGGGCGCGGTAATTAGAACGGCGGACCTAAATTTTGAGGCCTTAATAGAAAAAGGCTATCTAAAATTTAAAGAATAGGGAGTTTATATTTTTTTAACAATTCCGGCGTAAAAAATTGTTAATCAGTACTAGGGTTACAACTTCTTTAACGAAGTTAAATAAGGTATAGCGCGAAAAAATTAACTTCAAATCAAAATAGCGCTGGTCGAGAGACGATAAATGCTTCGTCCGACCGTCATTGAAGATGGGGTTAAACGCCGCGAAAGGGATTATTTTTGGGGTAAACATAAAGGGATTCGCGCGACCACCTATGGTGGCCGCCGCGAAATGGAGAAATATGGAAGAAAAAATACAACGAATATTTAACACAATCGAAGAAATGGGAATTTCATTGAAAGATGAAGATGGCAATTTTCTTTGTATGTATGACATTCTTCGCGCGCTCTCGGATAAATTTCAAGAACTTGACCATAAACAAAATTTATGCTATAATAAAGAAAAAGAAAGGGAAAGGAATTATGAGCCATATCGAAAACGCAATTTACGCGCTTCATGCGGCGGCGAGGAAAGTACAGGAAATTAAGGAAGAAATTGGTCGTGCAAATCAGCCTATTATTGATCGTCTTATAGAAGAAATTCATGTTATTATGGAGGAGAAATAACGTGGCGGAATTTCAAGAAGTAATGCGGCAATACAAGCGCATGTGCAAATCTTATCCTGGCTGTAGTGACTGTCCTTTTAGAGTAGAGCTTGGATGGGATTGTCAACCTGATGCGTTAGTCGAAGAAGAAGATTTTGATATCTGGGAAACGACTGTAATGGAATGGGCGCGCAGCCATCCCGAGCCTATTTATCCTACTTTACGCGAAGTCTTTAATCGCATGGTAAACAAAATGGGCGGTCGTTGGGATGACGTATTAGATAAACCCATTACGGCAACTTTAGCAAAAGAATTCAATATTGAACCTATTAAAAAGGAGTACTAATTATGGAGTTAAAAGAAGCATTAAATATCTATCATCATATTTGTGATGTTTTTGTGGGTGACTGTTCTGGCTGTCCGTTTAGTGAAGCCGATATTAGTTGTAATCCCTTTGATAACTATGATTCTACCGGCAAACCAGATGAAGAAGAAATTGCAGAGTGGGAACGCGTTGCTACTGAATGGTGGGAGCACAATAAGCCGATTTATCCTACCTTTAGTGAACTATTTGGTCACATTTTAAATGAAGCCAATGAACATTTTGATTGGCCTACCAGAATTTGGGAACGCCTTAATAAACGAATCCCTGAATATATTGCAAAAGAATACAACATTGTTCCCATTAACGAAGGCGGACTTGATAAATATGAAAGAGGGGAATGGCGCCGTGGGGATTGAAGAAATCGTAGCCTTAATCGCGCGCCGCGATGGCATTTCCATTGAGGAAGCACGCGATAGCGTGCAGCAATGCCAGTCTGAACTTGATATGATTGTTTCCGCGGGCGGCAGCCTTGATGATGCGGAAGAATGCATAGCTTTTTGGCTTGGCCTTGAACCTGATTTTCTACCTGATTTAATAGACTGTTGAGGTATTTATGGAAAAAGTATATGTAGTTACCGCAGGTGAATATAGTGATTACGGTATTGAAAAAATTTTTTCTACTTGTGAAAAAGCACAAGAATATATTGATATTGTAAGCACGTTGGGCAAAGAAAATTTTTATAGTATTCAAGAGTGGGAACTAGATGATTTTAAGGTTTCTAAATTATATATTCAATACTGTTATACTCATTTTACAGCCGCCGCAGACAAGATAGAAATTTATGATAATAATGATACGATGGTGCCGCCGGATAGTCTCATTACTTATCCTGTTGGTTCTTTCCGTTTCTTTTTCTCTCTTCCTTACTCCAAGCGTCTTGCTAACGCTCCTAATAAGGAAGAACTTTTACTAAAAATTGCGCGTGACCGCCTTGCAAAATATAAGGCAGAAGCAGAGGAATTTTAATATGGTTGATTTAAATTTATTAGAACAAGCACTTTGTCGCTATTTTCATCCGCCATTCTATTTCGATTATGCGCCCGCGGAGCCAAAAGTTAATGAACTTTTTAAAACCATGTATTGTATTGAAATGACTGAAGATTTCTACGATAGCGAGCCGGAAATTCCGCCTGAATTAGAAAGCGAGTGGGACTTTGAGAATCCCGAATGTATGAAAATTTGGAAACAACTTTGCGATGACTACGAGCCGCGACGCCTTTCTTTCAATAATTGGCAAGAGCTTTATGTTGATGGTAATTGGGGTTTAACGCAAAATAAAGTTAATAAAATAGCTAAAGAAACCCTAATTAAATATAAGGATAAAGACAGAATCTTTGCCGCAGAATATGATGGCGACCTTTATTTCTATATTTACGCGCGCGCGACCTACCTGAAATGCGGGACTATCAAATTGTTCTAAGGCCGCAAAGCATTTGACATTTTCTTAAATTTATGTTATAAAGTAATCACAAGGAAGTGATTGCTTTGAATCAAACAGTTTTTATTATAGACACTTACGACCCCTTTTTCTCTAAACTTATTTAGGATACAATTAGGTATAAATTTATAATAAATGAAAATTGGTTTGTGATACGTGAGGTTTCACTCGAATGGGGTAATCCAGTGTTAGGTCCGCGCCCAATAGAGGAAGAACACGAACCAAATTTTCATTACTTTGAAACGCTCGAAGAAGCATAGAATTTTGTAAAAAGGATGAAAAAAATAAATGATGGTTTGTAAATATTGTAATAGTCGTAATGTAAAATCATATAATTTCTCCACTTTACTTAATCGCACTTATGAATCTACTATTGACCCTTTTCAAAAAACAGAAATACAACTGCATTTAGGGTATAATGCTTTGCTTTCAGCTGATTTTTTATTTAAAAATTATCGAGACTATCATATTATTCCCATCAATTATTGCCCGATGTGCGGCCGTAAGTTGCGTGAAAATAATAACATGATTGATTTCTATGAGGAAGAGGAAGAAGAGGAGGAAGATGAGGAAGATGAATAATCTAAATGTTTTTCGTCTTATTCATAGTAGAAGTAAGAGTTATTATTTAACCCATCCATGGGAATGGTTTAAAGACCTTGGATACTGCCTGCGCGATGCTTATCAGCGCATTACGCGCGGATATGCAGATACGGATTGGTTCAATATGGATTCCCATCTCTTAGAACTTCTTCCCGCGATGTTGAAAGAACTCGCGGCCCATTCTCACTCATATCCTGGCCGCGCGCCATTTGACACACCAGAGAAGTGGAGCGCCTGGTTGAATGAAATGGCCGACAACCTTATTAGTTGCCGCGAAGAAGAAATTGATAAAGCCAATGAGTATTACAAAGAATATTTGGAATCTTTTAAGCTAAATTGGAACGATACTAAAGAATCAGAAGATGAAAATGGCGCGCGCACCATTACTTGGGCGTGCAATCCTAATCATGAAGAAATTTCTAAGTTATATTTTGCACGTTGTAAAGAACTAAGTGATGCCGCGCAACAGCGACTAGAAGATACGCTAGGAAATTTATCCCAATACTTTTTCGATCTTTGGGATTAAGGAGAAATAAATGAAAGATACATATTGCGATTATTGTAACCCGCCTTATTCTACTTTTTATGTTAACACAAATAGTTATACGCCATCTGAAATTCTTGTTGGCTTTGATACAGAAGATGATACTTTCCTAAATATCAATGTTTTTCATAATAATACATCCAGCGGCGAAAAGATTTATGATGGTGGTTTTTCCACTAAAATTAAGTATTGCCCCATTTGCGGCAGAAAGTTGAGCACGCGATGAAAGTGCTGTCACAAACGTTTTGCGGCTCCATCGCATATTGCGAATGCGGTGCTGTCCTTGCCTATGGACCGCAGGATATTTATCAAAATAAATATATCTATTGCCCAATTTGTAAAAAACAACTACAAACCGCAATGGACTTAAGTTACGATGGTTTAAAGGAAGAGCCAACTACTTGACTCTTTTTTTAAATTATAGTATAATTTTTATAGAAAGAGGAAAGGAGAACTTTATGTACACTTTTAGCAAACAAACGCGCGAAAAATTTTTGGAAGAAGTTGGCCTTGACCTTACATGCTTCTTTGATGAACTTTGTTCACGTAAGGTGCAGGATGCAATCGTTGCTCTTGCGGAAATTGAATATGCGCGCGGACATAATGATGGTGCAGTAGTAAACCAGGATGATATTGATGCTCTTATGGAAGAACAGTACAATTGTGGGTATGATGACGCAATGGATGAATATACCCAATCACGTGACCAGGCATACAACGAGGGCTTCGGCCAGGCGCTTCAAGAAGCGCAAGATGCCATTCTACAGATTGGGAGGGCGCGCTAATGCTAGTAATGATGCGTGAGAAATGGTATAAGAATGAAAAGAAGTTGCGCGCGGCGCTTCCGAAATTTCTTGAAGGAAGAGACTTCGCTCCTGAATATAAGGAATTAGTCAAACTGGTATTCGATATTATTGTAAATAGCGATGAAGAAGAATTTTCAGACAATCGTTTATTAACGAATCGTATCACTCAAATTGATGATGGACATTATCAAGGCACATTACTTTTTACAATTCCTTTTGATACTTATCAGCCGGAAGAATATGAATATCTAATGACCTATATTGGATATGGTTCTTGCAGCGGATGTGACGCCATGCAACGTGCGTATTATTCACATAACGATGAAGATATTGAAGGCAAGGTAGACGATATTATGAAAATTTGCCGCGATTTGGTTGTAAATACAATTCATCCTTTCGACACCGGATGGCGCGGCACCGATTATAGATTCGTGCAAGTAAAGTGGGAGGAATAAATAATTATGTTTCTAACTATTCTTGTATCTATTGGCCTTTTTATCGGTGGAATTATCTCCGCAATTCACGAGCGCGATAGAGATTACTTCTGGTGGGTTAGTATAGTCGCAAGCCTTTTGTGCGGCGGGCTTACTTTAATTATAACTGCACTTATTGGTACAGCCATTTCTTCAAATGAAATTATCTATAAAGAAACTGTAACGCCTATTGTTGCGCTTGAAGATAACGTAGCGTCCCGCGGCAAATTCTTTCTCGGTACAGGTACGAGTAAGAGTGATATTTACTATTACTACATGATTGACACCAAGCGCGGCTATGTAATGGAAAGTGTTAAAGCATATGATGCTTATATCAAGTATGATGTCGACCCTCGTATTGTAGTTGAGAGCGGTCGCGGGTTCAATCATTGGTATAACTATATTTGGGCTATCCCCACATCTACTTACTATACAATTTATGTTCCCGAAGGAACAATTCTAAATAACTATAACATTGATTTAAAATAAGGAGGACTATTCCCTATGTGTTCTAAGGCAAAACATTTACAGCGTTCTCATTGTACCTACAAGCGCCGTATGAACGCGGCTCGCTGGTATTGTAATTATAACATGACTAAGGAAGAGCGTCTAGCTATGAAAACCTATTGGCAGATGTTGATGAGTGGCGGCGCCAAGACAGTCCGCGGAAATGAGGATAAGTAATGGATAAGAAAGAACTCGCAATGGCGTTGAAAGATATGAGCGATGAAGAAATTCTCGCTCTTATTCGCGATGCGCGAAAGGAAGAAGAAACGATTCATACTGGATATGAACGGGCAGACGAATATTTTTTTGTTGGCATGGAAGGAGATTTACATAGAAATGCGCAGTGTCCGGAAATTTTATATAATTGCGCGAACTATTATTCCGATATCGAAGTCGCGCGTAATTGTATTCGCGCGGACACCCTGATGCGTAAACTTCGCCGTTTCGCCGCGGAACATGGTGGATGCGTTGCTCCCTGTGGCCCGACTGCTTGGTATATTAGTTACTATTATCCAGACGAAGCGTTTAGAATGAAGTGCTGTGAATATGATGGTGAGGAGTTTACCCCTGGCATGATTCTTTTTGCAACTGAACAGGCGGCGCAGGATGCTATTGATGAATTTTCCGAAGAACTTTACTGGTATTTCAATTTCTATGAACCAATGCCGTATGACTTCGAATATGAGGATGAAAAGGAATGATTGCACTTAATATGGAAATGCCTAGGCACTGTCTAGACTGTCTTTGTATGGGCACTTTTATCTTTGAAAAAGATAACCTTGCAGCACGCGTTTGTATGGCTTCTTCCGTAGGAATTCTCTATAAATGTAAATTAGATGAAGCAGTATCTAATGAATGGATGGATTTCCCTAAGCCGTCTAACTGCCCTTGGATTGATATGTCAGAACCTTCATACGATAAGGAATTTGAACGCGAATAGCTTTATAAACAACAACGTGACTTGGAAGATGGTGATATGTTTGGATACTAAATATTATTGTCCGTCATGCGGGCGTCAAATTGAATATTATTTTTTATATTGCTGCTGGTGCGGCCTACAACTTAATCATCCAGAGTACAGCAATATAAAGGAAGAGGAGAAAACTTACTTTGATAAAGATGCTTTCACATATAATGGACCGATGCCGCAGATTTATTATCAATAAACTTGATGGCGTTCCGCGTGAAGATGGCTTAAAGTACAGAGTAGAGCATGTAACTTATCCAACAATCAAGTTGGCGCGCGAATATGAATGTTTCTATAATGATAACGAAGAAATAATTAGCTATGCGGAAAAAGAACTTGCTCGTGAATTTGGAATTTCATTGCTTGAAACCAATCTAATTCAAATTAAGCGTCATCGTGGTCATGAAGGTAATGTAGTTTTACGTGCCGTTCTAGAAGTAGTAGATAAACGAGATAAAAGTATTTGACTTTTATCTCAATTTAGTATATTATAAATTATAAAAAGAAAGGAAATTAATATGCTAACGCAGGAACAGCTACTTGATTATATTGATAAAAACTATAACTTCCATCTAATGGATTACCAGAAAACCGCACTATGGGAATTTTATAAGAAGTGGATGACGAATAAGGATTTCGCCTTTACTTATGGGCGTGGAAATGGGAAAATGTTTGTATATCAGATAATGAAAGAGCTTATAGCCTATGAACATCAGATAAAGAAAGAAAGGAGACTTTTATGAAAAAGAATTCCGAACTTGCGGCCCGCCTTCGTGATGCATATTGCTGTCTTGAGGGAAATACTCATATCGTAACGCGTCAGCAGGCAATGAAAATTCTTGATGAAGTAATTAAAGAACTCGACCCTCCCGCTTTTCCTCCTTCTATTGATGACATTGAAATTTGTAATGTAACTTATTTCCCAGGATATGAGCCTGAAGTTAAACCGCGTAGTTTTGATATTGTAAAATGGGAACAGCATGCGCCGTGCGAAGTAATGAGTTTACGTACTGGGAAAAAAGAAATTAGTACTCGTAGTTGTTATAGTCTAGCATTTCTTAAATGGGACGACAAAGAGCGAGGTTTTGATTTTAATGGTGTTGGTCTTAGATGGCTTGAAGCCGCGCCTTCAAAAGCGGTATGTGATATGATTATTGATTTTTGTAATAAAAAAACAAAAGAATATAACCAAGAGGATGGCTACGAAAAATAATTATGGTAGGAAAATATAAAGTTATAACGCTTTGTGGAAGTACACGTTTCAAAGATACTTTTATGGAAATACAAAAACGTCTAACACTAGAAGGCAATATTGTCATTAGTGTTGGATTATTTGGGCATTCTGGTGATAATGAAGTATAGACTGAAAGCATCAAGCAAATGCTAGATGATATGCATAAACGTAAAATTGATATGGCTGATGAAATTTTTGTAATTAATGTAGACGGATATATCGGTTCTAGCACAAAATCAGAAATAGAATACGCTTCAAAGACTGGAAAAATTATTCGATATCTAGAGGAAGATGAAAATGAATAATGTAATTCAAGATACAAACATTAACGCATATGAGCTTTGTAAGAAGCTTACAGAGGAACTTGGCCCTATGGAAACTGGGCGTGAGCACCGTATCAATAATATTATTATTGAGATGGCGCGCGCATCAGTTGAAAAAGTCCCAATTTTTCAATACAAGTATTCATTCACTGGCTCTTTCTACACTAACGGTGATTATCAAATTATTTTTCCACTTGGCCTTAATGTGGAAGATGCTTTTTCTGGTCTAAAATGGGATGAGGATTACGAACAATATAGTTTTAGTTTCAACACTAATAATTGTGACTATATTAGAACGTTTCTTGAGCTTCTAATGGTTTCGTTTGCATTTGAGCCCGCGCAGCATAAATTAATCCCTGAGTTTTATGATTATATTAGAGATTTTTATAATACTTTCCTAGCAAAAGAAATGAATCCTATGATGAAAAAATATGATATTGCTAGTGAATGGTGGGGCGATAATGAATATGATGGGACAACTCTTGATTTAGTATGCCAAGGAGATAATTGGGGTTATGAATAAACAATTTCATTGGTTTGCGGATTTTGATGACCTTAGTGCCGCAATATTTGATCCGGACTCTGAACTACATGCTGGGTGCGTAGGTTGTGGCTTTATGCACACGCGACGTCTTATTAGTGAAGGCCGCGATATTATTATTTCTGACCAATCCTGTTTCTTCTCTCAGTATACAATTGATATGGGTTATGACCTTTATGTACATTGGCCAGACAGACTTGTAGTAAAGATCGCGCGTGGGCTCACTGTTTGCGGCCGCTTTATTACAGAAAAGCAAAACCTTGAAAAGTTGCTTCTCGCGGGAGAGTTTGATGTAGAGGTTTGAGAATGATAACTTTTTTCCTTTTATTCATTCTATCTGTACTTATATGTATAATAATAGGTTGTGTTTTAACTGCGATAACTGTTATCTTTCTATATACTATAGGTCTAATTCTTGACGGAATCGCTTATATTTATTATAAGACAAAGGGAAAT
>JAEIGA010017261.1_pt1 | contig 10992 bp, 13 predicted proteins | sample 9270691 | NCBI WGS metagenome assembly JAEIGA01 (sample SAMN17057246, study PRJNA624740) | gut metagenome | biome: biome; isolation source: fecal sample | host: Bos grunniens | place: China: Xizang | collected 2019 | reverse complement strand
CTGGATATATAGAAAAATGCACAAAAAGTTGTGACATTTTTTGTGCAAGTTGCACAAAACGAGCGTGAAACATTGTGAAACATAGCAGACTGCACAAAAATCTGGTAAGATCAGATAAAAACTTTGTCAGCAATTACCAATTGTAAATTTACAAACGGAGCGTTATACTATTTATGTAGGCAAGAAGTACGCAGCATCCGGTCAGCTGATCAGATCAGCTCGGAAATATGGCTGTAAATATCAGGTCACGACAAGTCCTTAATTGTCGGAAGGAGTTTGAATGGATAATTACATATTTAAGTATGAAAGCGACAAACAGAAATTTAACAAATTTAAGCTTGATCTTAGCATCCTGTTAGATCATAAGCTTATGCACTGTGCACCGATACATGAAGAGCACTGGGCAGATGAACTTGTAAAAGAGCTGTGCTATTGCTTTACAGGAAAAAACATTGTACATATAGCCGGCAAGTTAAATGATTATATAGAAAGGATGGGTTACAACAAATGACAGATTATGAAAAGTTTGAAGCAGTGGGCAAGATCAGACAGTTTGCATCCAATACACCGGGGATGCATCCAATCGGGCAGAAGGTCAGAATATCCGGGCCAAACAAAAGCATTGACATTGATGTTGCAAAATACGTACAGTGCGATCTGAAGCCGCAGACGATTTACAAATGGTTACAATTTATGAAAGAGGTGATCGCATGCTAAATACAATAACAATATCGTCAATGATAGCTGGCCGTAAAGTATCACAGGCAGTAGACGGCAGGGGCTTTCAATATAAAGGCGTTGCACTGCATCTTAGAAAGATTGGCTCACTTTGGGTTATTACATTATTTAACACCGGACTTCTGACGAGGGGCAGCGCAAGAACGATCGAAGAAGCGATTGCAAAATATGACATTAACGACGGCGCTTTAATTGAAGAATGGAAATATCAGCCTGGCTGCCCTCGGATATATGATCTTAGGAAAATGAACTACCCTGAAAATGAAGAGCAGATAATCGATCTTAAATACAGCAATGGCCGACTTGTTACCGGCCAGCAGATAAAGGCAGGTGAACTGATATGATTATTGAAGATTATACATTAAATAAAAATTTTTCAGATTTGAAAAATGGCGATTGTTTTGTATGGTATTCACAGTATTATATGAAGTTGTTTATTAAATATAATGACAATATAACATATAAAAGTTATGCAGTTAATTTAGAAACAGGTGTAGCAGAAACTGTTGAAGCAGATGAAAAAGTCAGAGTTGTAAACGGTAAAATGATAATTGAATAAAGGAGACGATTTGATATGATGCCACTATGGAAAGTTATTGAAACCCTTGAAGAAATGAGCTGCAATCCGAATGTATATTCAGCTGAAGCAGTCTATCTTGCCGCAAAGCATTTGAAAAACATGCAGGCATTTTGCCAAAAGGTTCAATCAACAAAAAAGAAACTGACAAAACAAATGATGGACTTAGCAGAGACGACACTTGAAATACAGGAGCTGGCAAAGGGGATATATTTTTATGATACTTAAAGGCTTATACAATACCAAAATTGACCGAATGAAAACAGACCAATACAAATCATACATGTTTAACAAATTGGGTGTAATGATTGACGAAGACTTGAGCAGCTACAAGTCAAAAGGCTTTATAATGAAGGATATCTGGTACAGGTTATACGTACCCTATATCGAAGATGGCGACATTTTCAGTTTTAAGCGTGAAAATATGGAGTATTTCGGGTGCTTCTATGGTATAATCGAACTAAAGCAAAAAGTAAAAGAAATTATCCGGGAACAGCCGGAACGTTTCATTGAACTTGCAAATATAATACGAAAGGACACTGAACAATGGCAAAGTACAAATCAACAGCTGCATACAGGGCAGCCGATACCCTAAACAAAGATATCAAGGCAGTTTATAACGCATTTGGCGCTGACTCCGAAGTATATGAGCTTTACGTTAACAAGATAACAGCCAGCTTGCCGGCCGGCGCTGTGCATGTCAGCAAAGGCGGCTTCATTCAGGTAACAAAAAGTAAAACAAGCGGTCTGACTGCAGCACAGCTCAAAAAAGCAAAGCAGGGCCTGCCGGGTGTAAAGCGTGCAAAGCAGACTTACAAAAGGCAGGTTGCAGAAGAAAATCTTGCAGAAAAAGGAAATCTAAACCCTTCTGAAAGTCAGATACAGCGTGAAGCAAGAAATGTTACTGACGAAGATGTGCAAAAATATATTGATGCAAAGACCTATGTTAAGCAATATGAAGACAGCAAGCATAAATTAAGATATGATGCTTCTGTGGCTGATCTGATGAAAACACCCGGCGCAAAAAGTTATGAGCTTTTAATGGCTATCTTACAGGAAGGAGAAAAACGAAACAATGCCGAAGCACAGAAAGAAGCTACAAATGCAGCCGCAGTTGAAGACGGCTATAAAAGAAATAAAGCTAACATTGCAGATTAAAGGTAAAAAGAAAGAAGTGCCCTGTTATGTATATGAGTACACACAGCGCTGTCAGGAGCTGCCGCAGTTTCCGCTCGGCGGCAATACGGTTACGATCAAAAAGATTGTCGACGGTCAGCGTATAGAGTTTGAGTATTTGCCCATTTACAGCGGTTTTGACATAGAGACAACAAATGTTATTACTGACGACTCAAAGGCCGCTTACATGTACCACTGGCAGCTTGTTATTGCATCTGATGAAATAGGCTATATCTATTTAGGCAGGCGCTGGGAACTGTTTTTTGACCTGTATAACAGGCTCGTTGAATTTTACAGACTGGGCGCAGTCAGAAAGCTTTTATGTTGGGTTGCAAATCTTGGCTTTGAATTTCAGTTTTTACGCAAGCGCCTGTTATGGGATGAAGAAAACTTCTTTGCACGTGAAGAACGTCATCCGCTGGCAGCACCGACAAAAGACGGCTTCGACTTCAGAGAAGCTTTGAGCATATCAGGCGGCAGCCTTGCACAGCTTGCAAAAGATTATACAACCACTCAGAAATTAAAAGGCGATTTAGACTACAAGCAAATGCGATCATGGAAAACACCATTGACCGATACTGAAAAAGATTATTGCATCAATGACGTTGCAATACTGGCCGAATGGTCAAGCTTTATCTTTAGCAAGTATATTTATCCTGACAAAAAAATACCGCTGACAAAGACAGGCTTGCTCAGATCTGAAGTCAGAAATGAGCTTAAAAATATTTTAGGCTATCAGGGCACAAAAGACTATAAGCAGTTAGTGCAAAACGCCTTTCCTGATTGTGAAGCATATCAATACTGGTTTAGGTGGTTATTCCGGGGCGGTTATGTACACGCCAATATAACAAATACCGGCTATGTGATAGAAAATGCAATCGGTGAAGACGAGACAAGCGCCTATCCGGCATGGATGAACTTTGGCTATTATCCCGGCACGCCGTTTATCGCACGTTATGACTTGGAAAACTTCAGCCAGTATCTGAAAGAAAAGTGCTGCATCATTACTGTAAAATTTACAAACATACAGCGCAGGACTTCAATTTCATATGAAAGCAAGCATAAATGTTTAGAGCTGACCGACGCTTTGATTGATAACGGCAGAGTCGCCGCAGCGGGCGAAATGAAAGTTGTCTTGACTGAGCTTGACTGGCAGATCTATTCGAAGCTTTACCGGTGGGAGTCAGCCGACATAATATGCCTGTGGACTTCCGAAAAGATCAGGCTGCCGAAGTTTATACTTAATGTATTGAACAGACACTATCTGAACAAAGCCAAAATGAAAAAAGCCGGGCTTTCCGGCACGCCTGAGTATGCAATCGAAAAATCAGGCGTGAATGCGGGCTATGGCCTTCTCGTAACCCGGATGGAATTATCAAGCGTAAAATATTCAAACAACCTTGAAAACTGGGAGTTAAAAGAAAACGACCTTGACTTTGAAGCAGAAAAAGCAAAGCAGATACTCTTGCCACAGTGGGGCATATGGGTTACAGCACATGCACGCTGGGCACTTTTTCAGCCGGGCTTCAAGATCATTGACGAGCTGGGCGCAGACTATATTATATATAATGATACAGACAGTTACAAATGCAGGAAGCATCCGAGAGTATTAGAAATATTTGAAGAGTATAACAAGTGGATTGCCAAAAAAATACAATCGGCAGGACTGACAGACCCGGCGTTTGATGACCTTGGCATGTTTGATCTTGAAAGCCCTAATATAACACGTATAAAGACTTTAGGGGCAAAGCGTTATCTGACCGAAGAAGACGGCAAGATCAAAGCGACTGTTGCAGGGATGCCGAAAAGCGCAATACTCAATTTTGACAAAGACCCTTTTGCCGCTTTTGATATACTGGGCATGGAATTAAAGGCTGATGTATCAGAAAAAAACACAATACATTATGAAGATAATGCATCAGAATGGATTGCACCTGATGGGGTAAAAATGACTGAAAGGTCAAGCGCTGCAATATTTGAAATTGCATTCACAATGAAGCTTGATAGATTTTACAGGGCATTTATCGAAAGCGGCCTTGATGAAAGGAGCGTGCTTGGAAATTGAAAGTTGAAGCTGAAGAGATAAAATATCTCAATGGAAATGTACAGGACGGTATTGAAGTTAACTGGCAAAAAGTTTTTTCCTATTATAAAGCGCTTAAAATGCCAAAAGGCATATACAATCCGGCAAAGGAACTTGATCCAAACTCGGCGGAATGGTTTATCCTGATATCATCCCGAAGTACCGGCAAGACAACAAACCTTTTGATTATTTCGATCATACTGTTTCTGATGTACGGTATAACTACACCTTATATAAGACAAAGACCGGACATGACAGCCAGGCAGAATATCGAAAAGCTGTTTGAAGTTATCCGGGCATGTGGCTATATAAAAGACCTGACCGACGGCCAGTACAACAATGTGTATTACTTTGGACATAAAATGTATCTTTGCCACATTGACGAAAAGGGTGAAAGAGATGGCAGATCTGAAGCGTTTATGTATGCGCTTGACCTGACACAGAACGAAGTATATAAAAGCTCGTTAAACATGCCGACAGGTGACTTCTGTATATTTGATGAATTTATCAGTTCCACATATGCAAATAATGAATTTATAATTTTATGTGATTTACTGAAGACCATTTTAAGAGACCGCTTGACCGGCAAAATATTTTTACTGGCTAATACTACCAACTATTACAACGAGTATTTAAGAGAGTTATATATTCAGGATGAAGTTTTAAAGGTTGCCGAAGACGAACCCTTCATAAAGCTTACGAAGAAAAAAACACGTATATTTGTGCATCTGATATCTAACAGAAACAAACAGAGAGCCAAAGTTAATACATTATACTTCGGCTTTGACAATCCGAAGCTTGCCAGTATCACCGGCGGCAGCTGGGCCGTTGACAGTTACCCGCACTTTTTCAGGGATGATGAACGGGAGCTTGTGGCAAAAGATTTTTATATCACTTATGCCGGCAAGATTTTACAATTGGACTTGTATATATCACCAAAGCTTGGCAAGCATGTTTTTGTACATGATGCTATCAAGATCAATGAAAAAGCCAGGCGTATTTATACAATCGGTGATATTGACGACAGGCGGCAGGCTTACAAATTCGGTGATACAAAGATTGACAAAATACTTTGGCGTTTATATAATGCTAATAAGTGGTATTACTATAACAATGATATAGGCTTTACTGTTGATACATATGTCAACAAAGCAAATAAATTATGATTGCCCCATAGGGCGGAAAGGAGCCAACATGGCTAACGCAAAAAAGAACACACAGGCACAGAAGGAGCAGGAGAACGGAAAGTTTTATCTTGCAGGCACGATCACAACAGCAATGTACGGCAAGCGGACTTTTTCAAACGGCAAGAAGGACAAAGACGACAAGTACAGAATATCGCTGAAGTGTACGGCAGAAGCAATCGACAAGCTGAAAGAAACAGCAGAGCCATATTATGTAGACACTGAAGAAAAGTGGCTGCCCGAATGGCTGACAAATGATACACCGGAAGACGGCGGCTACATCAATTTGTCAAGCGGTTTTGATATCAGGGTTGGTGAGTATGTAAACGGCAGTATTGCTGATGCCGGAAACCTCACAGACTATCTTGCAGACCATGGCGGAAACATCAACGGCAGCAAGGCTGTTGTACTTGTTTCAATAAAGCCTGGCGCAATTTATCCGGCAGCGCTTCTGATCAAAGAGCTTCATGTCATGGATATCGGCACAATGTTTGCCGGTGACGACTTCGAAAGCGCTTTCGGTGAAGATTTACCCTTCTGAAATAAGTATTTGACAAATTAAATATTATAGTGTACTATGGGTGTAGTAAGAAACGCTACACCCATTATTTTTTATTATGAAAGGAGACATAAATATGTCAGTTGAGTATTTAAACAACAACGCCGTTTACTCGCTTGTATCTGAAGCTTACAAGCAGTCAGTCGGTGAAAAGGCCGTTGCAACAGAAAATCTTGCAGACTTTATCGACGGCGGAATTGCACATGATGACCTTGGAAAATATCGTGAGCAGTTTACAAAAGCTTTAATACTTGGCAGTGTTAAATCTGTATTTCTTGACAGCCTGTACCGCAGATCAAAGGCTTACGGCTTCAGAACAGAAGACATGCAGTTTAAAGCGATCATTCAGGCGATCACTATCACAGCACCCGAAGTGCAGGCAGCTCATAACTGGAAAGTTTTCGCAGATGGTGACAGTATCGGAACTTATAATATCAAGCTTCCGACAGTTGATGCTACACTTTACGGCAAGACTTCAAGCTGGGAGCTTCAGTATGATCTGACCGGCAACCAGTGGGATGATGCTTTTACTTCTGAAGCAGAAGTTGAAGGCTTTGTCGGTGCGATCAGGCTTGCAATTGCAAACGCACTTGAAGCACATGACGAAGAGCTTGACGACTTACTCAGAAACGCATTGATCGCTGAATGTATCAAGAATGATGCAAAGGTAACAGCTCATTCAATCTCAGTGATTGACCTTAGAAAAGCTTACAATGCAGAAATGAAGCCTTCAAGCCCTGTTACCACCGCTGCAGATTTCCTTGCAAATGCTGACTGCTTAAAGTTTATGAGCCGTAAGCTCACAGAGTTTAAAGACTATTTCAAGAAAATGTCAAAGCTGTTTAATATCGCACAGCGTGCAACTTTCGTACCTGAAGAGCGTATCAAGCTGCAGATTTTAGGCTATGCAGAGCAGGCATTCAACAGTGTTGCACAGTCCGGCACTTTCCATGAGATATTTACTTCACTTCCCGGCTATGAGACAGTACCTTACTGGCAGGGCTCAGGCTTACAGGATGCAACAAGCACAGCACTTGCATTTGACCAGCTGTCAAAGATCAGTGTAACTGATGAAAACAATGTTACAACCACAGCTGAAGGTATTGTTGCACTGATGGCTGACAAGTGGGCTTGCTTACATGGCCTGAAGTACCCCCGAAGAATTGCCACAAAGTACCATGAGCCCGAAGACGTGCTTCAGACTTTTGTGCAGACTGTCGAAAATAGAGCAGTTATCCCTACACAGAACGCTGTTGTATTTATTCTTTCGACTGTGCCTTCCGTTACCGTATCACCTAATCAGTTAACACTGAAGGTAGGCGGGACTGCTGATCTTAGCGCTGTTACATATCCCGCAGCAGAAACTGTTACCTGGAGCGCTTCAGACTCAGGCTCTTATGCAAGCGTAAATTCAAGCACCGGTAAAGTTACAGCTGTTGCTGAAGGTGATGCAACGATCACTGCTACAATTACTGTTGGCGGCATATCTTATACAGATACATGTGCAGTCACAGTTGAAGCTGCTGCCGAAGAGTAAAACACTTTGGTGATGGTTACCCCATAGAATGCATGTGAACTCCGGAAAAGGGGCTGAGGTTAACGCCTCAGCCTTTTTCTTACAAGAGGTGACAATATGAATATACTTGAAGATTTAAAAAGACTTAGAAAAGTACCATTTACAAAGACAGCTTTGCAAAGTTATATAATCGAAATAATGGAAAACTTCTTTTATTCCATGTTTGACTATACTGACTTTCCTGAAAGTATGCCGAAAGAGTACGCAGAAAGATATCTGATCTGGTACGGCGCAGCAGCTGCCGGTGAAGTACCGGAGAGCTACAACAAAGGACTTTACAAAGGAACAAAGGTATTTTTACATGCGGCAGCTTCTGAAGATCCTGACATATACGGTATCGGCAGCAAATGCATTGTTACCGGATGCAATGGTTATTGTGAAGTAAAAGAGTTTGACGAAATCGCTTTCGGGTGGAATAACTCAGCACATACAAACTTATCACAGTTTATAGCGTTATCATCCGAAGCAATAGCAAATACTTTAGTGACTGTCAGATCTGATGTTAATTACGCAAAAAACCATCCTATATATAAAGCACGTGACGACAAGGAAGCCGCAGCACTGAATTCATACTGGCAGAAGGTCAAGGACTCTGACGGCTCAGACGACCTTGCAATAGCTTCAAAGAACATACTTGACGAAGTGCTGGAAGGACAGCCCGGCGCAGCTCAGAACGTAATAAATCTTTCAGACCCCTTGACCAGCGATAAACTGCAATATATAACAAAGGTTGTTGACGATTATATGCGCTGGTGCTTCGGACTGTACGGCCAGACCATACAGGGAAACGGCAAGATGGCACAGCAGACAGTCGACGAAGTGAACGGACAGACAAGCACAAGCTTTATCTTACCGAATGACATGTTATATCAGCGCAAGTTATGGCTTGAAAGAATGAAAGCCAAAGGCCTTGTACCTGAGACAGCAGACATTGACTTCAGCAAGGCTTGGAAGGTTGAAGAAGTAAAATATCAGAAGGAAGCCGACATTGACGAAAACGGCGAACTTGAAGAAGTACAGCCGGGCGAAGAGCCGGAGACAGAGCCGGAGACTCAGCCGGAAGAACAGAAAGGAGCTGACGAAGAGTGAAAAAGTTTTATAAACTTGAAGATATTGCAAACTTTGAAAATATAAATAACCACTTTGCAGCCGTCGGCACTCCGACATTTTCTGTTGATGCACAGCAGCTCAGCTTGTGGAATGAAAGCCAGTTTGAAAGCATCTTTGAAGAAAACACCGAAAAGAGCTTTTATTATAAAGAAACAAATGACCCTTGGGGTGCTTTCAAGATCAAGTATACACAGTGGCTTGGAAGAAACAGCAGTTTTATTGCAAACGAGCTGTCAGCGCTTCTCTCAAAATACAATCCGATCTATAACTATGACCGGCATGAAGTTACAAGCGGAAGTGATACTGAGCTTCAGACACCGGATGAATGGAAAGACACAAAGGTTATCACTCCGAATAACTGGAAGTCAACAACAACACAGACTCCGACTAACTGGAAGTCAACAGAGACACAGACACCGACGAACTGGCAAGATCAGAACGTGAAAAGCTTTACAGACTACCACGAAACAGAAACGCAGACACCGACTGACTGGATAGAAGAAACCGAAAAGAGCTTCGACCAGTACCACGAAACGGAAACACAGACACCGACGAACTGGGAGCAGACAGTCACACAGACTCCGACACAGTGGCAAAAGACAAGCACTGATAGCTTTACAAATTACAACGAGACGGAAACAGAGCGCCCGACAAGCTGGGAGAAGACCACACAGACACAGGGCGGGAGCGGCGCAAACTCTGAAGCCACACAAAATCAGATCATACCTTTTGACGGCAGCGACTTTGCAAATGTTTCAAAATCGGTTACACAGCGTGATCAGAACGTGAAAGAGACACAGAGCGGCACTTTTGCACATGAAAAGACAATTTCAGGTACAAAAGCAAACACTGAAGTACAGACCGGTACATATCAGACTACAACAGAGCAGGATGGGACTTTTGAGACTGACCGCACAAAGACCGGAACTGAGACAGATACAAAAACACAGTCAGGTACTTACGAGACTGACCGCATAAAGACCGGTACTGAGACAGATACAAGAACTCAGTCAGGTACATATAAGACGGAAACAGAGCAGACCGGCACATATCAGACCGAAACAGCTGAGACAGGAACAAAGACTGAGACTTCCGAAAAGTCAGGAACTTTTGAAAGCAAGACCACTTACGGAAAGAAGCTTGATATCTCAGGCAATATCGGCGTTTTATCGACTGAGGATATGATCAAGCAGGTTATCGAATTATATGACACTGATTTCATTAAACGCTGGATTGTAAGATTTATCGACAGCGTTTGTGTATATGTTTAATTTTACAAATGGCAACTTGCAGGCAACTTGCAGGCAACTTATATGCAACTTATATGCAACTTGCAGGCAACTTATATGCAACTTATATGCAACTTATATGCAACTTATAGGCAACTTGCAGGCAACTTGCAGGCAACTTGCAGACAACTTGCAGACAACTTGCAGGCAGGTTGCCAACTATAAAAGAGTAATTTTATCGTTATAGAAAGGAGTTTGGTTAAATGGCTTGGAGTTGGTGGAAAACAGTTGGGGCATACAATTTTTGTGATAGCAATATTTATACCCCCGACAATATTCAATTAAGCACATATTTAGCAAGAAGTAATTTTGCTTATGGTAATTCCCCCGTTTCATTTTATCCACAAAATGCTGGAGAAACACACACTTTAACATATCCAAATGGTTTAACATTTACTATTGAAATTGACAACTCTTATAATTACACAGTAGATGTAACATATAATAACGAGTCATTATATCATTTATATGGTGGCGGTGCTAACAATTTTGGTTGGTTTGATTTTATAATAGCAACAAACGGCACATCAAAAGCAGAAATATATTTTTTATATTGTGCAAGTGATTGGTGCTATATACCTTCTACCACAATCTCGACAGAAATTGCTGAATTATCATATATTGCATTAAGTGGCGCGGTACCCACTTACACTTGGCAGAGTGTTCCAAGTATTAGCGGTAAAAATGGGATTTTATCGTT
>JAEIGA010017260.1_pt1 | contig 10992 bp, 2 predicted proteins | sample 9270691 | NCBI WGS metagenome assembly JAEIGA01 (sample SAMN17057246, study PRJNA624740) | gut metagenome | biome: biome; isolation source: fecal sample | host: Bos grunniens | place: China: Xizang | collected 2019 | reverse complement strand
TTAAATTCACCATTTCATTAACATCAGCATCTTTTTGAAGATTCTCTTCATTATCTCCGAAATAAGCTTTAAACTCTATTTCATTCTTCTTGAAAAAGCTAAACCCTAAAAAAGACGCACCTTCTGAAGCAATAGCTTTTAATGGAAAACCATAGTTAACTACAGTCATTACAAAAATTACTATTATGCTTAGAATTTTCTTAAAACTTTTTGCCATAAATGCCTCCCTTTCCTTTTATCTTAAAATTCAGCTAGTAACCCTATTTTTACTAACAATATAATATTAAGATAAAAAAACAAAATTGTATATATGCCTATTTCTCAATATGTTTGAGAGGTTTTGTATCTTGTTACGGATACATTTTTAGGGCTTGCCACCCTATAAATATTAAGTTTATATTAAATTTTTCGATATTTTTTTACATAATTGTATTAATCTTTTAAATCTAGTATTTCCCTAATATTTTTTAAATTATGGTTTTAAAAAGGGAAATTAAGATTTCACTCCCAATTTCCCCTTTTTAATTATTTATAAGTTTTTCCTTTTCCAATTTTTCCTTTTAAGCTATATTTAACTACATAAGCAATAACTATCACTATAACTATGGTAATTAACACAAAAATTGTGTTCTTATTACCAGCTATAAATAGAGTAACTCTAATTAAACCTGTTGGTGGTGTTAATCTAACAATCTCAGTTCCATCTGTGTCTACTTCTTTTTGAGCAGCTTCAAAAGGATCAACAAGACCGTTAATCTCTATATTGCCTATTGTACTTGCAAAATTAGTTCTTCTACCTACTGGTGTAATAAACTCTACAACTTCTGCAACATTATCATAAGCCATATCTTTAGTATCAGCATCACCTGCTAATATGCTATCAATTTGAATAACAATATAAGCTTCGTCATTACCAATACCTGCATATGTTGGAACAATTGGAATCACAAGTGTTGGATTATCTTTATTTGTTGCAGCATTTATTACTAAATTATTCTTAGAACTTGTTGTGTATTTTCTATTTTGGTCATCTTTATAGTATAACTTATCATCTGCTTCTTTATATAATCCTACTTTTCCTATTAAACCTTTTTCATCAAGTTCTTTCTCTGTTGTTGTAGTCCAATATTTTCCTTCAGAATTATTATTTTTTTGCATAAATGTAGCGTCATTATCTACAAAGTCTAAGATTCTATTTACTGTAATTGGAACTGTAACTATATCAGCTACGTTTCCATTTACACCTCTATAATAAATATCACCTACAAATAAACCATAATCGTATTCTTTGTTATAAACAGTTTTTATTAACTTATCTGCTCTTGAATAGTTATCTTTTATTCCAGATACAGTATTTGATTCTAAAATATTACGATTTGTATTTAATTTATTTAAAATTGCTTCTGATCCACCACTTTCAATTAAGAATTTGTTTACAGTATCAACTTCACCTATATTATTTACAATCATATAATATTCAATAGAAATTGTAGCACCTTGAAGAATATCTTCATCTACATTTATGTATCTAAAACCTTGAACACCATCTATTGTATTAATAGCTTGAACATTATGACCGCCTATCTCTTTTGTTACATTTCCTTCCATGTCATATTCAACATCTACTAATATCTCTCCAGCAGAAGTCTCTAATTTTATATTTTTAATTTTCTTTGTAATTCCAATGAAATTCTCAGGTCTAAATACCATACCATAATCTACGTTTGGCATTAATAGTGATATTCCATTGAAATCTTTATATTCTACATATGTTCTTGCTCCGTTTACAAGCACATCATTTCTATCCTCTATTCCTAGAGTAAATGTAACTGTATCAGCAAAACACATTGTAGCTTTTTCAAATGCTCTTAAGTTATTATCTACAGGTGTCACTGCATAATTTGTATATTTCATAAATTCAGCTACATTATGTGTCATAATTTCAGATTCTGCCATTACTTCAATTCTTCTAAACTCATTATCCCTAGCATCTGATCTGTTTGCTTGTATTAAACTATTGTATTTTTCATCTTCAGAATCATCATTTTCTAATACATCACCAGCATCATTTGTTAAAGTATAAGTTGTAGATTTATAATCTTGGCCATTGTGAATTAATGAATTTTCTGTCATAGTTCCATCAGCGAATATATCACCATATTTGAATCTTACTAAATATGTACCTGGTATAAATGAATCTATTACATATTCACCATTTGTAGTTTTTGTTCTAACAACTACATTTCCTTTACTTGAAACATCAAGTGGATCTATAGTTTCTTCAAACACATCCTCACCAATAGTGATTATTTCCACAAGTTCTACAGTCATACCATCTAATTTTGTATCTTTATCTAAATCTTGATTAATATCCTTCTTCATTCCATTTGCAAATAATGCCACTAATCCTTCGTTTCTTGTGTCTCCTGTATTATATAATCCATTACCTGTAAATTGATTGAATGTTGGTATTTTATCAGATCTAGTATCTTCATATACAAAACCTTTTATTTGTCTCTCAGTAGTTTTAAGTTCTACATTTGTTCTAACTCTAAAAGTATTATCTTCATAATTACTTATATCAGTTATATTAACTAAATTTCTATTTACATTACCTGCATTAGAATCAATATCTACTAAACCTTTCGGTGTAGAACTATTTAGTCCTTCATATGTAGAATATGCACTAATTTGAGCAACATTAACTTTTTCACCTAAGTAAATATATCTATTAGCATTTTTATCTATACTGTATGTTAAATAAATTTCTAAATACTCACCTTTTTGAAGAACAACATTATCCATTCCAGTTATAAACATAGCTTCATAACCATCAAATACATAATTTTGTTCATTATTATAAAGTGAATTTATAGAAGTTGCTAGATCATATCTAACACCATCTTTTATCATATATACAGACTCACCAGCTTTTAAACTCATTTCATCTGTATACATATCAACAATTTCATTTAATTTTACGTAAGTAACATCTGGAGACTCATTAAACACAGTAATCTTATAAGCTAAGTCTACCTGTAATTCACTTGCTTCTCCTTTTAATTCTCTTACTTTTTGATTTTGATACATATCATATCTATATTCATAGTCAGATTTATAAATAAATAATTTATAAACATCATTTCTATCATATAGAATATTTTGGTCTAATCTTGCGAATTCATAATCCATATCAAATCCATTTATTCTTACTTCAGATTCTAGTAAATCCTTAGTAATTCTAAGGTCTACTTTTTCTCTTTCCTGTAAGCCTAAATTAATATGTTTTAGATATTCTGTTTCACCATCATCAGATAAGAACAAATTATCTTTTGTTTTAGTATTAGGATTTTTTACAAAGCTATATGCTGAAATGGTTGTTGTATCATTCCAATCAAGTACACTTGTATGTCCTGATTTGGTAAATGATAATGGATGAACATCCCCGTTTCCAATTCCTTTATTATATGCTATAGTTTCTAAATTTTTATTTAATCTATTTCTATCAGCAGTATACTCTGTAGCATTTGAATCAATTAAATAATTATCATTATAACTATTATCATTATTCAAATTATTTCTACCAGCATACACTGTTGAAATATATCTTACTCCATCATACTTAAATTCAACAAAATATTCTTTATGTCTTGCAGTAGTTGGATAATAACCTGATTTATTTGCTGGAGCTACAAAATCAGTACCCTTATAAAATCCTGTAAATACATAATGACCATTTGTATCAGTTAATGTTTGCATATTTGTACCATTAGTAACATCATGCAATACAACAATTATATTTTCTAATTTAGCCTCATTATTCATCAAACCATTTTTATTAGAATCAAGCCATACATCACCAGCTATTACAAGCTCAGTAAGTCTTACATAATCTTTATCCTTATTTCCACTATTTATTGCATTTACAACATTTGTTGGAAGAGGAGTATTTTTTATGTATTTATAATATGTATGAGTATGTCCTAATAAACATGTATATGAGTATTCTACAACATTAGTATAATATCCACTCTTAAAGTTAATATCATTTTCTAAATTGTATAAATACATATTTGATTTTTCGACTTTTACCTTAACCGTTGCAGTATGTTCTTCTCCAGCATCCATACTAAATCCTGTTAAACCTTCTTCACTTGTTATTTTTAATCCACTTTCAGCAATATCAGTCAGTGTAGCATTATATATATCTAAATTAGATGTGTTTTTTACCTTAATTGTATATGTTACAATATCTCCTTTTTGAACTACAACTGGATCTGTATATTTATCATCAGCAGATCTATTTTCTCTACCATTTATGGTAATACCATTAACAGCAGTAATATATTTTTCTATTGTACCACTAGGCTCTTCTGTTTTTATTGTAGGAGCTGAAGCACCTACTTTAACATAATCAGATGATTTATCTTTTCCTATATTTACACCAGAAGCAGTAACAGTTACTGTATTTCTGTATATTTCTGTATAGCCATTAGGCGCAGAAATCGCTCCTCCAGAATAATTTCCTATAGAATCAGTAAATACCTTTGAATATGTTTTTACTGTAAGTGAAACTGTTTCACTAGAACCCGCAGGAATAGTCACATTTCTTGAATAAGAATTACTTGCATTTTGAGTCCATCCACTATAGTTTACTATCTTAAGTCCACCATATGTTTTATTTGTTTCAAACACATCACTTATATTTACAGTTACTGCTGTAGGATATGTACTTGAAAGAACAATTTTATATGTAACTTCAGCATCACTAACGCCAAACTCGGCAGGAGAACCTTTTTTAGCATCCTCACTCATTGTACTTCTATTTCCACTATTTGAAATGTATTTATTTACAGTGATTGTTCCGCTAGTCCCTGCTTTACCATATAGCATTGCAGTTGTTTGCATAGAACCACCTTGAAATACAATAATTCTAGCACTATATGTTTCACTTGCAGTGCCAGCAATAACACTATCTCTATATTCTCTTCCTTTATTTACATAGCTATTTTTAAGCATATCTGTACCATATGGTATAGATGTATCTATATAATTTCTAAGGTCATTCATAATATATGAATACGCTTTAGAAAAAGAATATGATCCTTTATCATCATCATTTGCTTCTGCTTGTGCAGCAACATAAGCAAGTGTTGCAATATCTGGATTTGTTACTGTACTTGAACCTGCACTAGTAGTATAAGTTGCTGTTGTTGGGCTTGAACCATCAACATCTATAATGCTATAGATGTAAAATGTTTGCCACGAGGTAACAGCTGGTTTTTCAATACAAAGAAATCTTTCACATTTTTGTCTGAAGTCATCATCACCACTACTTAAGTAATCGGTGAATCTTCTTCCTACTAAAGAAGAGGCAGATTCTTGCATTATTTGATCATATGATTTATGGGCATATGTCGCCATTTCACCAGCATTAGAGCATACAGCAAATACATTTAAAAGAACTAAAGACAATACAATTAGTATTAAACCCTTATAAATTCTTTTCATAGGATCTACCTCCTTTACTTATAAATTTTCTCTTTGAAAATATACATTCCAATAATAAGAACACCTATAATTAGGATAAAAGTAATAATAATTAAACCATAATTAATCATTCTACCAGTAGACACTGTGATTAATAGAGCAACTCTTCCAAAGTCATCTTCATACTCTACATTATTTCCAGCTATAGAGTCTATATCTTGGAATCCTCTATCATTTGTACCTTCTAATATTTCAGCAGTATTAACAATTTCTTTAGCATTTGAATTATCAATATTTAAAGTAAGAATTAAAGATATTTCTCTAACCTCTCCCGGATTAATCTTTTTATCAATTAAGCCAGTATAAACTAGTTTACCATCTTCAAGTTTACTCCAATATGGATTCTTCTCTATACTAAAATTTAGTCCTTCTGGTAGATAATCTACAATTCTATTAACATATCCAGCAAGTTCACCTTCATTTTTCACCACTATTTTATACTCTATATCAACTACAGACTTTTCAAATAATTTAGAATTAATTTCAAGCTTAACTAAACTTTCATCTTCGTATTCATGTACTTTCTTACCTATAGAATTTCTAACTGTTATTTCTGCTATATATTTTTCTAACGCCATATCAAAATCATTTAATTGAATAAGTCCCATATCAATATCAGATATTGTTCTATCAACAAGTTCAATAGTATCTGTCATACCAATATATTTATTATCACCAAGAAAATCTTTTATAATAGCATCAGAATTTTCATTAGATTTCGCTTTTGCAATTTGATATTTTGTAACAGTATATAAACTATTATCATAACCAAATGCAATTATGTATTTTCCAGCTGGCAAATTGTCAAAAACATATTTACCATTATCATCTGTTCTACACGAACCCATAACAAGGTCCATATTTATTTCACCATCATTTGCGCCATAAGCATAAACACCTATGCCCTTTATTCCTACTTCATCTTGAGAATACATTCCATCTTTATTTTTATCAAGCCAAACCTTACCAGAAATTTTATAAGTCTTTTGAACTTCTATAACCTCATCTTCGATTTGTTCTTTATCCTCTTCAGGAAAATAGAAAATTTCATCATCCTCGTCTAAATTAGGAGCATCTTCAAATGATTCTTCTTTTAACTCATTTTTTACTTTAAACAGAATTACATCTGTTGTAAAACCATCGATACGACTTGAAGTAACATCTATTCTTGTTTCGATTGTTGATTGATTAATTTCAAATAAACCATCATCGACCATAAATTCATATTCTAATTTAGCTTCTTCACCAACATTTAGAGCAAAATCATATACAATTGATTTGTTATATTTATTTATATCTAAATCTACAGTTTCGAAACCATTTGAAAATATAACTCTACGAATACTTAGTCCATTATCAATATTAAAATCTGCAGATAATTCATTAATATCAATTAATCCTATATTTTTTACAGTAAATGTGTATCTTACGACATCTCCATCTACTAAAATTTCATTTACATCTCTATCTGCTTTCCAAGTATATTCTACTTTAGATTTACCTTGATATATACTTCTTGTATAATTATTTGAATAATATAAATTATTCTTATAATCTACAACAGCATATATATTTACCTGTTTTTCAAGTAAATTTGTATCAAAGTCTTTTGCAACAGCATAGAAATTAAAGTAATTTGTCTCACCAGGTTTCATTTCAGGTATAACTATATTTACTATAGTTCCATCTACAACCTCATTTATAGTTTTTTCAAATTCTTCAGCACCTTCTATTGGAGCTTTTACATTTAGCTCTAACTCTTTTGAGATAAATATCTTCATATTTGCGCCTTCAATCATTTCATCTGAAAGATTAGTATACGCCACTTTAAATCTTAATGGTGCTTGAGCATAAACCATAGAATCTTTAGGATTCTCAGTTGCACCAAACGCTGTTAAAACACTTATATCTGCATCAACAATTTTATTTTTAATAGTATTTATATTTACTTCTTCAAAATTATCACCTAATACTTTAATCTTTCCATAAACTTCAGGTTTTTCTATATCTTTTAAATCTTTTACAATTACTTGATATTTAAAAATCTTAGTTTCATTTGGAGCTAAAGTATCAATTTTAAATTCTTCAAATACCTTAGTATTATCTATATCTTCAACATATTCCCCTAATTCATACTCTTCAGTATCTTGATAATTAGGTTCTATCCATGTTTTCATGTAATACAAGTTCGCATTTTCTGCATTTGCTTGTATTCTAATATTATTTGCTGTAACATTTGAATTATTTGTTACAACTATAGTATATTCTAATGCTTGTCTTTCAAAAACTTCATCATTTTCAGATAATTGTTCTTGCCATTTAGTTGCAATTGTACCAATTACAAGTTCTGCGACTTGAGATTTATCTTCTTCTGGGATATCTTCCATCGTAATTTCTTTTTCATCAGTAACCATTTTGGTTGTGCAGTATCCGAATAATGTTTGTCCATCTAAGTCATAATATACATCATATGTAGCATATGCTTTATGGTTATTCTCAAGATTATCTTGCACCTCTATATCACAAGAAAATTCTAAGAATTCTCCCTTTTTCATCTCTTCATTAGAAAGTACCATTTTAAAAGATTTTACTCTACTAAAATCTACTATATTTTTTGTCCAAGATTCACTATCTTTATCAGCATCAAGTTCTTCTGAATAGAAGATTTCTACAATGCTTCCAGATGTGATTATTTCAGAATTTAAAGTTGTACTGAAAGTTGATTCTACTATGTATGCACCATTTTCAATAGTTCCCTTAGTTGGAATTCTTCCAACTATTTGTACATTTTCTATAACACCTTCAAAATTATTAACTATAGTACCTCTATATTTAATAACTTGATTTGTTATATGATCCTCAAGTCTTAATTCAGAAACTTCCGTATCATAGCTTGTACTATTTAACATTGTTACTTCATTATTTAAACTTAAAGCTCTTAAAAGTCCTATTTTAGAAACGAACTGAATTGGTATTGTTACCGAATCTTTTCCTTCTACCTCATATGAAATTTTACTCTTGATTTCATTTGTGTATTTAAACTCAACTTTAGATTCTTTATTCGTGGTCAATCTGTTTAATTTTATTTTTGTATATAAATTAATAGTTGTACCATTGCTTAATAATCCTGGAGTATATTCAATTTGAGTACCAACCAACTTTACCTTTATTATTTTCTTTCCATATTCACCTTCAACTACTTCAAATGAGTCAACTGATAATCCATTTTTATATAATAAATTAATATTAACAATCTGAACATCTATAACATCACTTGGTAATTCTATTTGAATTTCTGGATTCTTAAATAATTCATATTTATCTTCGTTAGTTCTCAATGTTACTGTGAATGTAACATCATTATCACTACTTGTTGATAATGTATTTACATCCATTACAAGATCCATTCTAGATTCTGTTTCCTCTAGATTAATCTTTACTTCGCCTGTAGTTTCTGAAAGAATAAAATCAAAATCATCTAATTTCATAACCTCATAAACTAAAAGCTTTGACTCAATATTAGAAAAATTCATAATTTGAGTTCTGTCAAATGCTGTTGTTTTCTTAATAACTTTTTTATTTAAGATATCTAAGTTACCTGCATTTACAATCTTATTAAATTTAAATTCCACATTACTTACTTGAGTATTATATTCAAACTCATAACTATCATTTACAATTTTGGTTTTAGAATCAATTCTACCAATAGCTTTTCTATCAGAATATATTTCTATATATCCTTCAGTTCCAAACATATTGTCAAATTCATCTTTTTTAACAAGAGTTGTGACATATTTACTATAATTTAGCAACGATTCATCACTACCATCTTTAGTATTAATTACATCAACATCTTCTTTTACAACAATAGTATCAATATCTCCTAAAGTATTTATCTTTACTTTATCAATACTTGTATACTTTGTTTCATAACCATTTGTAGAAATAGCATTGGCATATAAATACCCTTTGTAAATATTTGTGTCTTGTGAAGAAATACCGTATTCATTAGCTTCTTTTTCAAGAAAAACAACATCTTCTTTCAAATTAACTTTTGATTCAAATGTTTCATCATTTTTATATGTTAAGGCTACATCAAAATCTAGTGATAATTCCCTTACTTCACACGCATTATCAAATATAAATACAAATTTGTACTCATATTCAATTTTTTCAGAAGTAATATCATCTAGAATACTTACAACAAAACAATCACCCTCATTTAAAGATTTTAATACTGATGTTTCACTCAAAGGTAAAACATCTTCTAAGTAAACATTTTTTGCAGTATATTCTTCGGCTACAGGAATAGCCAAATTAATTTTTGATTCTTTAACAGCATCTTTTAAATTTTCAATCTCGCAAACAATGTTTGCTTTAATTACAATACCGTTTAAAGATCTGTAAGCATCAAAGATTTTTAAGGTTGAATTGATTTTTTCATCAGCTACTTCCTCATTCTTGGCTGAGCTGTCTGTACCTGTAGCATCATCAGTAGTTGTATTTTCCACAGCATCATCATCAGCTTCAATAAACTCGTCTGCAGCCTCCTTCTGAATTTCTTTGTTTGTTTTAGTTTCTAAATCTTGTTCTGTTTGTTGAATATCTGGTTCTAATAATTCATTCGATTCTTCTTGTTCTAAAACATTTTCAACTTCTGAGATTACATTCTCAATAAATATTGTGTTTTCTGGAACAAAATCATCGATAATTTCACTACTTATTTTGCTATCTTCCTCTATTCGAGTTCCAATTACAGCATAAGCAGTACCTGCAAACTCATTTAAAATAAACATATGACTTTGCAATAAGGAAAATACAAAAACTAGTGCTAGCAATTTTCTAGCAATTCTTGCAATTCCCTTTGTTTTCAAAACAAACCCTCCTATTCGCTTACTATTTATAAGTTTAAACCAATAAAAATACGTTGTCTATAGGCCTTTTTAGCATCCCCAAAATATAATCTAAAACTGCCTACGCAAGTACCTTTATGGAAACCTACCACAATTTATATCTTTTTGATTAAGAGTTAGTTACATTTTTCTCACAAAAGTCTTTTTTATATTTAATTTTAAAAAAGTTCTTGTAATATCTTATTTCCGTACCTTTTTGCTTATTTATAAAAAACAAAAAAGCACAATCCCTGAAAATATAGGATTATGCTATTTAATCACATTTATAACTTATATATAGTAGATTTTCTTACTTGACAATTTAATTTCTACATTTATTGATTTAAAAATAGTAACAAACTATTTTTTGGTGTGACCAATATAGCCATTAAGTACTTTCTTAGAAAAATTTTTCTTCTGAAATATACTTTCACCACCTATATTTTGGGGTACCTTAATTATACCATTTTTCAGATTTTATGTCAACCACTTTAATTTCATAAAACACTGATAAATCAAAAGGTACCGACATTTCTGTCAGTACCTTTTT